>Ga0255356_1001403_pt1 | contig 15178 bp, 12 predicted proteins | sample HBST100metaG_FD_189944 | JGI IMG/M metagenome (GOLD analysis project Ga0255356, IMG submission 189944) | Peat soil microbial communities from Stordalen Mire, Sweden - H.B.S.T100 | ecosystem: Environmental > Terrestrial > Soil > Wetlands > Peat | place: Sweden: Norrbotten County, Stordalen Mire... | reverse complement strand
CCGTTCCATATTTTCATCGAGAACACGGCCGGAGCAGAGTTCTCTTTGGGTGGTAGCTTTGAGCAGGTGGCCGAACTAGTCGAGCGGCTCAAAGTCTCCGCTCCCATGGGCGTTTGCCTGGACACTTGCCACACACACGTGGCCGGATACGATCTGGTTACCGCTGAAGGCTATGAGCAAACCGTGGCCCAGGTAGCCGCGACCATTGGGTTGGATACCGTACGCGTCTGGCACATGAACGACGCCAAGGCCGCGCGGGGCTCCAAGCTCGACCGCCACGAGCAGATCGGCAAGGGCACGATAGGCATCGAGCCTTTCCGGCGGCTGCTGAACGATAGCCGTTTCGCCCACTGTGCCTTCATTGCCGAAACTCCGGTGGACGCACCCGGCGACGAAGAGCGGAATGTGAAAGCGCTGCTGGGGCTGGTGGAATAATTCTTGAAACTCAGCTTGCCTTGTCACCGGCGCGGCGTTAGATTGTGTGTGCCAAGAAAGCTTGTTTGAATGGTGAGTCATGCGCGGAAGCATCTGTGGAGTGTTGGCGCTGATTGCGGTTTTGGGCTTAACGCTGCCGGTCTTGGGCCAGGGTCCGGGAACTACGGCTACAGACAATTCTGCGCAACCCGCACAAACACCCTACACGGCAGAATACAAAATCATCCGCGTGAAGAATGTGACCGACGGAACCGCCGTCACCCAGGAGTCAATCGAGGTGATAGCGATGGACTCGCGGGGAAGGCAGATGACCGCAACGACTGTTTTATCAAATGAACACCGAGCGCAGACGACCTCTGTGCTTGTTTACGACCCAGTGGCTGGAACGAACACCAGTTGGAATACGAAAATGAAGCGTGCAACCGTGGCGGCGAGGCTCCCCAATGGATCGGTAGGCTCGCACTGTTTCACGACTGAGGCAGGAGACGGCCCGGTGATTTTGAACACGGGCGTCATGATGCAGAGGATGGTTTATGAGAAAGGTGTGACAGAAGACCTGGGAACAGAGACAATTCTAGGAGTGGAAGGGCATGGTCACCGGATCACCAGAACGACTCCGGTGGGAGAAATCGGGAGCAACAAGCCGCATACGTGCTTCTTCGAGACTTGGCTGGCGAATGGAATTGGCCCGGTTGGTTTAGTCGTTCGCGAAATTGACGACGATGCTGAATCTGGGAAGATGAGCAAAGAACTGGTGAGACTCAACATGGGCGAGCCGAACCCAGACTCCTTTCATCCGCCGAAGAAGTACACCATCGTGAAGCAGCAGATGCGGGAGATTCCTTGCCAGTACGAGGGAGCGCCCGTTCAGTAGCTTCTTCCGTTTACACTAAAAGGGTTATGGCGGAAGAAACTGAACTGCGTTACGACCCGGCGACTATTGAACCAAAATGGCAGCAGCGGTGGGCCTCAGACCCCGCTTTGTATGCAGCCGAGCCTGTTTCCTGCGGCAAGCCCAAGTACTACGTGCTGGAGATGCTTCCCTACCCCAGCGGCCAGTTGCACATGGGGCACGTGCGCAACTACTCGATCGGCGACGCGCTGGCCCGCCACATGTGGATGCGCGGCTACAACGTGCTGCACCCCATGGGCTGGGACGCCTTCGGGCTGCCGGCCGAGAATGCCGCGCTCAAGAACAACACGCCCCCGCGCGAGTGGACGCAGTCGAACATTGCAGCCATGAAACGGCAGATGGAGCGGCTTGGCCTGGGCTACGACTGGGCGACCGAAGTCACCACCTGCCTGCCGGAGTATTACCGCTGGAACCAGTGGTTCTTTCTGCGCATGTACGAAAAAGGCCTGGTCTACCGCAAAAAGAGCAAGGTGAACTGGTGCCCGGAGTGCGCCACTGTGCTGGCCAACGAGCAGGTGGTGGACGGCTGCTGCTGGCGGCACGAGACGACCCAAGTGGAACAGCGCGATCTGGTGCAGTGGTTCTTCCGCATCACTGCCTACGCGCAGGAACTGCTCGACGGTCTCGACAAGCTCGAAGGCTGGCCGGAAAAAGTGCGCACCATGCAGCGCAACTGGATCGGCCGTAGCGAAGGAACAGAAGTCGATTTCTTCCTGGAAGCCGAGGGCGAATCAGCCTCGCAAAACGCAGGTCCTTCGACTCCGCTGCGCTCCGCTCAGGATGACAAATCTGTGCGCATTCGCGTCTTCACTACGCGCGTAGACACGATCTTCGGCGCGACCAGCGTGCAACTGGCTCCGCAGCACGCGCTGGTGGCTGAGTTCACCGCTGCTGATCCTGCGCTGAAGGCACAGGTTGACGAACTGCTCGACCAGCAGAAGAAAGCGCGCGAGGCAGGCGACCTGGGCGCGATTGAAAAGCACGGCGTGCCGACCGGCCGCTTTGCCATCAATCCTTACAACGGCCAACGCGTGCCGATCTGGGTAGCCAACTACATCCTGGCCGACTACGGCACCGGCGCCATCATGAGCGTTCCGGCGCACGATGAGCGCGACTTCGAGTTCGCCAATAAATATGGACTGCCCATCGTGCAGGTGATCAAGCCGACGGACGCGACCATTGCCACGGAGCTGCCTTTCTGCTCCGAAGAGGGCGTGCTGATCAACTCCGGCGAGTACGACGAGCTGAGCTGCACCGAGGCGGAGAAGAAGCTGCAAGAGATCGCCACACGTAAGGGGTTTGGTGAGGCGAAAGTCACCTTCCGCCTGAAGGACTGGGGCGTGAGCCGGCAGCGTTATTGGGGCACGCCGATTCCGATGATCCACTGCGAAAAGGACGGCCTGGTGCAAGTGCCGGACGCGCAGTTGCCGGTAGTGCTGCCCGCACAGATTGAAATTACGCAGCAAGGCGGGTCGCCCTTGAGCCGCGTGCCGGATTTCGTCAAAGTCACCTGCCCTAAATGCGGAGGACCGGCCAAGCGCGAGACCGACACGATGGACACCTTCGTCGACTCCAGTTGGTACTTTTATCGCTACACCGACGCGAAAAACGCGAATGCGCCCTACGACCGGGCCAAAGCGCAGTACTGGTTCCCTATCGATCAGTACATCGGCGGCGTGGAGCACGCGATTCTGCATTTGATCTACTCGCGCTTCTGGACCAAGGTGATGCGCGACCTGGGCCTGATTGTGAACGACGAGCCGGCGCGACGACTCTTCACGCAGGGCATGGTCATCAAGGACGGCGCCAAAATGTCCAAGTCGAAGGGCAACGTTGTTTCGCCCGACGAGATGGTCGCCCGCTACGGCGCCGACGCTTCGCGCATGTACTCGCTCTTTGCCGCTCCACCTGACCGCGACCTGGATTGGCAGGAGGACGGGGTCGCCGGAGTGAGCCGTTTTCTGGCTCGCGTCTGGCGGCTAACCACAAAGTATGCGCCAGTGGCGCGCGCAGCCCGCGGCCAGCAAGCAGGTGCGCCAACGGGCGTTTCGCTGAAGCTACTGCGCAAGCTGCACCAGACCATTGCCAAGATCACGCTGGATTTTGAGGGCCGTTGGCACTTCAACACGTGCGTGGCGGCCATTATGGAACTGGTTAACGATCTTCAAGGGGCAGATGCACAACTGGCGGCGGGCGAGGTTCCGGCGCCTGTGGTGTATGAGCTGCTGCACTCGCTGGTGCTGCTGCTGGCTCCGTTCGCGCCGCACCTTGCGGCCGAGCTATGGGAAGAGCTGGGAGAAGAGGGTGCGGTTCTGCGCGCTCCCTGGCCCAAGAGCGACCCCGAGTTGGCCAAGGAAGACGAACTGGAGATTCCGGTACAGATCAACGGCAAGCTGGTGACGGTGGTGCGGGTGGCTGCTGATGCTGCGCCCAAGACCATCGAGGCCGCCGCGTTGGCTGACGAAAAAGTGCAGTCGCGCACGGCGGGAAAAACCGTAGCCAAGGTCATCGTGGTGCCGCGCAAGCTGGTCAACCTGGTGGTCCACCCCAGCGACAAAAGCCCGTCGCCGGGGACCCCGGTGGTGAAGTAGCAGTGTCCGCGCCGTTGCGCGGAACCCAGTCTCTCGTGGGCCAGATGGGCTGGGTCTTCGAGCGGCCCTTGCTCACGGCCATCGAGGTGGGCTGGCGCTGGCTCTTTGGTGTGCCGTTTGTGGCCGTTTGCTGGATCGCAGCGCAACGGATTCTCGCCGCGCTGCCGATTGAATCCGCGGGCCTCACCACTCTCGATCCGCAGAATCCCTGGGTGGCTGCGGTGCAACTGAGCAACGCTTGGGCGCTCTACCAGCCCCATGTTTTCGTGACGCTGCGCTGGCTGCTACCGGCGGCCGCACTGGCCTGGGTGGCTGTCTCCGGCCTGGGCCGCGGCCTGGTGCTGAAACGTCTGGAACCGCGCCTGGCCTTTCGTCCAGTTGAGATGATCGCCTTGCAGGCTGCCTGGCTGATTCTTTTGGCCGGCCTCTGCTGGGGATGGTTCCGCTCCATCGCGTGGGCAGCGGCTACGCACATCACCCCCACCGGCGAACCGGACCTGATCGGTTATGCGATGTGGGTCATCTTCCTCACGCTGGGCTTCTTCACGGCGTGGGCGCTGGTCTGTTGGCCGCTATCAATTGCGCCGGTGCTGATGCTGCTGGAAGAGCGCTCTGCGCTTTCCTCACTCAGGCAAAGCCTCAGACTGGAAAAAGCCTTTACGGCCAAGCTGATCGAGATCAACTTGGTGATGGGCATCGTCAAGCTGGCGCTGCTTGTATTGGCCATGGTGCTGTCAGCCGCGCCACTGCCTTTCAGCGACCAGCTCGGCCCGGATGCGTTGCATGCGTTGTGGATCGTGGCAACCGTGCTGTACTTCGTCGCCAGCGATTACTTCCAGGTAGTGCGATTGAAGGGGTTTGTGGAGTTTTGGAAGATGTTCAAGGGGTAGTTGACAAGTAATCGGGGCATTGCACGCCACTGAGCATCCACCAGAACCACTGAGGTTGCTATCTGACGAAGCAATCTGTCTCCAAAGGCGAGAGAGATACTTCTAGAGCAGATTCGGAAATGGTGTAGACCATAGGCTTTCCCTCAGGGGCTAAAGCCCATTGATTTTATTGGCATTTTTCGGCACGGCTGAAGCCGCGCCCTTTCAAAACCGGTCTACAGTAAAAGCAAAACTGCTTTAAAAGACCTTTAGCCGGATCACCAGATACTTCTTCGGATCTTCGCGAATGCTCTTGACCAGTTGCTGCGTCTGATCCATGGTCTGATCGGTGTGGTCGTAGAGGGAGCGATTCTGCACCAGTTGTCCCAGGCTGCCTTTGCCCTCGTCCACGCTGGTCAGAATGCTATCCAGGCGGGTGATAGTGTCGTCCAGCTTCTGCGCGAAGGCGGGGTCCTTGGCCAGCTTGCCCATGGCGCCTTTGCCGGAGTTTATGTCAGCCACTAATTGATTCGTGTTGGCAACGGCGGCGTTCAGATTGTTATAGAGCGAGTCGTCTTTGAGCAGTTTTCCCGCGCTGCCCTTGCCCTCGTCCAGAGCCGTGGTGATCTTGTCCAGCCGGTCAACGGCCGAGTTGGCGCGGCTGTAGAGGGTATCGTCGTTGACCAGCTTGCCCAGCGACCCCTTGCCTTCGGAGATCGCTTTGGTGACGGTATCGAGGTTGTTGGCGATGGATACAATTTTGTGGGCCAGTTCAGGGTCGTTAATCAGCTCGCCGACAGTGCCGCGTTTGGTGTTGAGCGTATCGATCAGATTCCCAATTTTGCTCATCACCAGTTGAGCCTCTTCGATGGAGTCCTTGCTGGTGCGAATCACGTCCTGGATACTCGGCGATCCAGAGGCTTTCAGTTCAGCGTCATTGGCAGGAGCGGGTCCGTGAGCGTGAGCCGAGCTGAGATCGACGTAGCTGTCACCCAGCACGCCGGCCTGAGCAATTGAGGCGGTCGAATCAGTATGCAAAGCGCTCAAATATTCATGCCCCACCCGCATGGTCACCTCTACAGGCGTGGGGTCGCGATCCGGAACGACGCGAACATGGATCACGTTACCGATGGTCACGCCCTCAAGCGTCACAGGAGCACCGTCCTTCAGGCCAGCTGCATTCTCAAAGTAGGACCGGAGCAGGAGTTTGCGCGCAAACAGACCTCCGCCTGAGCCGGACATGAGTAGAATCAGTCCGACCAGGATAGCCATGGCCACCAGGACCAACGCCCCCACTCTCAGTTGCGACCACTGAATCTCTTTGCGGCTTGGCACGGGACTCCCTCAGTTGAATTTAAGCCGGTTATCGCCTTGAGGATAGCAGAATGGGCGGAATCAAGGCCCATCCTCGAGTGATACGCTCGCCATGGCGAGTGCGCCGGTATGGGTGATGGAAAGCGCTGCGTGCGTAGCGCCCAGGCGAGCGGCAAACTGGGCCGCGCGGCCGTGAAACTTAAGTGTGGGTCTTCCGCTAGCTTCGCGCACAACCTCAATCTCCAGCCAATTCACGCCATAGCTGATCCCGGTTCCCAAGGCCTTGGCTCCAGCCTCTTTAGCAGCAAAGCGGGCAGCAAAGCTCTCCGCGGCCTTACGTTTGCGCAGGCAATAAGCCTGCTCCGCGACCGTATACACGCGGTCAAGAAACCGCTTCCCATAACGGTCCATGGACTGCTGGATGCGTCCGATCTCAACAAGATCGATCCCGGTGCCGATAATCATACTGTCTATGAAGCTACATCATTTTACTTGTGTTTGCGGACGTACCAGGCAGGCTTTATCTGGATCGTGCCGGGGCCTTAGCCTCGGGGAGTGGGCACGCCCACACTTGCAAGCACAAAAAAGACGGACCTCGCTGCAAACCTAGCTGTCTCAAAGCCGGTCAGATACCGTTCGACTCCGGCACAATCGTCAAGCTGCGTTGCGTGACTCCGATAAGGCAGGTGTGATGCGAACAGTACCGAGCCACGACAAAGCGCAAACGCTTAGCTTTCCCTGGGCGATGCAGATGAAGGCCATCGCCGTCGAAGAGCCGTCGCGGCTGGTTCAGACCCTCACAGGCGCAATTCTGGGCTGTGGCGGCTGGGTTCTCTGCCGCGGCGCAAATGACTCCGGCACGGTGAACATGTTGTTCGAGTTCGAGCGCCAGACTTGTATGGATATTTACAGCTTGATGATCGCCGCCGGACTGGAGCTGAGCCAAAGCGGACACATCCGTTTTACCGAGTTCTGCCAATGCACCCGCAGCCATCAGCAGGAATGCGGCAGTGAAATTGCCAGCATCGATCTGGAGATCCAGACCTTTCCCATCGAAATGATGCGCAATACACGCACCATTGATCCATCCTGACAGATCGATTGGGATTCGTTTGAGCTTTGGAAGAACCGGCTGCGCAGATGAATCAAAACATCACGCACTCAGCCAGCTACTATTGCTTTGTAACTTTCGTAAGGAGATCAACTACTTTCTGATATCGATCAGCAGCCGTTGGATCCTTCAAACTCTTCAGAAGCGCCGGGTCGTCCAACCCATTCTGGCGCAGCGTTTCATCCATGCGGGAGGCCGGTATCTGACCAACCAGGTCCAGAGTTGCCTTTGCAATGACCAACGGTTTCAAGGAAATAATTGAACCCGTTTGCCCTTCCATCGCTCCAGAATAATTAGGATCTGCTCCAGCACTCAAAAGAAGCTGGACGATTTCCACATTGCCATTTCTCGCCGCGAAATGGAGTGCACTCCAGCCGGTCGGTGACGTGCGGGAATTGGCATCGGCCCCCTTCCTAATTAGCTTTTTAGCGTCAGCAGTATTGTCGGCCTTGACTGCCGTCATCAGCGACGCCGGATTAGGTTTGCAGCCGGAAATTGGAAAAAGGGAAAGCAAAAGCACAAAAATAAATAGCGGTCTAGATTTCATTTCAGCGTTTTTTCCTTTCAGCGCGCCTGCCACTTTTGTTGTGCTTTATCTGTTTCCGACGGACAATATTACAGAATTATCCTTAAAACTCTGCCGAATTGGATAGAGAACTGTCTAAGTGATGCTATCAAACGGTCGTTTGTGGGGTCAACCAACCTCCACCAGTCCATAGCGGCGCTGCCAAGCCTCTTTAAGCCGCGCCCACACCCGCGCGCGCTCGTCGTCGGTCGTCTCATCGTCTCCCACTTTGCCACCGCTGGGTGCATTGGCAAAGCGGGCGGCCTCCATCTTGGCCAGCTCCAGCAACTGCCGATCGCGCACCAGATTGGCTACACGAAACTCTGGCAGTCCGGCCTGACGTGTTCCGAAAAACTCACCGGGGCCGCGCAAGATCAGGTCCTGCTCTGCCAGTTCAAATCCATCCTGCGTGCGAACCATGGCGTTGAGGCGCTCCTCGCCAAGCGGCGAAACACGCGGGCCTGTGATTAAAATGCAATAACTCTTCGCCGCTCCACGGCCCACTCGGCCGCGCAACTGATGCAACTGCGCAAGGCCAAAGCGCTCCGCGTGCTCGACCACCATCACGGTTGCGTTGGGCACGTCCACTCCCACTTCAATCACCGTGGTAGCCACCAGAACGTCGATCTCACCGCGCTGGAAGCGGCGCATGATGATCTCCTTCTCGTCGGCATCCAATCTCCCGTGCAACAGACCCACGCGCAAACCGGCAAGTGCACCGCTACGCAGTTTTTCGTACATCTCTACAGCCGACTTTAGCCCGGACTTCGCACTCGGATTTGCTTCGAGCGTGGCCTTCGGGAAGAGCTCCGCTGTTTTGCCTTTTCGGGCGGCCTTGCGCGCTGGCGGCGCAGGTGGTTCGATGCCCGCATCCGAGTCGTCCCGCGAAAAATCCAACTCTGGCTGGTCGTCCTTGCTGCCCTCGATAACCGGATAGACGATATACGCCTGCCGTTTCTGCGCCACTTGTTTGCGAACAAACTCCCAAACATCGTCAGCACGCTCCCCGGGAACGCGGCGGGTAACGATGGGCGTGCGGCCCGGCGGCAACTCGTCCAGAACACTGACATCGAGATCGCCGTAGAGCGAGAGCGCCAGTGTGCGCGGGATCGGCGTGGCCGTCATCACCAACATGTCCGGCTCGGCCTGATTAGGCTTCTTCATCAGCTTGAAGCGTTGCAAAACGCCGAAGCGATGCTGCTCATCTACCACCACCAGTCCCAGCCTGTCGAACTCAACCTTTTCTTCAATCAGCGCATGTGTGCCGATCACCAGTTGCGCCTCACCGCGATTAATCTCGCCGCGGGTCTGTCGCTTGCGCGCTTCGTCCAGTGAGCCGGTCAGCAACACGATGCGCGGCTTGCGCGAGGACTTCTCAAGCAGCTTGCGCATAGCCAGAAAATGCTGCGTGGCCAGGATCTCGGTGGGCGCCATCAGCGCCGCCTGATAGCCGTTTTCCATGGCCACCAGCATGGCCTGGAGCGCAACGATGGTCTTGCCCGATCCCACGTCGCCTTGCAGCAGCCGCCTCATGGGGTTGGGCTGGCGCATGTCGGCCACAATCTCACCGAGCGCACGCTTCTGCGCCTTGGTGGGATGAAACGGTAGCACTTCGCGGATTGCCTCGCGCACTTTGTCGGTAGTGGCAAAACTGATTCCGACGCGTTCCCTCATGCGCCGGCGCTTGAGTTCCAGACCTAGTTCCAGAAAGAACAACTCCTCGAAAATGAGCCTCCGGTGGGCAGTCGTCGACGAGCTTTGCAATTCTGCAAAGGCCGTGCCCTCATGTGGAAAATGCACCTCGCGCAATGCCTTCTCACGACCCGGCAGGCTGAGCCTGGCAAGCATTGCGCGCGGCAGGCACTCCGGTGTTGCACCCCGCAAGCCTTCGAGCAGACGGAAGATGACCTTCCGCTGCCAGCGCGAAGCCAGCCGCGCGCCGCCCAGAGACTCGTAAACCGGCGTAATGCGCCCCACTTCGAGGAGCTGCGTCTCGGCATCGTCGGTAGAGTCGGGCAGCACCTCGAATTGCGGTTGGATCATCTTCAAATTGCTGCTGGAGCGCGATGGCTCGACCTTGCCGTAGACAGCCACCGTCTGTCCGGCATGAAACTTGCCTTCTAAATATGTACCGTTGAACCAGATGCACTTCAGAGCCAGGCGGCCCTGCCCCACGGTCAGCTCGAAGATGGGCATGCGCCGTGTGCGCAACAGCGCCGAACCACGCACCTCGGCGATCACGCTGGCCGTCTCTCCTGGAATCAGTTCGTCCAGGCTGCGTGGGTTTTGGCGATCCTCATAGCGGAAAGGCAGGTGGTAGAGCAGGTCCTCGGCTGTCTGAATCCCTTTGGCGGCGAGTATCTCTGCCACCTTTGGACCCACGCCGCGCACATACATCACCGGAGTGTCGAGGCCAGCCACACTCCAGATGCTAAATGGCTTATCTCCAGGGGGACAAATGTGCCTGGAAGTAGAGAGCAGAGCACAGCCGGAAACGGCTGCGGCTTTTTGGTGCGGGAAATCAGTGCTTCGCTCACCGCAAATCGCCTGAGAGAAATTGCTCAGCGCGAAGAGCGGCCTGGCCGCGCTTCGCGCCGACCGCTTACTTTGTCAGGAAATAAGCCTCGACCGCCTGCTTCATCGCCGCGTGATCGAGATAGGGCTTTTTGCCTTCATAGCGAGCAGACCAGAGGACTTGGTTCACAATATCTCGCGGATGGCACTGGCGCAACTCTTCTTTGAGCGTGACGCGGATGAAATCGATTAAATCTCTGGGAATGTCCACGTCATACTCAACATGATGCTCTGCGGCAACGCGGCGGAGAATCTCACAGAAATGTACATCTGAAACTGCGCCGACCTTGATCTTGGTCTGGATTCTGCGCAAGAAACAGGCATCCACCAATTCGGCCGGATCCATGTTGGATGCAAAAACGACTAGCATCTCGAATGGAACCTCAATCTTCTTTCCTCCCGCAAGCGCCAGGAAATCGATCCTGCGGTCGAGAGGAACGACCCAACGGTTCAGCAAATCTTCCGGACGAATTCGCTGCCGTCCGAAATCGTCGATAATCAGAACCCCGTTGTTGGCTTTCATCTGCGCGGGGGCAACATAGAACTTCGTAGTTGGGTTGAACTGCAGGTCCAGCATCTCGGCCGTCAACTCGCCACCTACCATGACTGCTGGGCGCTGGCACAGCACCCAACGCTCGTCGCGGCTTTTGGGCTCCGACTCCACAGCCCGCTTGTGAATTGCTGGGTCGTAGACTGTAATGATCTGGTTATCCACTTCTACTGCGTACGGTATCCAGACCTCATCCTCGGCAATCACTCGCGACAACGTCTCGGCAACCGTGGTTTTTCCGGTTCCCGGAGGGCCATAGAGGAAAATCGAGCTGCCGGAGTTAAGCGCCGTTCCAAACTGCCGCAACATCTCGCTGCCAATCACAAGATGCGCAAAGGCGCGCTCAACATCCTTGGCATGCACCTCCGCTCTTCCGACGCTCTGCTTGCGCACCTGGTCAACGTAGCTCGCCAGAGAGACCGGCGCGGGGCCGGTGTAGTGATTTTGTGCGAGCAGGTCCATCGCTCGCGTTCTGCCCTGGGCTGTGATGGCAATCTGAGCGATATTGCCGGTCATGCCATTTACCTGGCAGAGCAATTCCGCGCGCAGCCGGAAAGACAGTTCTTGTGTCACTTCGAAGCTCAGCCGGATCCTCTCGGAGAGCTCAATAATCGAGAGCGAGCCGGACAGATAAAGAGTCTTTAATGTGAGGTCTTCGAGAATAGCCTTGTGCACGTCAATTTCTTCAATTGACTGAGGCTTGTTCTCAGGCCCATGAATGGGTTCGGTCTTCAGAAAATCGAATGTTTGCATCGCCAACTAGGTTACCATCTTCCCAGTTCCAATCAAGATTAACTTTTGCTGATGGAGGTACTCTTTAGTTTCCTCTTTTAGGCCGGTTTTTCAAACTTCTTTGCCGGTTTCATGCTCTATCTTTCCTCGTACTGGGGCATGCTCCGTAACCGCTTTCAGGCAGAGTCGCCTCGGCAAGGGAAATCTGGGCGACATACGAGAGATCTAAGCGGCATCACGGAGAGAAACATGAGCTAGTTGAGCCGCACTTGAGGTGCGTTTCAACCTGCCCGGCTGCGATTCGCACTACCCAGCGTCTTCGGGGCGCGGCGCAGTCTCTACAGTGTTGGCTTTGCTACACTTCTTTTGAGGCCGCCCCCGGTTTGGCTGGAATCAGACTGCACATTGAGCGGCGGGAGAGTCCATGCCAGTTGTCGAACTTGCGGGAGTGACCAAGGCCTACGAGAATAAGGTTGCCGTTAGCAACCTGAGCCTCTCCATCGATGCGGGCCAGATGTTCGGCCTGCTGGGGCCGAACGGGGCGGGTAAAACCAGCTCCATCCGCATGATGATGGGCATCACGGTTCCGGACTCAGGCCAGGTCTCTCTTTTTGATAAACCCTTCGAGCGCAACAGCCTGGAGCGCGTGGGCTACCTGTCCGAGGAACGCGGCCTTTACAAGAAGATGAAGGTCGTCGATCAGCTCATTTTCTTCGGCTGCCTGCACGGGCTTAACGCGGAGGACGCACAAAAGCGCGCGCGCGACTGGGCCGGGCGCATGGAGATCGCAGACGCGCTCGGGAAGAAGACCGAAGAGCTTTCCAAGGGGATGCAGCAGAAGATTCAGTTCATTGCCACGCTGTTGCACGATCCTGGCCTCATCGTCATGGATGAGCCCTTCTCGGGTCTTGATCCAGTCAATGCCGTCCTAGTCGAGAAAACGCTGTTGGAACTTAAGGCGCAGGGCAAGGCGATTCTGTTTTCCACTCATCGCATGGACCAAGTGGAGAAGCTTTGCGACTCCATCTGTCTCGTCAACAACGGCAAGGCCGTGCTGGCCGGCAATCTGCGCCAGATCAAAGGCAGCTACGAGCGTAATCGGGTCATTGTCGAGTTCGAGGGAAGTTCCGTTTTCCTGAGCAGCAATGAGATTGCCGAAGCCAAGAACTTCTCCGGCCACGCAGAGATCAAGCTTAAACCGCACGGCAATGCGCAGAAACTGTTGCACGAAGCCGCAGACATGGCGACGATCTACCGCTTTGAGCTCGTCGAGCCCTCGCTCGAAGAGATTTTCATTGAGACTGTGGGAGGCAAGGCCGATGCGTAACATTCTTCTTATCGCCCGCCGTGAATACCGGGAGCAGATACGCGGCAGGGCTTTTCGATTGAGTACCGTGCTCTTGCCTGTCCTGTTTGCGGTATTAGTTGGCGCCAGCTATCTCACGAATCGTCACACCGGCACGGGCAAGCATGTAGCGATTGCAGCAGACAACGCCGCGCTGGCCAATGCTGTTCGCAGCCAGATGCTCAGCGACAAGGATGCGAAGTTTACTGTGGACGTGGCGGCTCCGGCAACCGAGGAAGATCGCGCCGTGCTCGTGGAACAAGTTCGAACCAAAGCCATCGACGGGCTGCTCTCGATCGGGACATCCCCCGCAGGAGCGCCAGTCGCCACTTATACCTCGCAGTCCTCGGGCGACTACATCACCACGACACAACTTAAGAACGCCTTGTATCGCGGCCTGATAAGTGAACGCCTGACCATGATTGGGATAAAGCAAAGCGAAGCAGATGCCCTGTTGCGCAATGTTTCAATCGAGACTCTCCAAATTAACAAGCAGGGCCAAGCAGCAAAGAGCAATAGCTCTACCGCACTCTATAAGGGAATGGCCATGGCCTTTCTGCTCACCATGACCACCTTGCTCTACGGTCTGGATGCGGCTCGCTCGATTATCGAGGAGAAGAACTCGCGCATCTTCGAGGTCATGCTGGCCGTTGCAAAGCCGGACGACCTGTTGGCCGGCAAGCTCATCGGCGTGGGTGCCGTGGGGCTGACGCAGATTGCTATCTGGGTGGCCGCAGCGGCGGTGCTTGTGGGTTCATCTCTTGCCGCGCCCTTGCTCACTGGTGATTTTGCCATTCATTTTTCCTGGATTGAGGGCATGTTTTTTCCACTGTACTTTGTGCTGGGTTTCTTCCTTTATAGTGCGCTCTTTTCCGGCCTGGCCGCCACCTGCGAGACGGCACAGGAGTTGCAGATGTACATGCCGCTGGCTGCCGCGCCCGTCTGGCTCAGCTTCGGAATCACCCCATTACTTCTCCACGACCCTAACTCGATCTGGTCCCTTGCTGCATCGTTTTTCCCGCCCACAGCGCCTTTCGTCATGATGCTGCGCATGGGGCTGGAGATGCCGCCGCTGTGGCAGTTCGCGGTCTCCATCGGACTTATGGCGCTGAGTGTCTGGGCTGTGCTCTGGTTCTCTTCGCGTCTCTATCGCGTGGGTATCCTCATGTACGGCAAACGGGCCACGCTGCCCGAACTGCTGCGCTGGCTACGCTACTCTTAAACGGAACAGAGGAATCTGCGTATTGGCTGCTTGCACTAAAATCATTTGAGTGACAGCCAAGACCACTCACCGCTTCACCTTCGTCCAGCGCCTCGTGCTGGCCGTGGTTCCGCGCGTAGTCTGGGCACTGTTATGGATTGTTAGCCGCACCTGGCGCTTTGAAATCATCGCGGAAGAGGGAGTCTTGCCCGTCCCGCTCGGCCAGAAATCCCCGCCGGAGATTTTCTGCTTCTGGCATCAGTGTGTGCTCCCTTGCACCATCTACTTCCGCTATTCCCGCGCCGTGATTCTCATTAGCCAGAGCTTCGACGGCGAGTTGATTACCCGCATCCTCAAGATGTTCGGCTTTGACGCCGTGCGTGGCTCCAGCAGCCGCGGCGCGCGCGAAGGGTTGTTGGGACTCGCTCACGTCATCGAGACTGGCAGGACGGCCATTTTCACGGCCGACGGACCGCTTGGCCCCATCTATCAAACCAAGATGGGCCCCATCAAGCTGGCACAGATGACAGGCGCGCCCATCGGTGCATTTCACCTGGAACCCGAACATGCCTGGGTTATGCGCTCCTGGGACCACTTCCTGGTGCCCAAGCCTTTCACGCGCATTGTGGTCAGTTGGGCGAGGGCTGTTCACGTACCTACCGACCTTCCTGCCGATCATTTCGAGCCGCAACGCGAAGAGCTAAACGCTGCCATCGAACGTGCGCGCCTACGTGCCCTCGATTACTTCAGAAAGCCACGCGCATGACCGGCCAGCCTGAAGAGCACGAAGCCAGCGCCGGTCTTCGCGTTGCCGACTTCGACTTTGACCTTCCCGCGGAGTTGATCGCGCAGCAGCCGCCTGCCGAGCGCGGCCTGAGCCGCATGTTGACGGTGAGTCGCGCGCAGGGCACGCTGCGAGATACAAGCTTTGCCCAGTTTCCCTCGCTGCTCAATCCCGGCGACTTGCTCGTTCTGAAC
>Ga0255356_1001402_pt1 | contig 15178 bp, 14 predicted proteins | sample HBST100metaG_FD_189944 | JGI IMG/M metagenome (GOLD analysis project Ga0255356, IMG submission 189944) | Peat soil microbial communities from Stordalen Mire, Sweden - H.B.S.T100 | ecosystem: Environmental > Terrestrial > Soil > Wetlands > Peat | place: Sweden: Norrbotten County, Stordalen Mire... | reverse complement strand
GGTTTGAAGCTGTTTCCGCGTGCTCGGCAGAACTCTTCAGCTTCCGCAGCGCCTCTTCGATAGTCGCCATTGGGCCGACGATGGCGCTCTCGATCTTCGCGCCCACTTCGCTGACGGCCGCATTGCGAACAGCCTTCACAGCTCCGGCCTCGATGCGCGCCAACGCCTGGTCGGCGGACTGGCTGACCAACCGGGAAACCTCCTGCGTCGTCCGGTTCACTTGTTGGGCGATCTGATCGGGGATGGCGCGGTTGGCCGAAAGCTCTGCCAAAACCAGTTCGACCGAAGCTGATCGCTGCCGCGCCTCCCGCAGGACAGTATCGCGGATCCATTCAGCCTGCGACTTGCCGTCCCGTTTGGCCGCCGATTCGACCTCTTCCAGCTCCTCAACTGAGAGCCGCGTCGCCGCCGTTTTGGGGCGAGGAACCGTACGTGCTTCCGCGTCTGGAAGCGGCTGCGGATCGATATTCTGGCCGGTGCGAGTGCTGCTCATGGGAAGCCCGCCTCTTTGCTGACATGGACTCAGAGCCTCCGGGCGTCAGAACTGCCCATCTGGACGTTTAGAGTTATGTCATAGTAATTAAACGTGTTAACAGAAAATCTCAAAAAAACGATTTCACCTGAAAGCAGCCGTTTACGTACGTAAACAGGAATTTTCTAAGTGGATGATTCTACAAATGTTAACGTACGTGAGCATTCCGGTACTTCACAGTTCCCGTTTGGGGGTGATGTGTCAGACTACTTCTTCCGATGCGAAGCAGCGCGGTTGTTCCTTTATAGCAGATAAGGGCTGGGATTGCCTCTGCGCGGCGGCTGGATGACTGAGTTTTTGCAAGGCATGGGGAAAGCTATCGATCCGATGTATGGATGAATTTTATGAGCGTAGAGGGGTCAAGGCTGGCCCGCAGGCCACCGCTGAAAGCGGCGCGTAGCGGCCTTTACGCCTCGTAGCGAATCCACCATTGAGACTGGTTTGAATTCGTGCGAACGCTAAGACATTCAAACCATGGACAGGCAGGTTTTTCGGGTTGTTGTTTTTCGGCGCAATGGAACGGAACCCCGTGCCTGCCATCTGCGTTCCTTTGCGCGCATCAGGGAAGACCGTACCATGTTGAGCGTCCGCCCCCCTGACGCACAAGAAGACCTTTCTCCACCAACGACGTGAAGGTTGATTTGAGTGTGTTCGGACTTGCGCCGGTCTCGCGCACCATATCGCGGGTTGTCACGCGGCCATGATCGCGCACGTAGTCGAGAATTTTTACCGACAGTTCGGACAGAACAGCAAGCGCATTCTTTTCCCGCTCCACCTTCACGGCCAGGCGGCGTTTTTGCTGCTGAAGGCTTCGCAGAAAAAACACAAGCCACGGTTGCCAGTCCGGTGCATCGGCGTGGATTGTGCTCTGAGTCTGGCGCAGGGCCAGGTAGTAGCCTTCCTTGCTGTTCTCGATCACGCTTTCAAGCGACGAATACGGCACGTAGGCATAGCCTGCCTGCAACAACAGCAACGTGGTTAGAACACGGCTCAGCCGGCCGTTGCCGTCCTGAAAGGGATGGATCTCCAGAAAAACGACAACAAAGACTGCGACGATCAGCAAGGGATGAATGCGCTTGAGTTCGCGGGCCTCTTTCAACCACGCTACCAACTCCTGCATCCGGCGCGGGGTATCAAAGGGTGTCGCCGTCTCGAAGACAATTCCAATCATCTTGCCTTCTGGATCGAAGGCCCCAACATCGTTGCGCAAGGTCTTGTATTCGCCGCGATGCCGCTCGTCTTTATCGCTACAGCGCAAAAGATCGCGATGGAGCTGCTTGATATGGTTTTCCGTGATCGGAATCTCGGACCAGGCAAGAAAGACGGTCTCCATCACTTCGGCATAACCGGCAACTTCCTGCTCGTCGCGGCTGGAAAATCTTCTGATCTCCAGATTGGACAGCAGGCGCTCGACCTCGCGATCCGTGAGCTTGCTGCCTTCGATGCGCGTCGAAGAGCCGATGCTTTCGATGGTGGCGACATGGCGCAGGGCCTTCAACCGCTCCGGCGCGAGCGTTCCCAGGGAGCGCCATGCGCCCTTGAATTCGTCAATCTCTGCAATCAACGCCAGTAGTTCAGGCGTGATCTGAATGGAAGAGGTTTTCATAATGCCGGAATACATACCGGATTATACCTGATTATCGACCGAAAAACTTCCCCGTTTATACCGGATTACGCCGCCGCAACGTGCGAAATTCCGGCCAGAAGGACTGTCGGATTCAGAACCCGTGGGCCGGTGGCAGAATGGTCTCAGACGTATTTTGGATAGCCGGGGGCAGGCGGCATTGCTCCGTGTTCGTCCTGGGGCCTTTCTGTTCGATCTCGCACGGCTCTACAGTCCGGCACAAAGGCTGGACCAACCCCACCATCCCCAGCCAGGTTTTTGTTTTTGTACTTGTGCGGGGTGGGTGCGGGAGGGGCGCTAGCGCCCTCCCGCTGAATGCGAGCGTAAGCTCGCTGACCGCCCGTAAGGGCGCTCCTTTTTCTGCGTAGCGAAGCGGAGCAGCGGGTACAGCTTCGGAGTTCTCCACAGCTTTGGGGTGTGCGACTACCGGAAAGACTAGAGGTAATTATCTATAGGCTTCCGTACCAAAATGGCCGTGGTCTTTCGTACTAAAGTGGCCGTGATTGTCGTACCAAAATGGCCGTGGATAACTTTAAGAATCCACAGAGTTTTCAACGCTTTGTACCAAAATGGCCGTGGTTTATCCAAGCAGCTTTCGCACGGGCGGGGGGCTGTTGTAGAGGGTCAACCCTTTGGCCGGCTTCTCACGCCATACCTGCCGCCCGCCCTGGAAGTAGATACGGGCTTGGCTGGCGTCTTCTTCTTCGACGCGGGCGGCTTTGTAGAGGGTCAAGACTTCCTTCAATGCAACCCTGAAAACCTGCCGGAATTTGCTCATGTACTCGGGGTTATATCCCTGCCCAAATTGGCTGTGCAAGGCCACCCACGAAACACGGGCGGGCTTCCCTACCGGGATACGGTGAAGACGCTGCGCAAGCCATGCGTAGATGTCGAGGGCCAGGGAGCTATGTGACAGGGCCGCGATATGCGCTTCTTCTAAGGGCACGGCATGGTTCATGAGGCTCTGGAAGTAGTCGAGCGACAGTGACACCGTGGAGGGCCACAAAACGCGCTGGCGGTCGTCTTTGGGGAACCATACATCAAAGGCCGTGACGATCTGCGAATTGACTGTGACCGCGTGACCGTCGCGCACGATGCCCAAACGGATCGACGACGCGGAGAGCCGCGCGAGTTGGTCTTTCACAACGCGCATATTGCGGCCTTTGGAGTCGAGTTGCAGCACATTGCGAACGAATTTTGAAAGCGTGTCCTCAACCTCGACGTGCGGGGATTCGGTGACAAGCGCCCGTTGGTTTATGTGCATCAGGACCATGCGGCATTTAGGTCCGAACGGCAACCCAACCTCGACCAGGCGTCCCTTGTCGGGGTGCATGGCTTCCCCGGCCAGCACCTTCAAATGAACATCCCCGTTTATCCGCTCCCAAGTCCGAGCCTCATCGCCTGGGTTGCGATACGGCAAGCTCGTCTGACAGAAGACCGTGTGCTGATAGAGAATCGTCTGCAAGTCCGGCTGCTCAACATTGAGCGCCGCGGTGTCGATCAAACGGCGCTGAATGGGCGTGGGGCCTGTCATGGCCCGAAGCTGACGGCGCAGCTTCGGCGTAACGAGATTGCTGACCGGGATTAAGTCGCCGGTGCCGTTCCCTGCCCTTCTCTTGGCCATCCTGCCGACTCCCTACGCCTGTACGCGGGATTTCATGTAAGCATGGAAACATGCAAGCATGAAATCACTCACGGTTGGAAAGTCTTGCTGTATGGCTGCCAGCTTGACGGCCTTCACGTCCTCCACGGGCCAACGAACCTGCAACGGCTCCCGCTCGACCCTGGGCGTTGGCTTGCTCCGCTGTTGCGGCGCGGCGGTGGGCATCGTAACCTGTGCGGCCCTGGGTACGGACGGCACAACGGTCAAGGTGTCGGCGTTCAATTCGAGTGCTTTAGCCATGTGCTCTTACCTCCCTGCTTTCTTGCATGATTCCATGCAAGCATAATTTTATGTTCTCCCACAAGGCCGAAATCTCCTTAGCTGCTAACCCTTTAGGTTCTGCCTCGGTAATCGTCTGGCCTTTGGGGTAGGGCGATTTGTACGCTGTGCGGTCATTGACGAATGTCTCCGCAACCTCCCCGTGCTTCGACAGCACGGCGGCGGCTTGAGCTGTAATCAGGGTGTTGGCCTTCACTCGGGTCAACACAAACAAGAAGGGGACTGCGGCCTCCTTCAATGCCTGGACCGTGACCGGCGCGGCCGTTAGATCGTCCTCGCTGGCCTGGACGGGGAAGATCACAAAATCGGCCAGCTTGAAAAGCTCCCTGGCCACGTCCACACGGCCTGACGCGGTGTCTATGAAGCAATACGCGGCTCCGTGCTGGCGCAAGAGGTCTAAGCCCCTCTCCAGCCCATCAAAGGGCAGTTCAACGCGCTGCGGGGTTTCGGACTCGCGTTTCGTGTGCCATGCGGTGAGGCTACCCTGGGGGTCTGTGTCGATCAGAAACACCGGGCCGTCGCCGGCGCGCTCGGCCTCAACGGAAAGATGCTTTGCCAGCATCGTTTTCGCGCTGCCGCCCTTCTGCGAGTTGATTACGATTACCTGCATGATTTCATGCTCCTATGGTTGCATCGATGCGTTATTCCATGCTTGCATGATTTTATGTATACATGGTTTTAGTATATTATTCAATTGAGTGCGGGGGGGCAATGTCGCAACCAACTGAAATCACAACTCTGGAACGGGGCTTTTCTGAGGTTGTCGGCCTCATTGCCACCTCGCAACAGCGGGCATTTCAAGCCGTCAATACCACGCTGATCGATCTCTACTGGCAGGTGGGCGAGTACATTAGCCGCAAGATCGAGGCCGCCGAGTGGGGCGATGGCGTGGTGCCGCGACTGGCCGCCTACATTGCCCGGACACAGCCGGGAATGCGCGGCTTTACGACAAGTAACCTTTTCAGAATGAAGAAGTTCTACGAGACCTACCGGAACGAGGCAATTAGTGCGCCACTGGCGCACCAATTGCCGTGGAGCCACAACCTCATCATTCTTGGGCAGAGCAAACGGCCCGAAGAGCGCGAATTCTACCTGCGCATGGCAGTCAAGGAACGGTGGACCAAGCGCGAGCTGGAGCGCCAGTTCAACCTCGCTCTCTTTGAGCACACCGTGCTCTCCCCGGTAAAAGTGTCGCCGGCGGTGACAGAAATACATCCAGAGGCAGCAAGCATTTTCAAGGACGCCTACTCCGTCGAATTTCTCGGCTTGCCGCAGGAGCATACCGAAAACGACCTCCACCGTGGATTGCTCGACCGCATGAAAGATTTCATGCTGGAGCTTGGCCGGGACTTCTGCTTTGTCGGTTCCGAGTATCCGTTGGAAGTGGGTACGCGGGACTTCGCGCTGGACCTGCTCTTTTTTCATCGCGGCCTCAACTGCCTGGTCGCCATGGAACTCAAGGTGACTCGGTTTGAACCGGAATATCTCGGCAAGCTGAGCTTTTACCTGGAGGCTCTCGACCGCGACGTGCGTAAGGCGCATGAACAGCCCTCCATCGGCGTACTGCTGTGCGCCAGCAAAGAGGATAAAGTCGTGGAATATGCCCTGAGCCGCACGCTGTCTCCGGCGCTGATCGCCGAGTATCAGACAATGCTTCCAGACAAGAAACTACTCCAAGGCAAGCTCAATGAGTTGTACAACCAGAATGCCAACGAAGAAGACGAGTAAAAGGCGGGGCTTTTGCATTGTCAGCTCGCGTGCACAGGTAGGGCAATAAGGTCTTCGGGCCTCAATTCTCCCCAAAAGACGGGAAAATCTCGCGTCAGGATGCCCGTAGGCGCGTTTTCTCGATGTGTTCCGTGGGGCAGGTATCCCCTTTTGCTCTTCGTCTCAGATCACAATCCTCTCGACCTCATCGAGCGAGATCTCGTCGCTGCGCCGGTCGTAGAGGCCGGTAGTCCTGGCCGACTCATGGGCGGCCATCTGCTGGGCGGTCTCCAGCCGGCCGCCGTTCTTGAGGTAGGCCGTTATCCCGGTGGCGCGGAAGGTGTGGCAGCCGATCTCGGTCTCGATGCCGGCCTGGCTGGCCCGCCGGCGAATCATCCGCCAGACATCGGACTGGAGCAGGGGATTGGCAGTCAGCTCCCCGGTGCGGCCCTTGACGGTGCGGAACAGTGGCCCCTTGCGCTCCTGCTTGCTGTCCTTGCCGATGCCGGCGGCCGCAATGTACTCCTCAAGGTAGCGGTCGAGATTGTGGTGGGTCGGCATCTCGTGTTCCTTGCCGCCCTTCTCGTGCAACCGGACCCAGCCCCGGCGCCCTTGCACAAAGAAGTCTTCGACCCGCATGGAGACCGCCGCGCCCACGCGCGCAAAGGTGTAGACCATCAGACCGATCAGAGCGCGATCGCGCAGACCGGGAAGGGAAGTGGTGTCGATCGCGTCGAGCAAGGCCCGCGCCTCGTCGGCCTGGAGTACCGGCGTCTTGCCGCGCCTCTGCGTGTACTTGGGGCCGCGCACGGCGTGCGCCGGGTTCACCGGAATTACCTGGCCCACCACCATCCAATCGAAGAGCATCCGCAGGGCGGCCAGCCGCTGCTTCACGGTGGGCTTCGAGTGCTCGCGGAGCTGGGCCTCGACGAAGGCCGCTACGTGGATCGGCTCGACCTGGGCCAGATCCACGATGCCAATTCCGGCACAGTAGGCGGAAAACTGCCGGACGGCTTCCAAGTAGGCGCGGCGGGTGTTGGCATTGCGGATGTGGGAGCTGAAGAAGTCGCGCATCCGCTTGCGGGCCTGTGGCTGGGCCGTGAAGATGGAGGGCAGGGAAGGGGACTGGACCTGGATTGCGCCGGGCGTCATGGCTCCATTATACGCATGATAAAGGACATTATCATGCGTAAACAACAGGGCATAGGTCGTGGGTCAAAACTTACCCTTTGTGTCTCACTGCATGGGTGCCCAAAGCCCCCACAATGCTTCTGGATGGGCTCGTAGGCGGTTGGTGTTATGCCCCCTTTTCCAACGACCCTCCATCCGATCCTATACTGGCTAGGAAAGGAAACAGCAAATGCAAATGACACTCAACAAGGTGATTCCTCCGGTTTTCCCCGACAAGTGGAGATTTCAGTTGGTTGTCGTTCAGCGTCTTCCCAAAAGCGTTTATCTCGACCGAGAACGATTCATGGAGTTCATTGACCGTATTCCAATTCCGAACCATCGGCAAGGCGTGATGTTTGAGCGTCTCGATAGAAATCAAGAATTCAATTTCTCCTCTGCGATACCCGTTCCAGAAGATCTCGCTCGGGAATTTGGACTTCTCGACGAGTAAGAATTCCGCAACTTGCCGTCGCACTTTTGCCTCCTTTCCGCGACGCTGGTACTACTACCGTAGTGGCGGGTGGCCTCGATCCCGGCGATTAATTCAAACCCCGCTGAGGGTGCGTCTTTTCCAAACTATTACCTGGGCGGCTCCGGCCCTCGCGAGAGACCGGGGGTGCCCTCATTGTTCTTTGGAAAGGCCAGCGGGACCGGGGCCACCCGCCACGGGAACACCGAACTTGTCGAGCGCCCGTGAGACGCCCAGGCTCTTCGCAGATTCGTTTTTTCGCATTTCGCCTACTCTGAGACTTGGTCAAATGACGCACCTTGTCCTGCCAACTGAACAAACCGATCGATCGTTTCTAGCTCTTTCTCGTCGAAATATCCTGATACTCGATTCCGCAATTTCTTGGTGAGTTCAATCCATTCTTCCCTTGACAACCGCTTTCTCTCCATCTCTCACTCCTCGTTATTTTTCACACGGCAAACAAACCGAATCAGTGGCTTTCCCTAATCTCCAGAGGCGCTGCGAGGTGCCTCTGTTTCGCCGAGCGGAAGACCAATAATCTCTGGTGTTGCCCATGGCTCCAGGAAAATCGCGTCCCATCCCTCAGGCAGCTTGCGGCGCTTCATCTCTTCGAGGAGATCAATCGTCTTGTCCATCTGGACGAGCATCGGGTTAACCGTTGATGCTCCGGCACGGTGGAGTTCATCCACGGATTGACGCCTCACTCCGCCAACAATGAGCGTGTATTTTTCCGTGATTTTCTTCACCACATCGATGGCATTATCCAAATCCGAAAACGTTGTATGAACCTCGACTTTGGGCGCGCTGTGAGCAGCTCTCTTGCTGGCAAACTGACTAGCTTTTTCGGCAGCATTTATCACGACCTTGCGATCCTCACCCAAAAGTCGCTTGCTAGCCAAGCTCTCCCAATCGGGTGGAAGCTGTTGTCCTTTGCGCAAGATTTCGGCGTGCGCTCTCGTGGCGTCTTGGGGATAATAGTGCCGAAAGGACTCCCATAACCCTCCAGGTTCTCGAATAAACATATCGAGAAGCCTAACGAGATTTATGTCACCATCCATATAGGTACCACTCGCAAGACGCCTCACTCCGACTACATTCGTCACAGCGTAAACGACCCAGCCCCATTCTCCAAAGATGCTCCGTGGTCGGTCTCGTAGACGTGGGTTGAGCCGTACGATCTCCTGATGTGTTCGGAACACGTAGCGGTTGAAGAGCAGGCCAATCACCTCTTCACGAATATCCCGGACGAGCATGGCTGTCAATTGGGTATCCTTTTGCTTTTGTTTTTGCTTTTGCTTCGGACGGTTGCGAAAAGGCCCCTTTGAGGGGCCAGCAACCGTAAAGCCACCGGCTCTGCCGGTGGATACTTACATGGTAGCGGAGTTACTGCTGAGCATTGATGAATCGACAGGCTGCTTCGGAAGCATTTTTGCCGGTATGTTTGTCAGTTGCGAACACCATTTTCCCCTGCTTGTCATAGACTGTGATGAAGTAATGGAGCAACAACCCACGCCATGGGTCGGATTCGCTTGCAAGAACGACGTACTCTGCTTCAGATTCATTACGAACGATAGAAACATTCGGGCATGAGTTGCCAAAACCTTTTACGATTAAGACAGATTGCGCTTCCCCCGCAGATCGCGGGTCGATTGCGACCTTGACTTGGCGTGGGGGTGGTTGATCTTTGCTTTCTCGGGCAGCCGCCGTAGAGGTGGACTGTGCCGATGTTCCCACTGCCCCCGCCAGCAGCGCCAATGCTGCCCAGATGGGGATGAATCGTAGCCTCATGACCTTGCCCTTTCCTGTCCCACGTCAGCTCGACGAACTGCCAGCACGGGACGAGTCGTCCTGAAAGTGACTTGCGGAAATGATACACCTGCAAGCGCGCGGTATTCGAGACGCTGCAAGAAGATGCCGGTTTCGCTGCACAGAGGGCACGGCTGCCGGGTTGGTTCATCTACCCTTCTCCAGCGTCTCAATGATGCGGTCAAACGATCACCCGCGCTAACTCCGAGCCTCAGCCGCTGCGGCGCGGATGCAGCTATTTGGGGCTTGCAACGAAACCGGCTCCCACCCATCCGATTGCGCGAACTGCGCCCCACGGAATGAAGAATCCAAGGATGGGGAAGAGTGCAATCAAGAGATACGTCCATGCGGATGTTGCCGGTGTTGGATAGAGCGTCTGGCCGTCACCTGTCTCGATTGATTCAACGGCATAGTCTTGGCTCCAGTTGATCGCCTTAATTCCGCTCTTGTCCACTTCAGAAGGAACAGGCGTAGTCGCTCCCGCTGCGGAACCGCCATACTTCTGCCGTCCTATCTGGAGCACCTTGACTTGTTCTTGGAGCGGAAGCTGGGCGTAGACAGGGTCAAGAGTAGCCAGCACCTTCTGCTGCGCGGCGGAAGACAGCTCGTAGAACTTTGGGTCATGGAGCGTTTGCTTGACTTTCTGGGGGCGATAGCTGAGCTCTGCCGTGGCCGCATAGGGGTCACCTGCGGGAGCCTGAATTGCCGTAGCCGCGTAAGGGTCATCGGAACAACCACTGGTCATTCCAGCGAGACGGCATTTACGCTCCCGCTGCACGACATCCGAACCCGCCAACTGCCCGAATTTGTTGTGTCGAGCCCTTTGATTCAGGACGGTTTGCAATTCGACGTATGTAGCAAATCCGCCGAGTATCGCCCCTACCACTCCCAAGAGCAGCGCCAGTCGCCGCGTTCCTTCTCTGAGATTCACAGTAGCGTCTCCGTTTCAGCCCTGCTTGCAGCTAGTTTTACTTTTTGGCTTCGCACTCTTGGTACTCCGCTTCCTGACTCTCGTACTCTTCACAGCCCTCGATAAATGACTGGGAGTTACCGCCGCAAGTCCCTGAGCCGCTATTCTCCGCCCATTCATATCCAACGTAGTGCCCTGACCCTTCGTCATACGGGTTCTCTGGTTCGGTGCAATTAGGGGAAGAAGTGGCCTCCCCATTGCTATCGGACGAATTGGAGGGTGCAGAGGACCTGCAGCCAACTGTCAGCATCAATCCAGCGACCGTCAACGGCAAGATGAAGCGTCTCATGATCTTTTTTGATATGCCTCATTTCTTAGGCTCTTGTCGGATGATCGGCTATGGTTGGTAGTGCCACAGATCGTTTAGGTAACCCTGCGTACCGGTTGAGTCGTATCCATCTCCACCAAAGAACCAAAGATCGCCGCTACCATCGATCCAGCTAACGGCACCACTCCGTGCTCCGGGGACATTTGTAGTAGCAGGAACGCCTAGAGAACCGTAAACTCCAGGTGCGTTGTTCGCTGCGTCGCTTCCGCCCATCCAGATCCACCCCTTACTCGTGGGGCTGAACTCCCAGAGATCGTTGAAGTCGCCACCCGTCACAGTTGAATTGTTTCCCCCTCCCCCAAAGAGCCAGAGGTTTCCGCTGCCGTCAATCCAACTTACAGCCCCGCTCCGCGCTCCGGGGACGTTGGTAGCGGCAGGTGTTCCCAAGTTGCCATAGACCCCGGCTGCATTTGCCGTTTTGCTCCCGCTGACCCAGGTCCATGTCTTTGCAGTAGGACTGTATTCCCAAAGGTCGTTGAGCAGACCATTTATTCCGACTGAATCGTATCCATTGCCCCCATAGAGCCAGAGGTTTCCGCTGCCGTCAATCCAACTTACAGCCCCACTCCGCGCTCCGGGGACGTTGCCAGTTCCCGGCGTACCCTGCGTGCCGTAAGACCCCAATGCAGATTCTGTGTCGCTTCCGCTAACCCATGTCCAAACTTTACTTGTGGGATTAAACTCCCACAGGTCATTGAGGCCACAGCCAACGCAGTTCTCAGCTTCACCTTCGCCATTACCCCCAAAGAGCCAAAGATTGCCGCTGCTATCGATCCAGCTAGCAGCGCCTACCCTGGCGCCGGGAATGCCTTGCGGGCCGTACTCCCCCCATGACCCATACCCGTTGCTCCCGCTCACCCATGTCCAACCCTTACTTGTGGGATTAAACTCCCACAGATCGTTGAGATACGCGCTGCCGCCCTCGTACTGCTCATAGCCACCGAAAAGCCAGAGGTTGCCGCTTTTGTCAATCCAGTTAGCAGCAGCCTGTCTAGCTCCGGGGACATTGCCAGCTGCGGGCACACCCAAACTGCCGTAAACCCCCCAGGCGAAGCCGGTATCACCCCCGCTCACCCATGCCCACTCCTTGCTTGTGGCGTTGAATTCCCACAGATCGTTGAGGTACGTAGAATCGGCGGACGCGGGCACGCCAACTCGGGAGTAGCCCCCAAAGAGCCAGAGGTTTCCGCTGCCGTCGATCCAGCTAACGGCACCAGATCGTCCTCCGGGGACATTGCCAGATGCGGGAACGCCCAGCGAGCCGTAGACTCCGGTGGCGTTCACCGTGCTGCTCCCGCTCATCCAGGTCCACTCCTTCGCGGTGCTGGGCGGAGGTGGAGGAGTGGTGCCCCCGCCACCGCTACTACTGCTCGAACCTCCGCCACAACCGGAAGTGAGGAGAGCAATCGAGACGAGCAACGTGAAGGGAATCTTCCTGTGCAACGGCATATCGGCCACCTTTCGAACCTCAAAGAGTGTATGCGCTAAATATAGCGCAAAGGCTAACCCGATCATAGACGCATGGCAAAGGACATCTGTGCGGCAACGGGGGAGCGGATCAGAAAGCTGCGCCGGGCCAAAGGCTGGCGACAGATCGACCTTGCCGAGCATTCAGGCGTCCATGAGGTCCACATTTCCGACCTGGAGCGGGGAACCCGCGAGCCGGGCTTGCGGACACTCAGCAAGATTGTAACCGCGTTGGGTACTACTCTGTCTGAGATGTTGAGAGGACTGTAACTCAGACGCGGGCCGTAGCAGGGGTCAGCTCACGAAACGGGAAAAATCGTACGCTAAGGCAGGGGTTCCAAGTCCCAACTTTTTGACTAGAGGCCCAAGCCAAAATCTTCTCCTTGCTCCTGTTTCGGCGCGATCTCCCGCTGTGGCGTGACGGCCTGCTCTTGCCTCTGTTCCAGCTTCATCTCCGGCGCATGGGCGCTGCTGTGCGATACATCATGCCCCAGCGCCGCGCCCAGTTCCTCGCGGTCATTGGTGAAGATTTGCGCGTCGAGCGCGCCGCGCGAAACGGCAACGTAGGCCATGCGATTGTTGAGCAGGTCTTTGGCTCCCAGCTCGGTATCGACGTGGATCAGCACACGGTCGGCGGTCTGGCCCTGGCTGGAATGACTCGTCACGGCGTAGCCGTGGTCAAGGTGCGGATACTTCTGTAAATCGATCTCGACCTGGCGGCCTCCATCCATCTTCAAGCTCATCCGCCCATCCTGGCCGATGCCCTCGACGGTCCCCTGCTCGCGGTTGGCCAGCTTCAAGTCGCGCGAGGGCGCGGTGAGCTGCACACGGTCTCCCACTGAGAAAGCCCGCTCCTGCTCGCGATAGACGGATACGCCCTGCTGGCGCCGTGGATCGTAGCTTTGTTCCGTGCCGTCCTTCCGCTCGACGGTGAGCCGGTTGCTGTCCGCATCGACGCGGACCACCCGCGCATACTCACCTTTGCCGATGCCAGTCTCCTTTGAGCCGCGGCTGTAGCGCAGCACGTCGCCGGGGTTGTACCGGGCCGCCCACGCGCGATCCGCTCCGGTGAGATCCTGGCGCGTCACAAGCACCTGGGCGCGGTGTTCCTCCCTGCCGACAACGCCTTTCGCCTGTAGCTCGGCGTGGATGGCCTGGTTGATCTCCGCGCGGGAGCGATTGTCGGGCGAGACGACCAGCGTGTTATTGGGCGACTTGGCATACTCCTTGGCAATAGCCGCGATGCGGTCTCCATGACTTGGCACCTCATGGATGCGGCCCTGCCGCTCCATTCCGGCGATAGCCTCTCCCACCTGGCCGCGCGCAAGCTGCTCGACGGTCTGCTTCAGCTCCGGATCGCGCTGGCGGACGATCTCCTCCAGCTTCACCGTCTTCATGCCCGCGTCCTGGAGCTGGGCGAAGATGCGGCCGGCTTCGACCGATTCATGCTGCCGGGTGTCTCCAACCAGCAAAACGCGGTCGTTCGGATGCAGGCGGCTCACAAACTCGTGCATCTGTTTGGTGGACGCGAGCGAACTCTCGTCCATCACATAGAGCCGGAGCTCGCCCGTGTCTGGCCGCTGGCCTCGGGCAAGATGGGCCTGCAAGGTCTCGGTCTCGATACCGGCCCCGCCCAGATTCTTCGCCGCGCCGCTCGTCGGCGCAAAACCCTCGACCTTGTACCCGGCCTGCTCCGCGCCCTCGCGCACCACGGCCAGCGTCGTCGTCTTGCCCGCGCCCGCGACTCCATCCAAACCGACGATCTTCTCGCGCGACAGAAAGATTTCATCCACCGCCTGGCGCTGGCCGGTATTCAGCTTCGGGTTCCGGTCTTCGGTGGCGATACGAATGTCTGCCGGTACCAGCATTGGATCGCTATAGCCGCGCCGGTTGCCCTCCTGCATCTTGCCGATGGTCTCGCGCTCCATGCGCAGCATGGTAGCGGTGGTGTACTGCTGGCCCGCGCTCCCGAACCTGGCCTCCGCTTCAACGGCGCGGAACTCGCCCGTCTGGACCCTGCGGTCGAACTCCTGCCGGACCTGGGAGAAGTTCGCCTCGCCCATGCACCTCGCGAGCGCCGCCGCCAGAATCGCCCGTTCGTTCTCGACCGCCGAACGCTCGAAGAGGTGATCGCGGGCATAGGTCACGGCTGCCTGGGCGGCTTTGTCGGGAACGTATGCGTGTTGCTGGACGTGCTGCCGCGCCTCGGCAACCACCCGGTCCGCTTGGTGGCCGTGCTGCGCCGCCAGTTCCCGATGCTGTCGCAACACTTCTTCCGGCGATAGCAGTTGCTTGGAATCTCGCGTCCGGTGCGCGGCGATCTGCGCCGCTGCCGGTCCGTCTAGTCCGCTGGCGCGCATATGCTCCTTCACCTGTTCCCGGCGCTGGCTGTTGGCCTCCATGTACTCCTTCGTGTATCCCTTGATTTCCGGCTGGCCAGACTCTCCGCGCTCGATTGTGTAACCGAGATTCTTGAGCCGGACGGCCAGCTCCGATCGGTAGACATTCGTGGCATAGTTCTGCGAAGCAAAAAGCTCCTGGGGCTGGAGGGCGCGGGTCTGGCCGTTCTCCCGTTCGGTGACGTTGAAGATCACCGCATGGGTGTGGAGCTGGGGCGCTGCGTAGCCTCCGACTGGCCGGGCCGTGTCGTGCTCGAAGGTGGCGGCGGCAAACTTCCCGGTCGTCTCCGGCGCGCGGATATTGCCAATTCTCGCCTGGGTATACCGCTCCAGCTCGGCCATGGCCGAGCGGACGCTCTCCCGGTGCGCCTCCCGTACCCGGTCGTCGCCGCCGACCAGGGCGGTCAATGAAACCGACTTCGGCGCGGAAAACACCGCATCCCATCCGGCGCGGTGCTCGACCGAGGTTACTTCCCTGCCGAACTTTCCGTCGTAAGTTTTGGCCGTCTGATGCCTGACGAGCTGCGCTTCCGTCTGCGGGTGCTGGCCTTCGCTTAAGCGGGCGAAGTGCTCCGCGCCGACGGCTCCAGCAAGGCCCCACTCTCCGGCAAGACGGCCCTGCCACTCGCTGTGACCCTGCTGGTCGCGGCTCCAGTAGTTCTGCTCGTTCGATGTGAACTCCCGCGCGTGGTACGTCCGCGCCTGGCCTGCCGAAAGTGGTTGCGAGATGGAAAGCATGATGTGCGCCTCGGTCCTTACGGCTG
>Ga0255356_1001394_pt1 | contig 15214 bp, 9 predicted proteins | sample HBST100metaG_FD_189944 | JGI IMG/M metagenome (GOLD analysis project Ga0255356, IMG submission 189944) | Peat soil microbial communities from Stordalen Mire, Sweden - H.B.S.T100 | ecosystem: Environmental > Terrestrial > Soil > Wetlands > Peat | place: Sweden: Norrbotten County, Stordalen Mire... | reverse complement strand
GACGATTGGGACGCCTTCGCCAAAGTACTACCTCCGGAGCGCCACATCGTCGGCAAGGCACATACCATCCTGATCGAGCAGGACAACAGCAATACCCGCCATCATCTTGGCCGCATGACGAGAAGGAGCAAAGTCGTCTCGAAAAAGGCAGAGATGGTCGACACATCAATGAAGTTGTGGTGCGCCCTGACGCAACCGGAAACCTTCGCAGCGTTCCAGAAAACTGCATTATCTATCTTTCGGTAAGCACTCTCAATAAATCAAAGATCGCTAGCGAACTGGTAAGAACCTTCATGACCAGAATTGAAGATTGGAACCGGGACAGCGTAGAGGACCCCTTTGCATAGCGGATTAACGGCAGATCCTCCGTGCCGCAACGGATCAGTGGGCAGAACTGTCATCTTACTGGCTCGCAATCTTGATGCGCACTGGTCCGAACCAATGGCAATTGGGAAAGGAGATCATTCCTGTAGAGAAGACGCTGAGATCAGTCTGGTCCAAATTTACCAGATGCCCACACTTCGGGCACTTGTGAACACTCTCCCACTGCACCTGATTCTCTCTATCCGTTGATTGACTGATCATGCTGTCCCGTTTCGGTCTCCAAGAGTTTTCCCGGCCAATATTCAAGTTCCAAGTTTGTTGCGGTCGCAACCGAAGCCGCATTCATTGCACGTACGCTCGTACGTCCAAAATCAAGAGAAGCAAGCCGACTATCAGGCCAATTCGTCGGGCAGGCCGGAAGCGAGGGTTTTGACCAAGAGCAAACTGTTACTTTGGCCGACCGTTGAGGCAACGAGTTTGGCCAGAATTGCGGGTCGTTAACACATCTTTTCGGCAAATTCAGGTGCGCTCTATTCCGCGGATGATCCGCTGGCCCGCACTCATCCGACGAGAGCACAATACTCAACGCAAATACTCCGTCTCGCCATTCTTCGAGAGTCAGTCGTCGGTACGAAGAAAGAAACAAAATTACAGCTTGTTACATTGATCTGCGGCATGGCATTCAATCCCGCCATTTTCGGATTGCCCGATGGCTGACCAAGTTCTGAGATGAGTTCAACAGCGCCAAATAGATTCTATTGATCCGGCAATTAAACAGTGCCATTGATTACCCGATTTTCCCCGCATAGACACAGGAAAAACAACGATCCAGTTTGAAAGAGAACTGCGCCCTCGATTCCACTCGCGTGCATTTCCTCCAGGTCCTTCATAATCGCCGCAGGATCGTTCTTCGTTCCCAGCCACATCCACCAGACCCAGGGACGAGCAGAGGAGGGCGGTTCTTTGAATCCTGCGTCCAGCGAGATCCCAACCATATTGTGAATAGTGACACGAGTGTTTTTCACTGGCGCCGTTTGCGCCAGTGCGGTGCCAGGAACAAGAAACACAACCACTGCGTCGCCGGCGTGTCCAGCGGCGGCGGATTTGTCTATATCATGCCGCAAACGGGATCTTTCACAATGGTTGTGCTGCTTATTGGTATCTCCCTGTCTATAAATTTTGCGACCAGAAGGATGCGGTTGTTGGCTGATCCCCGTTAGTCTGGAGTGGGTTCCCTGACAGGACCACATTCAGAGGAGAGAGGATCAACCATGACACCAGTATGCAGTGTGTCCTCGCAGCTATTGCAACTTTTTCCAGCTCTTCCCCTGCACAACAATATTTTCGATGGCAAGCGTTGAAGAACCTTCCTCCCAGCGGAAGCGTATAAGATCGGCGGGAGCTCCGACTCTGAGCACGCCACGGTCTCCCACGAAGCGGCCAGGATTCTCAGTCGTCATCTGCAGGGCATCCCCCAAGCTGAATCCGGTGTTTGCAGCGACAAACGCGATAGCATCCTTGAGAGTCGTGGTTGCACCAGCCAAAAAGCTTGTGCCAGCGATATTGAGCAGGCCATCTGCATGAAGTTCTACCTTGCCACCCACCGGTGTCTCATATTTGCCAGGCGGCATGCCTGCAAGCATAACAAGGTCGGTAATAAGGATAGCTCTCGATACGGTCTTGGCGCACAGCATCACCTTCAACGTATCTGTCGGAAGATGATGGCCGTCCGCAATCAGGGTTACTGTCAAACGGTCCTCAGCAAGCTGCGCCCAAATGAGGTTGGGGTGGCGCGGCAACGCGTTGGCAATACCGTTACCGAGGTGAGTAGAAAGCCGCGCGCCCGCAATGGCGGCAGCATGAATTTGATCCGGCGTGGCACCCGAGTGGCCAAGCGAGACAAGGATTCCCTGCTGCGATAGCGCCTGGATATATTCACGCGCGTTATCATAGTGCGGCGAAAGCGTGACCATACCTACCAGATTGCCAGATGCGGCCTGCCAGCGGCCGAACTCGGCAAGGTCGGGCGGACGCACATACTCAATAGGATGTGCGCCGCGGGGGCCATCTTCCGTCGCGATATGCGGGCCTTCCAGATGTACGCTGGAAATCATGTACGCAAGCAACGGGCTTGCTTTGCGCGCAGCAGCGATGATCCGCAAGTTATGGACGATCTTCTCTTCAGAAGCGGTGATAATCGTCGGCTGAAATGTGGTTACTCCAGTGGCGAGCAAGTGAAGCGCCATCCGTTGAACGGCTTCAACGGTAAGCGCATCGGCATTGAAATCGTCGCCATCATAACCATTAACCTGCAGATCGATCAGGCCTGGCGCGAGCCATGCAGTTTCGTTCGACGCGCCTTCCTCCACGGCCGTGATGCGGCCATCGGTGAAGCGCACCGCCATCGGTTTGCCGGTGCGTGGATCGCGGCCAGACAACGATTGAGACATTTGACGTTTACCACCTTTGCTTGGATTCATTGCATCAACGGATCTCGCCGGCGGAGTCAGGATCGAGATACATAGTGGCGCAGGGATGCCGTCGCAACGCGGTGGCAGGGCACATGGGACTGATGGGATCGGAGAGGGTGCGGCGCACGGCTTCCTTCTTGAAAGCGCCACGTACTGTGCAGAAGATAGCGTGGGCGGCGAGGAGCGCCGACATGGTGACCGTGAGCGCGCGGGTGGGTACATCATCAAGCATGGCAAAACACTTGTCGTCCACCTGCTGCTGGCGGCACTGTGTATCGAGTTTGACGACCTTGACGGTGAGCGGGTCTTCAAAGTTGGCAGGCGGATCGTTGAAGGCGAGATGGCCGTTTTCACCGATGCCGCAACAAACTATGTCGATAGGTGCGGCGTTGAGCTTCGCGGCATAGTCGGCGGCCGTTTGTCCGGGATTGTCTCCTGGCTCAATGAGGTGCACCGCAGCGAAAGGAAGATAGTCGAAGATAGCGCGGCGCAACCAGAGGCCGAAGCGCTGCGGCGCGTCTGCGGGCAGGCCCAGGTACTCATCCATGTGGAAAGCCGTCACGCGCGACCAGTCGATGCCCTTCTGCTCGCGGAGCGCAGCTAGCATCTCGCTCTGGCTGGGAGCGGCGGCAAAAATCATGCGCACGCCGGGCTGCTTGCCAAGGCAGGTGCGGATTTCGTGCGCGATATTTGCACCTGCACGCGTTCCCATGGCACTGCGGGAGTCTTCTATATGAACGGTGAGTCGATCTTTTTTCAAAGTAGTCATGCTTATCCTTTGGTGGAAAATTCTGGTACGGTCTTACATTGAAGTTTTTGGTTGCAGGCAAGCTGTTCGTCGGCAGTAAGATCCCGGTTGATGCTCTTGAGCAGTTCGTCGACAGCCGGCTTGATTTTACGCGTGAACAGTCCGACTGCAATGTAGAGAACCAGAGTGACAACAACAGGACCACCGACGGTGATGGCCATGGCCATATCACCCGTGAAACTGGCGATCTTGTCCAGGAAGACGAACCGGATGAGCATGAAGGTGAGGATGCCCGCAGTCCATCCGGAAAGCGCGGCAGCGGAACCGCAGCGGCGGAACGGGAGTAGCATGCCGAGCAGCATGGGAATAGCAATAGGGCCAAGAAGCGCGGCAAACCAAAGAATAATCAGGCCGAGCACGCCGCCGAAGTCATCCGCATAGATGGCGATGACCATGCTGAGGACAAGAAAGACAAAAGTACAAATGCGGCCGGCCAGCAATTGTGCGCTGCCGCTTATGCGGCGACGGTCAGCGCGCAGCGCAGGAAGGATGTCGCGTACCACCACGGCAGAGATAGCGTTTGCGTCCGAGGACGTCATCGCCATCGTAGAAGCGAAGAGTCCGCCCATTACCAGGCCAACAAGGCCGCTCGGCAGCAACAGGCGCGCCATCATCGCATAGCTTTCGGACGGGTCAGCAATATGAGGCAGCAACACGGGCGCGACCCAGACCGGGAAAAACAACACCAGCGGCCAGACCAGATAGAGGGCAGCCGAGAGCAGCGCGGCCTTCTCCGCAGATTTGCCGGTTGGCGCGGCGATGAAGCGCTGTGCAAGGTTCCATGTGCCACCGTTGTAGGAGAGCGTGTTGATGAGCAGAAAGACGGCAGCGAAAAGGGGTGTGTACGGTGCTACAAAAGGTTGCGCGTGCGAAGGCGGCAGGCGGCTCCACACCGTCCATACACCGGAGACACCGCCCAGATGCGATAGCACTGCAATGAGCATGGAAAAGCCAGCGATCAGTTGGATGCTAAATTGGCTGAAGTCTGTAAGCACGTTTGCCCACAGACCGCCGACCACAGCGTAGATGAGCGTGACACCGCCTGTGAGCAGCACGCCGTAAACTAGCGGCACGCTGGCAAAAACATGAAGCAGGATGGCGGTGGCAGTCCACTTAGCGCCAATGTCAAAGATCTTGAGCAGCACGCCACTCCAGGCCAGCACCTGCTGCGTGGGCAGGTTGTACCGGACTACGAGAAACTCGAGTGGGGAAATCATGCCGGTGCGCTGGCGCAGGCGCGCCCACCGCGGCGGAAAAATACGGTAGCCGATCAGCAGCGCAAGTGCAATGGTACAAGCCCACCAGACGTAGATGGTGAAGCCCGTTGTGTATGCAATGGCAGCATATCCAACAAAGGCTGCTGTGCTGTATCCGGACATGTGATGCGAGATCCCGGAAAGCCACCACGGCATTTCACCGCCAGCAGTGAAATAGTCGCCGGCATCCTTAACCTTGGTGTGCGCCCAGAAACCTATGCCAATCATGACAGCAAAGTAAGCGCAAAGCACCGCCCAGTCCAAACTGCTCATTCCCGCAGGCCTTGAAGAAATCGTGTTATCTAACATGCGTCGTTCCTCATGATCGGCAATACCCTCGCTAAATATAGTTAGCATCATCAATCTTCAACCACAATCCGCAAGCTCCCCGGCTGTATCTACCTTTGTTCAGCTCATGAATTTTGCAGAGGACGATATCGTCGGCGCAGCGGTATACACCGGATCATGCGGCGCGAATTACCTCTGTATCGAGGTTATGTTTGTTTCGTGGAATACAATAAAAAGCCCTTACAGCAAGGCGGGCCTGCCATGTCAGCAGGCCCGACCCGGTTTAGAAGAGGATCTTCGCGCCAATCTGGATGCGACGCGGATCGCGAACAGCCGTGACTTGGCCGAAAGAGGCATTATCCGTGCTGGTTCCGGAAACATTCAGCGTTGCTGGATTGGTGTGGTTAAACACATTAAAGCTCTCCGCGCGAATCTGCATCTGCCACCGATCTCTGAATGCGAGATTGCGGAACAGAGAGGTGTCCCACTGCTGTAAGCCGGGACCAATAAGCGAGGTAGCTCGTGCGTTGCCGGCGCGAACCTCGCCGGTCGGAACCTCCGTATAGGCCGCGGTGTTGAACCATTTAGTTAGCGTGTGTGGCGCCCCCTTGTTGGGATTGGAGATCATATCCGGTCGCAGAATTACTTGGCTGCTCGATCCCAAGACGCCGAAACCAGCCCAGTCCTTCCCTGCGCCGGATGTAACCTGCGTTGCCAGTCCGCTATTGAATGTCGTGGTGCCGACCCACTCCCAACCGTGGAGAGTCTTGTGCGCGAAACCGGATCCCTCGGCAAAGAATGGCAGTATATACACGTAGCTGATGACAAGACTCTGACGGCGGTTAAATGGCGCAACGGCATAGTCCTGATGAAGGTTGTACTGATCCTGCGGCGCACTGCTGCGATCACTTGCGGCATCTGTCATTGCCTTCTGCCAGGTATAGGAGACGCGCAGCGACGAACCGTTGCTCATCTTCTTCTGCCCTGAAGCCTGCAACGAGTGGTAATTGGAGGTAAACCAGTTTTCGACGCTATTGACGGCTATATATCCGACATAGGGACGAAGAGCATTTACGGCCTTTGCGGTCGTTCCGCTGGAAAGCGGGGTGCTTGCGCTCATCGTTCCGGCGGAGACAGCCGCTCCAGCAGGCAACGTGTTTCTGTCGACAATGCCAAGCAGGTGTGTCGAGGCTGTTCCGTAGTAGCCGATATCCAGCATAACCGACCCTTTAAACGCCTGTTGTACATCCAGACTCCACGCCTGTGTATAAGGCAGGGTAGCTGGAAGCGGAGTTGCGCGCACCGCTGAAAGAGAGGTGGCTACATTGCCGCTTCCCGGGTTTGCGAAGGTCGTACTGGAAACGCTGAGGTTGTTGAGAAAAGTCGGGTTGGTGAAAATGTTGTTCTCGTATATTCCAACCATCGTGGAATCGAAGACGATGCCGTAACCGCCACGCAAAGCCGTCATTCCCCGGCCTGTGGGATCCCACGAGAAACCAACGCGCGGGGCGAATCTTCCACCGGGTTCGTTCGAGACTTTGCCGCCGTACGGCGAGGTAGTGCCGTTTACGATGAATCCGTTCAACGCAACGCCGGTGCCTGCAACAATGGCGGTTCCGGCGCTTGTAAGCGTGGGTTCATTCGCCTTAACAAAGGTGTTCGGATCGAAGTTCGAAAGCATATGATGATCATCAACAGGCATACGGAACAGAGAATACCGGACACCCGCGTTAAGCGTAAGGTTGTGCGTCCAGCGGAAACCGTCTTGAAGATAGAACTCAGACTCATTCTGGCGCATATCGGGCGTCAGATCCAGCGAAGTCTGAGTGAAAGTGGCATAATTGCCAAGAAGAAAGTTGGCAAAGGTCTGCTCGGCATTGCTAGCTCCCCCCGCCGGTAGCGTCGTTGACGAAAAGGAGAACGAGCCAGCGTTTGTGCTTGCATTGTTTTCTGTCTTTTGATAATAGTTGTACGTAAATCCGAAAGCCAGCGTATGACGCCCCATCGTTTTCGTGGCGGTGTCAAAGACGTTGTAGTTACGGCTATAGTCGTTGTACGGGCCATACCCCTTAAGCCCACTTAGGCCGGTAAACCCCAGGTAAGGCACATTGCCGAGCTTGCTGAGGAACGGCAGATTTACGTCGACGTCCGGCGCCTTTGTCTTGCTCAGATAGCCCACGGGTGTGCTTAACTTGGCTCCGTCCGTAAAGGCAAACGCAACTTCGTTGAGGAAAGACGGCGAAAGAATCGATGTGACCCGCGCCATGATATTGGTGCCTGGCATCTGAGTCGAGGTAGTTGACACATACGGAATCACCGCGCCCACCTGGTACCCATACGGATCGGTCTGATCAAGGGTATCGTGAATATAGCGGACGGTAAGAGAGTGATTCTTGGTAAGGTTGTGGTCGATACGCGCAAACTCTTCTCCCATGTTGTACTGGCCTCTTCCGTAGCTGACTAGCCGGTATGCATTCGTGGGGTCGCCCGCTGGCAGTTTGGCGAAGATGTCCTTGACATACTCGGCGGCAACCGGGTCGAAGGTGCTGATTGTCGTTGATGTTGCCGCACAGGTGGTTGCCGCGGAGGTGGTGTAACTGACACAGACCGGATGTTGAAACGTACCGCTCTTCATCGCATCAGTCGGCGCATAGCCGGTTGCTGTTGGATAGTTAATGATGCGGTGGAATTCTTGGGAGTAAAAGAAGAAAGTCTTATCGCGAGCCACATCGTAGTGGTGCGGAATCAATACCGGACCACCCACTGTGAATCCGAAATCGTTGTACCGAAGCGGCGGCCGAGGAAGTTTCTGCAGTTTGTTATAGGCATTATTGGCCGCAAGAACATCGTTGCGGAAGAACTCATAGGCGGCGGCGTGAAATTGGCTATCGCCCGAGCGAGTGATCACATTAATTTGGGAGGATGCGTTACGGCCGAATTCCGCACTATAGACGCCGTTAATTGCCTTGAACTCACTGACCGCGTCCACGCTGGGAGTATTGATGAGTGTATTATTGGCGCCACGGTCGATGTTGTCGGAGCCGTCGAGAAGAAAGTTATTACCGGTTGTGCGACCGCCATTCAGCGAGAACGTCAGTGAGGTTGCGGCAAGATTTGTAGGATTGGCGGAGCCGATCGTCAACTCGTCGGTGGGCGAGGTGTTGGTGACTCCGGGGAGGATATTGAGCAGGCCGAGAAAGTTGCGGTTGTTGATGGAAAGTTCGCGGATTTCCTGCCCGGTTACGAGCCCCTCGGAAGCCGAGGATTGCAACTGCACCTGAACCTGGTCTGCCTGGACTGTGACCTGTTCAGTATTAGCGCCCACTCGCAACGCCAGCGTCAGTGTCACCTTGTCTCCCGCATGCAGAACGATGCCCGTCTGATTGAGTTCCTTGAAACCTGTGCTCGTCACTTTGACCGAATAGTGTCCGATGGGAAGCAGCGTGGCAATAAATTCGCCGTTGGCATCGGATGGGAGCGTGCGTACAATCATCTGCCGATCTACGTTGGTGACAGTAATCTTGGCACCTTGAACAACGGCGCCCTGTGCATCTGTCACTTGGCCAAGCAGGGTTGCGGTGACTTCCTGCGTATAAGCTTGTTTGACGATCAGAAAAAGACAAGCCAGAAAAAACAGCTTACAGAATGAGCGTATTGTCACTTTCTCCTCCAAGTTTGCGGCGGCGGGACCCACTTCGGTTCAGTGTCGCGGCATTATTTCAGGTATTTCCTGATTTCACCTGGTATATCAGTACGCATCAGTTTAAGTCAAGTAGTTTTTTATGTTTTTTAAGGCGTTGTAATCATATTTTTATGCAAACATAACAGATTATTAGCCTGAAGCAGGCTCACGCGGGAGGAATTGATGCGGAGCCTGACGCCAAGGGGAAAGCCGGCCTGGCAGCGCGTTTTCAGCGATTTTGGGCATGCTTTATCCAGCAAGAGCAGACACACCTGCGCTGATCGGAGAATATCCTTCTTCAAGCGCGAGATGGGCGTCTTTACGAATCCAACGGCGCGTTTAAACAAGCAACAGGCATGATTTGAGGCCTATCGTTTCTCTTGGAGCGGTTCCAGTTGCACCCAGTCCAGGCTCCACAGAGGATTGACCTCAGGCCGAACAACTTTCAGGCATAGGTCATGCACTCCCGTCATGTTTTCCAGCTCTGCGCGGAGCGGCGATACGCCCGCGTGCCCCACGGCTGCGTCCAGGGGCAGCGTCGCCACCAGCTTGCCGTCGCAGGCATCGAGATGCACTTCGACTTCTCTATTGGCAGTGCGCGGCGCGCCCAGGATGGGAGCGGCGTCATTCCTGTCGTGGAAGACGTAAGGTAAGCTCAGAACTCCGACCGAGATACCTTTCGCGCCGTTCAAATCCGCCGCTTTGTATATCCAGCATGGATTTTTGTAATTCACCAACGTCACCGGCCTGTCCTGTTGCGGCGGATCCGGCTCCATCGCAATCGCCGGCTCGTTGGAACACAGCTTCAGGTCCTGGCTATAGCGCATGCGTACAGATCGCGCATTCAGTTGCCGGTCTAGCTGGCTTCCTGGAATCGCGTCTTCAAGGAAAGTGGCCGCGCGCAAGTGTACCGGCAAAGGCAAGTCGAGGGCGCCCACATACTGCGCGGAAGAAGCCGTTACCTCCGACCCACCGGTCGTGTAGCGCAGTGTCCCGAAATCCAGCTGGTTGCTGAGGCGCACGGTCACGCGCGCGCCATTTGGTTCCAGCGTCTCCGCGCTTCTTACACGAAATGCGGCCGGATCAAAACCGATTCCCAGTGCGCGATAACGACGCATCTCGGTGACCAGTCGTTTCGAGAAGTCCTTCCAGTTGCGATGGTCCGAAGGGGTCCATGCTACCTCAGCCAGCGCCGCTGCACGCGGAAACAGCATCCATGCGTCTCTGTCTTCCGTGACGACATACTCGCTCCATAGATTCGCTTGAATGCCGAGGATGTGCTTGCGCTGCTCGCCGGTCAACGCGGCCGGCGTGGGATTAAATGCATACACGTCGGAAAGCGTGTTGAGTGCGAAGCGTCCGGGGGCCTCGTCGTCGGCATCGCTTTGCCTGTAGTTGAAATAGAGCGGACGCACAGGAGTGAGTACGGCGTCATGTCCCTGCTTTGCGGCTTCGATGCCGCCCTGTACACCATGCCAGGACATGACCGTCGCGTTTGCTGCCAGACCTCCCTGCAGAATCTCATCCCATCCCATGGTTCGCCGATGGTGCGCCGTCAGGAATGTGTCAATTCTTTTCACAAAGTAGCTCTGCAGTTCATCTTCGCTGCGAATTCCCAACTGCTTCATCTGTGCCTGGATCTTCGGTGAGCTCTCCCACTGCTCCTTGATGGCCTCATCCCCTCCGATGTGAATAAACGTACTTGGGAACAGTTGCATGACCTCGGTGAGAATGTTTTCGATAAAGGTGAAGGTTGAATCGTTCACGTTATATAGATTTGGAAATATCCCATACCCGCTGACCGGCGCCTTCAGGCGCGCATCGGACGAGCCGAACTCCGGATAGGCTGCGAGCGCCGCCGATGCGTGACCCGGTATTTCAATCTCGGGAACGATCGTCACGTTGCGTTGCGCTGCATACGCAACCAACTTGCGGACTTCATCCTGGGAATAATATCCGCCATAGCGGTGGGACTTTACGGCTTCTTCATTCGTCGTAGCAGTGACGTCGGCAAGTTGCCGCCATCCTCCAACTTCTGTCAGCTTGGGATATTGCTTGATTTCAAGCCTCCACCCCTGATCGTCTGTAAGATGCCAATGCAAAACGTTCAGCTTTTCCAGCGACATCCACTCGATGAGTTGCCATATAAACTCGACCGATTGCATATGCCGCGCGGAATCCAGCATGATGCCGCGCCAGTGCATATGCGGTTCGTCATGGATGCGCACACACTGTAATTCGACCGGCCCGTGTGTTGCCTTTGTAGCGGTAAGCATCTCCCACAGCGTCACTGTTCCGTAATAAAGGCCAGCGCCGTCATCCGCTGAAATCGTCGCCTGTTTCGGCGAAACATTAAGATCGTAAGCTTCATTCTGCGGGATGCTTGCAGCCGGAGGATTCTTCATAATTGCAATCAATGCGGTGGAAAGCGTGCCGGGGTGAATACCCTTCGCAACCAGCCTGAGTCCTTGCGTGCGCTGCAACAGGGTTACAAAATGCTCGGCGGCAAACCGAGCCTTCGAATCTCCGTCTTCATACGAAACAATTGCGCCATCTTCGATTTTTAAGACACCGGGGGTCGCGACAACGGAGAGCGGTGCGGGAATCACAGAAGGCCCTTGGGCGAGTGCCGAATCAGCAAGGCACAATATTCCGGCCAACAATCCGGCCGCAATGAACAGATACCGATGTTCACGATTCATCATTCGACTTCTCTGCTTCATGAGTTTCTCTCGCATAGATTGTGCCGCAGCCGCTAAACTACATTTCCGGTAGAGCATCCTCAACTCGGTATGGAATTGGTGCAATGTTTTTTCCTTCATTTTTGTGTCAGTAATAACAAAGATTTCAATCGGGCAGTACGGTAATTCTAGCGATCATATGATGGGTTGCGCCAGACGCGAGCGTTATGGCGTTGCTTGATGCATTGGCAGTTTCCACAGAGAGGAATTTGCGCCAATCGCCAGGACCAAGGCCGGGGATGGCACCTTCTGTTTCGTCGCCTGGATTCCATACCACCGTAGTTTGCGAACCGGATTTCTCAATAACGATCAGGCGCTTGTTTCCCTCATCGTGAAGGATGCAGGTCGCAGCCGTGTCCAGATAAATCGAATCGGTTCGCCGATCGAAGCGTAGCTCCGTTTCTGCCTGCCGTTTATGTGTGAAGCGATCGACGCCGTCGAGATACGCCGTTCCGGCTAGGCCGCGTAGATAAGTTCTCCGGATGTCTTCGATTGCGTAATAAGTGTGCAAGGCCTCTTCAAAGTACAGCGTCTCGGCGCCTTCGTTGTGCACTGCGAGTTTCAATTCCAGGGAGTGCCCTATGCGCAGCGTGTACGCCAAACAAAAATGGTCAAAACCCAGTGCGCGCGATAGTTCGTTCGGCGACAGCGAGAACGTAAGTTGAAAACCGTCGCCGCGTATGCCTACGTAAAGCAATGTCCACGGTGCGGTGCGAGCAAAGCCGTGTAAGCCAAACCGGCACCCGTCCGGCAGATCACCCGCATACGGCCCGAACCAGGGAAAGACAACGGGGATACCCCCGCGGACCGCTTCTCCCGGTGAAAAAGGGCTGCGCGCGCTGGTAAACAGGACAGGCAGTTCGTCCACGGGTTGCCAGTGCGTCAGATGCTCTCCTTGCAGGTAGATCATCGCATTCCCGCTGGGTGTGGAGATTCGCGCCAGCACAAGACCGTTGGCCGTCTGCTCGAAACGGAGGACACCGGGAATGCCGAAGGTTGCATTCAGCTTCTGCGCGCTCACCGGTCACCCCAGCTCGCGCAAAGGAGAGCGTAGTCCTGAATATCAATACGCTGTCCGGCCTGCCTTTCAATTGTTTGCAGAGCGGTCCAGAACTCCGGTACGGATTTCCATTCCATACCCAGGTTGGCGCGAAGCGCGATCCGGGACTTTCCATCCAAAAGGCCGCTCTCTTCGCGGTATCGATCGAGAATGACATTTGTCGATCCGGCTTCAAAATCCATGATGCTGACGCGGTCGCAAATCTGCGCCAGCCGCTTGAACCACTGATCGCGATCGGAACCGTCATTCCACCCAATCTTTCCGTTCAGCTTGGAGTACCACGTCGCCAGGCTGATCTCGATCCGTGCATTTCTTTCTCCGCTTTGATTCAATAGATTCCGCGTTTTCTGCAAGAAGACAAGAAACTCGTCCACATCTCTGCGCCGTTCCTGGCCATCTGCATGCTTCCAGGAGGAGTGCTGCGGAGAGCCGGTAAAAATGTGCGGTTCAATGTCGAAGGCCACGCCGGCAAAACGCTCAGCAGGTTGCGATGCTCGATTGAATTCCACAAAGTTCGCCATCAGATCCTCTCGGGCCTTCAGCCAGTGGTCGGGAAAAAGATATTCCGTGTTCGCGATCAGCAGATAGGAAGCGATTCCACGCGCGGCAAGCTTGCGGTTCCACGCGCGTACAGCGGCCTGACCGCCTTCGCCTTGAAACGCATAGCTTCCGTAGATGGTGGTCATACCCCATTTATTGAAGTTGGCGATCGTCTGTTTCTCTAGCGACGCGTTGCCCACAATGGTTGCCGCTGAACAGTCTTGCGCTCCCGAGACACGCCAGAACCATACGCCACGGCCCTGCGCGGAAGTCGGTGAGGGCGGCGATGCTGCAGAGGAAGTAGCCTGGAACACGCAGCCACTCAACCCAACAAGACAGCAGCAAGTAAGAATGGACCTTTTTCCGCGAAGAGGCGTGCAAGAAGTTCCGCGGGATGCAAATAGAAACATCACCGTACGCTTTCAGGATGCCTTCAAAGAAAGATGTGTCAATACTTCGTGGTTGTTGTTTTCGATACAGACCGCCGCTGTCTCCAGGAACTCGCTTTCACCAACATCTTATTCTTCGACAAGGTCACTTCTCTCCGGTGCATCCACGAAAGATCTGCGCCGAAACGCTCGGATATGGCGCTCTGTATATCGCTCATCCCGGTACGGATATGCTTTCCCATCGCCAGTGCTGCGGCATCTGGATCGCTTGCGCTGAGAACCTTCATCAGATCGGCGTGCCAATGTGCCGGCATTTGCGTTTCAGTGGCTACGTCGCAAAGCCAGTTAAACGTAAGGACCTGGTTTTTCTCCAGCATATCGTAAAGCGGAATGCAATCGGTGCATTCCGCGATCCTCATGTGAAAGCGGACGTGAGACGACTGGAATTCAAACTGAGTATTGTTGTCGGTCAAATTCTGCAGGGCCATCTCATCTAACCGCAAGGCCATGGCGATAAGCTCCTGGCGCTCATCTGCGCTTGCTCTTTCGCAAAACAGACGTGCGAACTGCACTTCGAGAGCCTCGCGGATAATGTAGCGGTCTCGCACATCGTTAGCCGACGGAGTACGCACGCGCGTTCCAACCCGTGGAAGGCTTTCGAGTATTCCCTCGGCCTCAAGCCGCTGCATGGCTTCCGCAACCGGGACAAGACTCATCCCCAATTCAGCAGCGAAACCGCGCCGGGATACGGCCTGACCAAGACTGATTTCACCCTTCAGAATCTTGTTGCGAATCTGAATATAGGCCTCCATGGCAAGCGAGTGTTCAGCCTGAACTCTAGGCGATTGGCTTCTCACAGATTCCGTCCCCCTAACTGGTATATCAGCAGACTTCAAACGAGATGTCAAGCTGAGGCGCCTAGCTGAAGCAATTCTAAGTGGGAACCAAGGTCGATATTTGCGTGGGTGTAGCGCCGCGTTTTTCTTGAAATATGGAGATCTGGGTATTTACTTGACGCCACCTGGCCCAACCTGTTGTGGTTTGATCAGAGAAGCGAACGGAACCGGGTCTATTTGCACCGCCTGTTGAGCCAACCGATAGAAGAGTTTCCCGCGTGAGGCCGATTTGCGGCGGTTAAGTGGAACATAAACTCGTTCAGATAGTCATCCAGATGGTCGTATCCGACTGCGCCTTGGTGTGTGCCAAGCAACCATCGCTTGAGTTGTGAAATGACCAGATGAACACGGGGCAGGACATGCTCCCCCTCTTCTTGATGGCGCTGCACCTGAGGCTCGTGGTTATATTCTTCCAAGCCAGGATAAGAGGGAAAACCATCGGTGCGGACTGTGCTACCTGGCATAATGGACTCCTGGATAAATCCGTGCAGCGTTGCCTTGGATAGATCAGGTATGGTGCGCAGACGGATGCGGCCGATTCCTTTTCCATCTTCCTGTGCTGCGACAATCACGACTGCTTTGCTCTCGGTCAACCTGCCGATTGCGCCTGCCTCCATGCCACCCCTGTAGGTTTCATCCACCTCGACAACACCGTCGAGGCGATCTTGCCCTGGACGAACCATAGCTCTACGCAATTTGTGCAGCAACGCCCATGCAGTTTTGTAACTGCCCAAACCAAGAACCCGTTGCAGACCAAGG
>Ga0255356_1001393_pt1 | contig 15229 bp, 14 predicted proteins | sample HBST100metaG_FD_189944 | JGI IMG/M metagenome (GOLD analysis project Ga0255356, IMG submission 189944) | Peat soil microbial communities from Stordalen Mire, Sweden - H.B.S.T100 | ecosystem: Environmental > Terrestrial > Soil > Wetlands > Peat | place: Sweden: Norrbotten County, Stordalen Mire... | reverse complement strand
GGGCCATACGCCGCAATCTGGAGCGCTGCTTCTCCCCTGCCTGGGCTGAGCGGGTCGCCGAGATCGCGGCGCTGCGCCGGGGCTGGCGGGCGGAAAACCTCCCCATGGCCGAGGCGGGGCGGCGAATTGACGGCATTGTCGAGGAGCGCTGTTGGCTCCCCTGCCCAAAACCGGACTGATCCCCTTCCCTCCTGCCATCACGATGTCAGAGCCGGTCCGCCGGCCAAGGAACCGCACGCTATGCTCGATATGATCACCCACCCCGCCGCTGAGACTGTGCTGCATGACGCCATCACGCACACTTATAAAGGCAAGATCGCGCTGGTATCTTCCTTCGGCACCGAATCCGCCGTGCTGCTGCACATGGCGGCAGAGATCGACAAATCCCTGCCCATCATTTTTCTGGATACCGGCAAGCTCTTCCCCGAGACCCTGGCCTACCGCGACGAGCTGGTGGCACGGCTGGGCCTGACGGATGTGCGCTCCATCCGCCCCAGCGGCGCGCAGCTGGCCGCCTATGACCCGGATGAAAGGCTGTGGGAGAAGGATACTGATCTCTGCTGCGCCATCCGCAAGACCAACCCGCTGGACGAGGCGCTGGTGAACTTCGAGGCCTGGATCACCGGGCGCAAACGCAGCCAGTCCGGCACGCGCGCGCAGCTGGAACAGGTGGAGACCGGGGCGGACGGGCGCATTACCGTGAACCCGCTGGCGTTCTGGAGCGAAGCCGAGCTGGAGGCGTATTTCGACGCGCATGACCTGCCACGGCATCCGCTACAGGCGGAGGGTTATACCTCCATCGGCTGCGCCACCTGCACGCATAAGCCCCTGCCCGGCCAGGACAAGCGCTCCGGCCGTTGGGCGGGCAAGGCCAAGACCGAATGCGGCATCCATATGCCCCGGGCCATGACCGCGCCGAACTGGCCGGAGACGCTTAGCTTCGAGGTCTGAAGCCGTCTTCTAATGGTGATGCGTGTCGTGATGGTGGTGGTCGTGATGGTGGTGGTCGTGATGATGGCCGCTGATACTCTCTCCGGCATCCGGGTGCAGCCGCGCCGTTAAGGGCACGGCGATCATGGCGATGGCGCTGACGGAGATGAAGGCGATGGCGTAATCCACGCGCAGGGCGGTCGCGTGGTGGCCGAGCATGGCTGAAAGCTCAAGGATACTGGCGCCGGTGACGATGCCAAGCGTCAGGCTGAGCTGCTGCATTGTGGTGTAGAGCGTGGTGGCGGCGGACATGCGGGCGCGCGGGATCTCGCCATAAGCCAGCGTGTTGAACGCGGTGAATTGCAGCGAGCGGAAGAAGCCGGTGATGAAGATGACCACGTTCATCAGTACCGAGGGCCAGCTTGGCTGAAACGTGGCGTAGGCGCCCATCATGCTGGCGGCGATGAAGCCGTTCCAGGTCAGCACGTCGCGGAAGCCGAACCGGGCCAGCACGAATTTGATGGCCGGCTTCATGAACAGCGCCCCGGCGGAGGCGGAAAAGGTGACAAGGCCGCTCTGCATGGGGGAGTAGCCGAAAGTGAGCTGGAGCATGAGCGGCAGCAGGAACGGCATGGCCCCGACGGCGATGCGGAACAGACTGCCCGCGACCACGGAGCTGGCGAAGGTGGGGATGGAAAACAGCGAAAGGTCCAGCACCGGATGCTCCACCCGGTATGCATGCCGGACATAGAACAGCATGGAGCAGCTCCCGGCGCAGAAGGTGCCGATTGTCCAGGAGAGCGGCACCAGATTACGCCCGATGGTTTCAAACGTCGCCATGAGCGCGGCCATGGCGAAGCCGGAGAGGACCAGCCCCGAGAGGTCCAGCCGCCCGCCACGGTCCGGCTCCCGCATGTCCGGGATGAACATTGAGACGGCGATAACCCCGGCAATGCCGATGGGCACGTTGATCTCGAACACCCAGCGCCAGGAGAAGTATGAGACGATGAAGCCGCCGAGCGGCGGGCCGAGAATCGGCCCGATAAGTGCCGGCATGGTGAGCCAGGACATGGCGGCGACCATCTGCGTGCGCGAGACCGAGCGCAGCAGCAGCAACCGGCCCACGGGCAGCATCATTGCGCCGCCCAGCCCCTGCACCACACGCGCCAGCACCAGAACGGCAAGATTCGGGGCAAGGCCGCACAGTACCGAGCTGAGGGTGAAGATAATGATGGCGCCCCGGAAGACATGCCGGGCCCCGAAACGGTCCGCCACCCAGCCGCTGGCGGGGATGAAGACCGAAAGGCTGATAAGATAGGAGGTCAGCGCCACGCTCATATGCAGGGGCTCGGCGTGGAAACTTCGCGCCATCGCCGGCAGGGCCGTGGTGATGACGGTAGAGTCGAGATTCTGCATGAACAGCGCCGTGGCCACAATGACCGCGGTCAACCGCATCCGCCCCTCGGAGACAACCAGCTCGGTTTCAGGCTCCATATTTTTATTCCCGGCTGAGACCGGTTTCCTCCAGCAGATGCAAATAGCGCCGCCAACGTATGTTATATTCGCGATCCAATTGGCGCAAATAGTCCCAAGAATACACACCCGTATCGTGGCCGTCGGAGAATCTCAGCCGCAGCGCGTAATTGCCTATGGGTTCAGCCCCGACAATGCTGACCAGCCGCTTGCCGGAAACCAGCTCCGCCCGGCCCGGCGCGGATGGCGACTGCACGCGCAGAAACTCTGCCGGCAGGGAGATGGCGCTGCCGTCCTCAAAGCCAATTTCGAGACGCTTGGCGGCGTGGCGGATTTTGATCTGCGCCGGCGCCGTCACGTTGCCAGGCTGCGCGCCTCTTCGGCCAGCATGATGGGGATGCCGTTGCGGACGGGATAAGCCAGCCCCGCCTTGGCGCTGATCAGCTCGCTATGCTCGCGGTCATAGCGCAGCGGGCCGCGCGTCAGCGGGCAGACGAGGATTTCCAGCAAGCGCGGGTCGAGCGGGGGGTTGGTATCGTCAGTGGTCATGGGTCAACTCGCTTTCGGTTCGGTATCGTCCTCACGCCCGTCATCGAAGGCGCCGATCTCCAGCAGCGCGCGCAGGGCCTGGGCGCGGTAGGCTGGGTCTTTCGCCTCCAGAAGAGCCTGCTTCTCCTCCGGCAGGAAGGGGCAGGCCATGCAGAGTGAGGTGACGAGGGCATCGTCGTTCATGGTCGAGATCGTGTCCCAGTTCGCCTCCACCCCGGCGGCGGCGAAGTAACGGCCCAGCGCGTCCAGCAGATCCTGCCGGATGAAGGGCAGCTCGCTGCCTTGGGGCTTGAGGTCGGCGGCGAAACCACCCAGCGCCGCGCGCACGCGCCGGTAGCCGCGGCGCTGGGCGATCTCCTCAATGATGGTGAAGCGGATCACGCCGGTAAGGGTGATGAGGTAGCGGCCGTCATCCGTCTCGCTGAAGGAGGAGAGCCGGCCGAGGCAGCCGATGCGGTACAGGCCGGGGCCGGAAGCCCCGTCCTCCAGGCGCTTATCCGGCTGCACCATGCCGAAATAGCGCCCCGCACCCAGCGCATCCTCCACCATGGCGAGGTAGCGCGGCTCGAAGATGTTCAGCGGCAGGCGGCCATGCGGCAGCAGCAGCGCGCCGGTGAGCGGGAAGACCGGGAATTCCTCCGGCAGATCTTCCAGCCTTGGGTGCAGGGCGCTCATGCGCTCAGCTAAACAAAATAGCCGAAAGCTTGCGCCGCGCGGCCATGGTGGCGGGGTCGTCCATCCCCCAGGCCTCAAAGAATTTCAGCAATTGCAGGCGGGCGGCGCCCTCGTTCCAGGTGCGGTCGCGGTGGACGATGTCCAGCAGCGCCGCCGCCGCCTCGGCGCGCGCACCGGAGGCGTTCAGCGCCGTCGCCAACTCGTAGCGGGCCTCGTGGTCATCCGGATTCGCGGCCAGCCGCTCCTCCAGCCCGGACAGGGCGGCCTGGGCCTTGCGGCCCTCGGCGGCCAGGGCCAGTGCCGAGCGGGCGCCGGCGATTTCCGCATGTCCGGCGATTTTCTCCGGCACCTGGGTAAGCAGCTGCGCGGCCCGGTGCTCATCGCCCAGCGCCAGCAGCGCCCGCGCCAAGCCAGCCCAGGCTTCCGGCTTCTCTTTATCTTCCTGCAAGGCAGCCCCGAAATGCTGCGCCGCCGATTCGGGCTGCCCCTGCTCCAGCAACGCCTTGCCCTCGGCAATGAGGTCCGCCGCCGGTGCAGAGGAGCCTGCCAGTTTCAGCAGAGCCTCGACGAAGCGCTTCAATTCGCTCTCCGGCAGGGCGCCGGAGAAAGTATCCGCGATCTGCCCCTGCCAGAACGCCACCACCGTAGGCACGGACTGCATGGGCAGCCCCATGCGGGCAAGCTGGGCGATCAGCTCCCGATTCTTGTCCACATCGATTTTCACGAGCTTCACCCGCCCGCCCAGGGCGAGGGTGATTTTTTCCAGCGCCGGGGTGAGGGTTTTGCATGGACCGCACCAGGTGGCCCAGAAATCGACCAAAACCGGCAGCTGCTGCGAGGCATCCACCACATCGGTCATGAAATTGGCCTGGTCACCATCGACGATCATGGCCTGGGGAGCGGGGCGCGAATCCTGCGCGGCGTTCATGAGGTTGTTCATTCTTATGGGTCCGTATGAGTTTTTCTGAGCCTCTATATAGTATCCCGCCCAAGTCTCACACCCCAAAGCATTTTATCTGCCGGGGGTGCTTGCAATCCTCCGCGAGGCTGTATAAACAGCCGCTCATCAACGCACCGTGAGCGGGCGTAGCTCAGGGGTAGAGCACAACCTTGCCAAGGTTGGGGTCGTGGGTTCGAATCCCATCGCCCGCTCCAAAAATCTTTAAAGAATTAGATCAAATAAAAGCGACCCTCTGGGGTCTTTTTTGTGTGCCAGGTCTCCGGATGAGTGCTGGTCAAGCGGGCGGAAGCCAGTTTCCAACGCCAACCAACGGGACGCTCCGCCGGCATATAGTTTGTGGCGGATGCTCACCTTTAGTCGATCGGCATCAGCCCCTCCGATTGGCGGATGATATTGATGAGCGACCACAATGCCGGTGCCTTCTGCCGCCGACTCGGGTAATACATACAAAAGGGCGCCCCCTCGGACGCCCATTCGGCCAGAACGATCTCCAGGGCGCCGGAGGCCGTGGCGGAGGCCACGCGACGTTCTGGCACATAGATCAGGCCGATGCCGGCGAGCGCCGCATCGATGGAGGCATCAGTGTTGTTCACGGCGAAGGCTCCGGGGACGTCCAGCCTCACCATCTGCGCGCCATTGCCCAACTCCCACCTGTAACGCGCATTATTGCCCAGCAGCACCCCGATGCACTGGTGTTGCATGAGATCATGTGGCGCGGCCGGACGGCCGTGGTGCTGGAGATAGGCCGGGGATGCCGCGACCACCCACCGCAGAGGCGCTGTGAGTGGAACGGCAACCATGTCGTCAGGCACCATGTCGCCATAGCGGATTCCGGCATCGAAGCCCTCCGCGATCACATCGACCGGCCGGTTCTCCACGACCATGGACAGCTTCGCATTGGCAAGTGCCGCCCTGAATGCCGACAGGGCGGGAATCAGCAGCATTCTGGCCGCGTCATGCGGTACATTCAGGCGTAACTCCCCCGGGGCTGAGCCTTCCATGGCAACCTCATCCAGAGCCAGGCTGATTTCCGCGAAACCGCCTTCCAGGCGCCTGGCGAATTCGGCACCAACCGGTGTCGGCGTCACCGTCCGGTTTGTGCGGTGCAGCAACCTGACGCCAAGCCGCTCCTCAAGGCGCCGGACCGTATGGCTTACCGCCGATGTCGTGATACCCAGCTCTATCGCCGCCTTGCTGAAACTGCGCCGGCGCACCACCGCTGCAAGAGTGACAAAATCAGACAGATCGGCACGCGCGAAAGCTGGCATGTATTTGAGCTCACAATAACAGTGAACTGAAGTCAACAATTAAAGCCTTGGCTCGCGCGCGCGGCGGTACAATTTTAAGGGGGCCGCCCTCTGGGCTGGCATTTGCGATTGGAGACAAGTTTGGAACATATCGACATAGGCGGCAGCGGTATCAGTGCCTCTCGCGTGGGGCTGGGCACCTGGGCGATTGGTGGTTGGATGTGGGGCGGCTCGGACGATGCTGTTTCAATCGCCACCATTCGCTCGGCGGTGGAGCGCGGCATCAGCCTCATTGATACGGCCCCGGTCTACGGGTTCGGCCATGCCGAGGAAATCGTTGGCAAGGCGATTGCGGAGGCTGACCTGCGTGACCGCGTGCGGATCGCGACGAAAGTCGGGCTCAACTGGTCGAACGGCAAGGTCTTTCGCGATAGCCGCCCAGAGCGCATCCGCAAGGAGGTGGAGGACTCGCTGAAGCGGCTGCGCACCGACCGGATTGATCTTTACCAGATCCATTGGCCGGACCTCGAAACCGACTTTGAGCAAACCGCCAAGACCCTTGGCGAACTGCGCCAGGCGGGCAAAATATTGGCGATCGGCATCAGCAATTTCTCGCCCGAACAAATGGAACGCTTCCGCGCCGTTACGGCAATCGATGCGGTGCAGCCGCCTTACAACCTGTTCGAGCGCGAGATTGAGGCCGACATCCTGCCCTACGCGGTAAAAACAGGCCTGACCGTTTTGAGCTACGGCGCGCTCTGCCGGGGGCTGCTCAGCGGCAAGATGACACCCGCGACCCACTTCCACGGTGACGATCTGCGTCTGAACGACCCCAAATTTCAGGGCGAGCGATTCCGGCACTATCTCCAGGCTGTCGACGAACTGACGACGCTGGCCCGCGAGCGGTTCGGCAAGTCGGTTCTGGCGCTGGCTGTCCGCTGGATACTTGATCAAGGGCCGACGATCGCGCTCTGGGGCGCACGCCATCCGGGCCAACTCGATCCCATCGGCGAAATCAGCGGCTGGACGATCGACGATGCGGCGAAGGCCGAGATCAATGCAATCCTCTCCCGCTGTATTGCCGAGCCTGTCGGGCCGGAATTCATGGCGCCGCCGGAGAAGCGGCCTCAGGGCGTGTGAGCCCGCAGGATGTGGGCGTAATCGGCTATGCAAATAAAGAAGGACATAAGATGACCTACGCAACCACGAACCCCTATACTGGCGAGGTTCTGAAGACCTTTCCTTATGCCACCGACTCAGAGGTTGAACAGGCGATTTCCGCGGCTCACGCAGCGTTCCTCGACTGGCGCCAGACACCCATGGCCCAGCGCGCGAAGGTCATGCACAATGCCGCAGAAATCCTGCGGCGAGACAGCGACGACTACGCGAAGGTGTTGACCCTCGAAATGGGCAAGCTTCTCGAGGAAGCGAAACTCGAAGTTGCCCTCTCCGCCGACATCTTTGACTACTATGCCAAAAACGCGGAAAGATTGCTGGCACCGGAGAAACTGCAGGTGGCCGACCCAGCCGAAGGCGAAGCCACGCTTGTTTGTGAGCCTCTCGGCATCCTCCTTGCCATCGAACCCTGGAACTTTCCCTATTATCAGGTTGCCCGAATCATCGCCCCGCAGCTCTCCGCCGGCAACACAATGCTCCTGAAGCATGCCTCTAACGTCCCTCAAAGCGCGGCGATCTTTGACAAGCTGATGCGTGAGGCGGGCCTGCCTGAAGGCGGTTTCAAGAATCTCTACGCCACCCGCTCGCAGATCGAAATGATCATCAATGATCCACGCGTTCACGGCGTCGCCCTCACTGGCTCAGAGGATGCGGGGGCGGTGGTGGCTGCACAAGCCGGAAAGGCTCTGAAGAAATCAACCATGGAACTCGGCGGCGCTGATGCGTTTGTCGTGCTGGCTGATGCCGATCTGGAGAAGACGGTAAAATGGGCGGTGTTTGGCCGGCACTGGAATGGCGGCCAAGTCTGTGTTTCCTCCAAACGCTTGATCATCGTGGACAAGGTCTACGACGCATTTCTCAACCGCTATCGCGAGGGCGTCGCCGCGCTTAAGGCCGGAGATCCCTTTGACCCGGCGACGACTCTGGCGCCGCTTTCCTCGCAAGGGGCAGCCGATGAGGTCAAGGAAAAGATCCGGCAGGCTGTCGCCCATGGGGCCAAGGCCGAAGAAGTTGGGTATCAGGTGCCAAACCAGGGCGCCTTCGTGCAGCCGACATTTCTCACTGAGTTTGATGACAACAACCCGGCGCGCTACTGGGAGTTTTTTGGGCCGGTCTCAATGATTTTCCGGGCCAAGGACGAAGACGATGCGATCCGCATTGCCAATGACTCGCCCTTTGGGCTTGGCGGCTCCGTATTCACGGCCGACACCAAACACGGTGCCGAGGTGGCACGGAAAATCTCAACCGGTATGGTGTTTGTTAATCATCCGACCATGGTAAAAGCCGACCTGCCATTCGGCGGGGTTCGGCGCTCGGGCTACGGCCGCGAGTTGCTTGGCCTGGGCCTTAAGGAATTCGTCAATCACAAGCTTATTAGCGTCGTCGATATCGACGCACCATTCTGAAGGCTTTCTTGCGGCAAGCCAGATTTCACGGGCTTGCCTGGCATAAGGTGGAATATCAAGTTCTGGTCACGGCAATCCATGCCGTGACCAATTCTAAAATACCGCGCTGATGACGCCATATTACGATGTTCCTGATGTCCGGTTACAGACGGGACAAAAGCCGGTCGCATCCATCGCATGACGAGACGATGAACTTTAGATGCCAACCTGCTTTATCGACGAATATGCTTGATCTGGCGCATTGTTGCTTCCATGATTTTCTTACCCTTACAATTGTATCGGCATATTTTTTCGGGCGCCGGTCACATTCTGTGAGCAGGTGGAGTATGACCATGGAACATGATGCCAAAAAGACAGCAATGTCCGGGACATCGCAGCAAAAGTCGCTACAAGCGCTTACAACCCAGCATGGTAAAGACCACCCTGGGCAGAACGATACGCCGGTTAAAATCAATGTGCGCAACTTGAACTTCTTCTATGGGCAAACACATGCGCTGAAGAATATCAACCTTGACTTTCATGACCGCTGCGTAACCGCGCTGATCGGCCCATCCGGTTGCGGCAAGAGCACGCTGCTGCGTGTATTCAACCGGATCTATGAACTTTATCCGGACCAGCGCGCCACGGGCGAGGTGATTGTCGATGGCCAAAACATCCTTGATCCGGCGATCGATTTGGCCCAGCTGCGCATCCGCATAGGAATGACTTTTCAGAGACCGAATCCATTCCCGATGTCGATTTACGAAAACATTGCTTTTGGCATCCGGCTGCACCGCAAACTATCGCGCAAGGAGCTTGACGCCACTGTGGAAAAAGCCTTACGCGGCGCCGCGCTGTGGGACGAAGTGAAAGACATTCTCACCCGAAATGCCTACGCTCTTTCGGGCGGGCAGCAGCAGCGCCTGTGCATCGCCCGCGCTATCGCCCTGGACCCCGAGATACTGCTATTCGACGAGCCCTGCTCCGCGCTGGATCCTATCTCAACGCTATCAATCGAGAACCTGCTTGACGAACTTGCGTATAAATATTGTGTGGTGATTATTACCCACAACATGGAAGAGGCGGCGCGGGTTTCCCGCTATGCGGCCTTCATGTATCTGGGAGAGGTGATTGAATACGGTGCGACCGAACAGATTTTCGTCAACCCGAAAGATGGCCGTACCAATGCCTATGTGACTGGGCGATTGATCGGCTAACGCGCTTCCAAGTTGCTTAAAAACTGGCCTCGGTTCACCCTTCGTTCAAAAATGGCGCCAAAGATGAATTATTTCTCGGCGGCGGCTCATGAGGCTCGGCCTTGTCATCCTCAAACGACTCGACGACCGCCGGTTAAGCACGTCAGGTGGCACGTTGCTCTCCCACCTGTTCTCCAACCACTCTGAATATACCGCCATCGTTATTAATACCACCAGCGCCGCCGCGAATGGGCTGGTGTATTCAAGCGCAACGCCAGCGTCAGGCCGCGACGCTGGAAGCTCGCATCGGTTGCACTTATCTGGAGTGTAACGGGCATATCTCAATAGGCACAATATTTGCTTTCGATATATTTGTCTGAATATATCGCATAATTGTCGACAAGCATCCATCGACGCGTTTTCGGTATGTTTCGGCAATTTAGTATCTAAGGCAACAGGCAGGTTGGAAAATGAAAAACCTTGTACCAGGCGGTATTCTTTCGTGCTTTTATCAAAAAATCCGTAGGCCAGTTTACTATGCAACAGCTTTATCTGGAACATTATTGGGAATGATGGCGCAAGCGTCCGCCCAACAGACGCAGAATAAACCTGTCAGTATCACCATTCCAGTCGTTAAGGTGAATGCGCCACGCACCGGATATGCGACCAGCGCCAATTTTAAGGCTAGCAACGCAAACCTGGGACCACTTGGGACGCGCCCCATTTTAAAGACGCCCGCCAGCATTACAGTTGTACCAAAGGATCTTATCGTCAATCTCCAGGTCCATACGGTGAATGACGCGCTCAATTATCTACCCTCGGTCGAAATTCGTGACCAGCAAGGATTTGAGGTCTCGCGGCCGCAATCGCGCGGCTTTCAAAGCAGTATTGTGCAGAACACGCGGCTTGATGGCCTAAATATTATCGGCACGACCGCGATCGCCACGGAAAACCTCTCCGGAATCGAGGTGCTGAACGGCATGGGAGGGGCGCTCTACGGCCCGGAAAGTCCAGCTGGCGTCTTCAATTATATGCTGGCACAACCTACGAAGAAGCCATTGGTTCGCCTGATTGAGGAATTCACGTCAAACGGGGCTTTCACTGAACAGGGGGATTTCAGCGGGACGACAGCGGACGGTAAGATCGGATACCGGCTTAATGTCGTGCAGAGTAATGGTGAGAGTTATGTCGCAAAGAGTTCAACCGACCGGACACTGGGCAGTGTCCTCTTCGACTTTCACCCAACCGACGACACGACGATTGAGACATATTATAGCCATTACGCTACCAGCGCATACGGATTGCCCGGGAGTATCGTCTATGACAACGGCAAAAGCACGGTGTTGCCGAAGGCCATGGACCCCACAAAGCTGGGTTATGGACAACCTGGTGCTGGCACGGATCTGGTTACCGATACTGGGCTTCTGAAGTTAACCCATAAGTTCAATGAAAATTGGACCCTTGAGGTAGGCGGACTATATCAAAATGCCATTCGCAATCTTTGGGGAATCACCAATACTTTTACTGATAATCTGGGTGATTACACAACAACGAAGAATTTTACAGCGATTCCGCATTTTGCGATAGCCAGCAATGAAGCGGCATTGAATGGCCGGGTCTGGGTGTTTGGAATGGAACACGATGTTACTTTTGCGACAAACGGTTTTTATAACTGGCAATACTCAAGCCGCAACTCAATTTCGACAGTTCTCGGTAAAGCCAATGTGAACGATCCAATTATTTACGCCGAGAAGCCGATCCCGCTGACCGGCGGGCAATATGAATCGGCTTACCTTTTTAACCAATCCATCATCACCGGCGATACGGTTCACTTTACTGACAAATGGGCGCTGCAAGGCGTGTTGAATGCTTCGTTCCTGAGTTCGAAATCCTATGCCGCGAGTGGAAAGACAAACAGCTCGAATTCAGTCACCGGTGCGCTGAGTCCGATGGGAAGCCTGATCTATACGCCGACACAAAAACTGACAGCTTATGCAACGGTTGCAGATAGTGTGGAGCAAGGTGAGCAGGCTCCCACGGGGACGGCAAATGCCAATGAAATCCTGTCGGCTTATCGTGACTATGAATATGAAATCGGCGCCAAATACGCGGTGACACCACGCCTGCTGCTCACACTCGACGGGTTCCGCATGACGCGGCCTCTTGCGAACACGAATGCTACGACTAATATTTTTTCGGTGGTCGGCACGCAAAGGAATTATGGCATTGAACTCTTCGCGCAAGGCGATGTCACGCGGGAAGTGAGCGTGCTTGGTGGTGTCACCTACATTGACGCGCGCTTGCAGAACACGGGTGTGGTCGCAACCAATGATCAGCTTGTTGTTGGTGTGCCGCGCTATAAAGTTGATATGGCTGTCGATTATCATCCGGAGTTCCTGTACGGTTTGGCTGGAACCGCGGCAGTACACTATGAAAGCGCCCGTGCAGCCACGAATACAAATAATTCTTTTGCTCCAGAGTATGCCACGCTCGACCTTGGCGTACGATACACGACGCCATTCTTTGGTCATGCTCTGACCGGACGCTTTGAGGTAACCAACGTGACTGACACCCATTATTACGTATCGGTCGCGGATGGGAATATCGTGGGCAGTCCTGGGGCAAATACCGCTTATTTGGGGGCGCCTCGTACTTTTCTTGCAAGCCTCGAATTTGACTACTGATGCCTTTTGCATGAGTTTCGATTCTTTAGAGGTATGACCACATGCCATGTAAAGCAATAAGTAAATAGACCCGTTTTTTATACAACGCCATACGAAGAGATTTCTGTATTAAGTATTTTTGGCAAATTTATTTTTTAAGCAGAAACCTTCGTAGAGGCTGCCCAGCTGTAACTAACGATGGTGCTAGAGATACAGACACTTCAACCAAACCAACGCGTTGGTTTTCATGACCCTATTACCAGATAGTATTGCGCAACTACGTGGAAAGGTATGACACGATGAAATTTAGATGGGTGAGAGAGGGAATTGTCCCAAAAGGCCTTGGCGCCGCCATGCTAACGGCGCTACCCGAAACTGGCTTTGCGCAAGGCCAAGGAGACGAGGGTGCATTCGACCTGCTTCCCACTGATCTGTCGCCATGGGGCATGTTTCTTCATGCGGACATTGTTGTAAAAGTCGTGATCGTTGGGCTTGCTGTGGCTTCGGTGGTAACTTGGACCATCTGGCTTGCGAAGACACTGGAACTGTTCCGGGCACGGCGGCAGCTTGCAATGGCCTTTCAGCAAATTCGTGGGGCGGTAAGCCTCGGCGATGCCGCACAGCGGCTGAGCCTGGACAAGGGGGTTGCCGCCACGCTGGTGCAGGCGGCCCAGGAAGAAATGCATGAATCCTTAGAGATGCCACACGACCGCGAGGGGCTGAAAGAATGCATCGCGTTGCGGTTGGAGCGGATTGAGGTGGCGGCGGGGCGCCGCATGATTATCGGCACTGGTATATTGGCGACAATCGGTTCCACTGCGCCATTTGTTGGCCTGTTCGGCACTGTCTGGGGGATCATGAACAGTTTTGTTGGCATCTCCAAGGCGCATACTTCCAACCTCGCGGTAGTCGCCCCCGGTATTGCCGAAGCGCTGTTGGCAACCGCCATCGGCTTGGTTGCGGCAATTCCGGCCGTGGTTATCTACAATCACTTTGCCAGGCAGATTAACGCCTACAAGGTTCTGGTCGCTGATACGGCATCATTCGTGTTACGGCTCGCTTTGCGCAATGTAAGCTTTAACGCCGCGGGACGACTTGGTGGGGGCGATAATCCCCCTGGCAATAATCTGCCCGGTGGTGGAAATGCCCTGCTGCGTGTTGTGACGGAGTAGGTCATGGCAGTAAGGCGACATCACGAAGAAGATGACCTCGTTGAGACGCATGAGATTAACGTCACGCCTTTTATCGATGTGATGCTGGTGCTGCTGATCATTTTTATGGTGGCGGCGCCCATGGCCACGGTGGATGTAAGTGTAGACCTTCCCGCATCAACCGGGCAGGCTCAACCGCGCCCTAACCAGCCGATCTTCCTGACCGTTAAAGCCGATGGTTCATTGGCCTTGGGCGATGCCGTTGTGACGAAGGACAGGTTGCCAACTGCACTTGACCAGGTTTCGGGTAACGACAAGACCCAGCGGATTTTCCTGCGGGCGGATAAGACGGTGGATTACGACACGTTGATGCAGGTGATGAATGCTCTGCGTGCGGCAGGATATCTCAAAATCGCGCTGGTTGGGCTTGATGAAAGTGAGACTACAAACCAATGAGTGACACCTTTGCATTTGAAGGTGATGCCCTGGAACAAGGTCGCCTTCGGAATTGGAGCGCCTGCTTCGCGGTTGTTCTAGCCATGCATGTTGGTGTATTTTTGATCGCATTGCATTGGATACCACGAGATCGTTCCGTGCAGGCATTGCCGCCGCCGATGCCAGCGGCAATGATGATCGATCTGGCGCCGCTGCCGGCGTCACCTTCCCTGCCGCCGAGCCGGAATGCCCCAAGTCCAAAGCAGGCGATCTTGCAGCCATCGCTAAAGCCGGAGGTTCAGTTGCCGCTCCTGCCGGCGCCGCCATCCCCCGCGCCACACATTGCGGTGCCGATGCCACCGCAAATAAAATTGAAGCCACTACATCATCAGCGGCCGGCTCTGCATGCTTTACAATCGAGTCACGCTTTGGACCGGACAGCTGCGGCGCCCGCATCGATGGCGCCACCACAATTGACCGCCGCCAAAGCATCGGCGGCGGCAGCCATGCCAAGTGTTTTGCCAGCGATGTCTCCCAATGTCGTCGCAAGCTGGCAGGCTTTGCTTCTTGGGCGGTTAGAACGGTTTAAGCGCTATCCTGATGAGGCTCAGTTGAACCAGGACGAAGGGACGGCCTATCTGCGCTTTACCATGGATCGCCAAGGGAAAGTGCTATCTGCCGCAATCGAAAAAAGCTCTGGCTATGCCGAACTCGACCGGGAGACGCTGGCGCTCATTTATCGTGCCGAGCCATTGCCGCCCCCGCCACCGGGCATCGGCGGTGATCCGATTGAGCTTACCGTCCCGGTGCAGTTCTCCCTACATCAATGATTTGAGTGACGCCGACAAACGCACGCGTTGATATTCGGACGGCACCGAGGCGCAGCCTGAGCTCCGGCGGCAAGCACGCGGGCGTTTGATTGCGGCGCAGGTAAACCAACCATTTGCGGCAGCGCCAGCCTGGCTCAGGTCCACGCGACTCAAATGGCCCTCGGGCCGCGAGACGGTTGGCCCACATTTTGCATCGCTGTCCACGGCGATACAACAAGGGCCACGCATGATAGAATCGTCCGCTGAGTTCGACGTGATCAATTTCGGCAGTCTGCCACCCCCGGTTAACGCACTGCTGCAACAGGGCGTTATTGCCTATCGTCACGACCACACTCGCGCGGACGAACTCTTCCGGCAGGCTCTGCAAGCGGCCCCCACGCAACTGCCGGTTTATTTCTGCCTCTATAAAATACACACCTACCAGGGTAATCTCGACGAGGCTCAGGACGCCGCGGAAAACGGTTTGCGGGAGGCCGCGCGGCAGGCCGGGTGGGACGCGGATTGGCGGCAATGGCACCCGCAGCCCGTGGTGCCGGATGGCCCTGGCCGCTTTGCGTT
>Ga0255356_1001389_pt1 | contig 15235 bp, 12 predicted proteins | sample HBST100metaG_FD_189944 | JGI IMG/M metagenome (GOLD analysis project Ga0255356, IMG submission 189944) | Peat soil microbial communities from Stordalen Mire, Sweden - H.B.S.T100 | ecosystem: Environmental > Terrestrial > Soil > Wetlands > Peat | place: Sweden: Norrbotten County, Stordalen Mire... | reverse complement strand
GCGCCCACTGGCGTGGACAGAATGCCAGATGCTGCAAACCGCTGATCGGCAGCGCGTCGTCGTCTTCAGAACCGGAATCGGCCACACAGACCTCCCATCAAACGGCGGCGGGGAAGGATGGAACCCATTCTTCCACAGAAATGCCCGCAGGGACGGCGCCAGTTAACTCAATAACATAGTCGGAGCGGGACCGTGCGGGGCGGTTTTCCGCCTTCAACTCCGGACGCAGCTTCGCGGTGACCATGGAGAAGAGCTCGTCGGCCCGTGCGTCGCCGAGCTTGCCTTCATGACGGAAGGCAATGCAGCGCACTGGAGCCATCAGGCCGCGTGCGGCGGAGCGGTCGGTCTCGAACATCAGATTCAGAGCTTGCTTCAGAAGTGCGAGGTCATCGTCCGTGAAACCGGTCTTCTCGGCGAGAGAAGCGTTGAGGAAGCCGTGGCAGCGATAAAGGCCGTAGGGGACATTGAACTTGCGTCCGATGGTGCGCTCCTTTTCGATGTCCTTCTCATTGGTGACGGCGCAGCGGGTGATGGCGAATTCGGCGGAGACCACCGGGTCGATGCTGCGCGCAAAGGTGAGTTGCAAGGGGCCGCGCACCTGACCTGCCCTCTTTCTCAATTTGCTTTCACCTGATTCGGTATCTTTGTCATCGCCAGTAGACATGACTGCCCCAAAAGTGCGGACATCGAAAAAGTTGTAACACATCCAGTCTTGTGCAAGGTCTTCATAATGCCTTTCTGGCTTGGCATTTTTCTTTTTGTCTTTCTTCCAGTGTTCCCAAGCAGCAACGCCTGCTTTAACTTCTTCGCTGGTTTCGTAGGCTCGCGCAATCTGTTGATTGAGGACGGACTTTTCTTTCACAAAGATTTCATGGCCCGGCTCATCCTTCTTTGGCGGTTCATCTCCCTTCGTTAGACAGACATAATTTCGGATCTTGCGTTTGAGACAAACGTCGGTGACCAGCCCCTGGTTGGTCTCCGGGTCGATGCGCGGGAGGTTGCCGGCATCTGGATCGCCGTTGGGATTGCCGTCGGTGACGTCGAAGAAATACACAAAGTCGTAGCGGTTCTGGATAGGCGTACTCATGCTTGGGCTCCTTCTTCCTTGTCTTTTTTGCTGGTTTAAAGATCCTGGCGCTGATGAAAATAACCGATGACAAATTTCCCCTGGTCGTCGAGAGAAAGAAGGCGAGGGAATGTGTTGCGCAGCTTGTTGATGACCTCGCCAAACTGTCTTTCGCGATGGATTCTCAGGCCTGTGTCCAACTTGGCCAAATGATGCTGGCTCAATCGGCATAAGCGGGGAAAGACCAGCGATGGAGTGGTGCTTGCAGCGGTAAAGTAGCTGTCTTTGATGGTCCTGTTAAGTTCTTCTTCAACGCTGTCTTTCTGAATCATCTCCAGCAGCGCAAAGGCGCGTCCGCAGCAGTATGCGGCATCATCGTTATTCCTATCGAGCATTTTGGATACCTCCAAAGGATTACCGCGCAAGCGGGAGTTTCGAACCAGGCAGGCTTTGATGGCGGCGACGCGCGCGTAGGCCACTTCGCCGTCGCTGTGAATACGGCGGATCATCGTGGCCAGCAGGGACTGCGGATAGGCCGCGCCGGTCAGCACCGAACGCGCCAAGTCACCGGCTAACTGGGGCGAGACGTTTTCAGCATTGAAGCTCTTGAGCCTTCCTTTGGCGTCATGCTCGGCGCGCCCGCTGGCCTGAACGATGCGTCGCAGAGTCAGCAGGCGGTCCTCTCTGTCGCCGTCAAGTGCGATGTCGCGCAGATGCTTTCCCAGCAAGTCTTGGAGTTCCGCTGCTTCCGCTTCTACCCAGAGCCGAACAGAGATGCGCGAGGCGTTGGGCGAAAGGCCAAGAAGGAAAAATCTGGTCGATCGGCCATCTGGTTCAATTGGATTGGCGCAAGTGCCGTCGCGCAACTGAGTCAGCAAGAGCTTTGCCTGCCGCACACGCTCCTCATCCTCTTCGATGATCGGATTTTCATTCGGCAGCGGATCGGAGAACATCTCGCTGATTGCGTCTTCTAGCACGGTGTTTGAGTGATCCGCCCAGAAAACGACCGTGCTATCTCCAAGCGTGATGCGACGGTTTCGCTGGCTCAGCAGATAGTTCAACGCAGTTGCATATTTGAATGCGACCTCCGAACTTACGGGAGCATTGTAGCCCTGAGTCTTGCCGTATGACCTATACGCAGGATCTTTGCAGGAGACAAGCAGCGCACCATAGGAGGGAGAATTAGCCACGCCTGTGATTTTTGGCTCATGCAGACGAGCTATTGTCCCAGTTACACCAGAGACAAGGCACATACCGCTTACATCGCCAAGAGATTCTTCAGATACCTCGGATGGGGGCTCATCATTGATTGATACAACAGAAACGACCTCGTGAACATAGTTCATCTCACCAGCCACGCGGAAAACACCGAAGCCGGTCTCGACCTCCTCCAGAAATTCTTGATATTGTTTTGCCATCTCAGGCGACCATGCGCGCAAGAACGAACAGACAGCAGTAAAGGAAGGATGTGCAATCCGGTCTTCCAGTTCTAGGTGCTTCTTGCGAAACGCCTCGAAGCTCCGTATCGCCCTCGATGCCTTCTTTGCGTCCGAATTCCAGCCGAGCATATAGGAGGCGTTGTCCCATAGAAAGCAAGGATTGAGTCCCTGTCCTGTAGGCTTGGTTTGCCCTGGCACGATCATCGAAGTTGCAACGAGTGCCTTCCCGACTCTCTCCTGCATGGATTTGATCTGGTTCAAGCGCCCGTCCGACTCAAGCACCACACAGAAGCTGATCTTCTGGCGCGAGAATCCGGGCGGTGCAAGCTGTATACCTTCGTTGCCCGAGGCGGCGATGCGATCATAGTGTTCGGCGAGCCGTTGCAGGATCATGCCAGAGCCTCCGCGAACTTCGGCACATCGATCACGCCGTCGCGCATAATCGCGCGGAAAAAGCGCGCCTGCTTATCATTGCCAAAGTCGATGTCGTGCAACATATAGCCCAGGTCTCGCTCACCGGCAAGGCTCGGGTCAACAGCCGGTATTGCGCTCTCCGCTTCAAGCAAGGCGAAGTCCGCGGCAAACTCTCGGCAGCCGAGATAAGGCCGGGTGTAACAACTGCCCTTGCGAGCGCGCCGGTTGAACTGATCCAGATGCTTGGCAATGTTGTCCGGGCCGCTGAGGATTTCTATGTGCGCCTCGATGATGTAGCCCACTTCGCGCAGCATCAGCGTCGCACGCTGCTGCCGGTTGTCGGGTGTGTGAGGATCGTCCACGTAGAAAGCGAGATTGCCTACCCCGTCCTTCATTGCCTTGGCCACCGAGCCCGCGCCGATCTTGTCTTTAACCTCATTGCGGCGAACCGAAGTGAACTTGATTGGCTTGAGTACCGTAATGCGGTCGATGTGCCAGCGTATCTCTGGCTTCCAGTAGATCGCCTCCACGACGCCGCGCGACGCCGACGGCGTCATCGCGTCATAGCTGACGCGTTCGACCTTCATCTCCGGGCGAGTGAAGCAAGCCCACTCGCCCCAGCAGTGCAGCTTGATTCCGTATGCCACCAATGCCTCCTAAACGCCCCATAGTGATTCATCCAACCTGGTCGATGCCGGGTCCAGCCCCTTGTTGGCGCTGTAGATCGAACGGTTGAGCAGAAGCCATACACCAGACTCATGCTCCTTGACGAAGCCACGATCGTTCATCTGCCGCACGGCTTCTTTACGGATAGAGACGAGGTACGGCTGTAGTTCGCGTTGCGGGATAAATGGTACGTGTCCTGCCATCAACTTGTCCCACAAGATTTTCGCTTTTTTATAGCATGGAACCAGAATCGGCAACTGATCGTCTTGAATTATGCGAAATGCGCGGGCCACTTCGCGGAACTGCAGCAAGGCCCGATTGTTCTGGAGCTTCATTTTCTCCATGACATGATGTTTGTCCCAGTTATCCTTCTGGCTCCAGTAGAAGAGCCGGAAGTAGGCCTCAATTGCCTCTGGCGCAAGTGGGTCAGGATAGCGAGAGAACAGCTCCTTTCTTGTCTGTGCTGCTGCGCGAAGCAAACCAGGAGGAGGCATTTCTTCGCCTTCAAACACATACGTCAATCCCATCGGAAGCAAGCCTTCACGATTGCAGCGGCCGGCAGCCTGAGAGATCGAATCGAAACCAGCTTCTGCCCGGTAGACCACTGGAAAGTCCAGATCTACCCCGGCCTCCACTAATTGTGTACTGACAACCCGGCAGGGTAATTTCCGGTTGAGGCGCTCTCGAATCATCTTCAGCACCGTTCGCCGATGCGCTCCGCACATCCACGTGCTCAGATGAAAACACTCGCCAGGCTCCGACTTCTTGGCCACCTGATCATAGAGGCGGGAGGCATGTGGTCGCGTATTCACAATGCAAAGTACGGATCTCTGCTTCGCGAGCAACAGAGCCAATTCGCTGTCCGCCAACTTGCCCAGCGAGCGGACTTCCACACGCTTCAAGGCATGGAACAGCGGAACAGCGTCCGGGATAATGGGCCGAACATCTCCCAGTCCGATCTCGAAATCGGCACGGTGCTCAAGCGCCGGTTGTGTGGCCGTGCAGAGAACGATGGAACAGCCGTAGTTGAGCACAAGCTCGCGCAGAGCAGCCAGCGCAGGCTTGAGTAACTCAACCGGAATCGTCTGCGCTTCATCGAGCACGATCACGCTCTTGGCAAGATTATGCAACTTTCTGCAAGGCGTTGTCCGGTACGCAAACAGGCTCTCGAATAACTGCACATTTGTGGTGACGATCAGCGGCGCATCCCAGTTTTCGGCGCCGAATTGATTTGAGCGAGTGTCTTTCTCGGTCTGGATATTGGTGTGATGCTCAACCAGCGCCGCTTCGGCGAGCGGCCCAAGTTCTTTGCGGTATACATCGGCAGTCTGCTCAATGATGCTGGTGAAGGGAATTGCCACCAAAACGCGCCGAAGGTCGTGCTTCACCGCATGACTAAGCGCAAAGGCCAGCGATGAAAGGGTCTTGCCGCCGCCCGTGGGCACATTGAGCGAGAAGAAACCCGGCTCCCGTTGAGCAGCGTTGCGGCAGTGTTGGAGCACAATGGCCCGCTGACGATTGACCTCCGTCGGCGTTGCGCCTTTCTGCTTTTCTAGCAAGCTGGTATCAAGTTGATCTTTGAGCGCGGCAAGCGATGGCCTGCCGTGCCCCGCATCCAAGCCGCTTCGCGCTACAGCTTTTTCCGGCGCGCAGAACTCCTCGGTTCGCGTCCGGTCCGCGTCGATCAGGCATGAAAACAACATTCGCGTGAAAAAGGCAAGCTGGAAAGGAACCTCGTCTCTACCGGCTGCCGACGGCTTCAGGGGTGATGTCAGTTTCGACAGAACAATGTTGGCCGCCGGTACATCGGGAATACGATACTTGGACGTATCCAGCTTGTAGCGAAGTGTGCTGCGTTGTGTCGCGTCGTCAGAGGAGGCCTCGTCCGGGAGCCCAACATGATGTCCTGCTATGCAGAACGCCAGGAGTTGACCGAAAATGGTTCCGGCATTCTCTGCTACAAAGCGTGCGCCAAAGGTGGAGTGATCAACCCGCCTTGTGTGAGGATCGTCGTTTTCCACTCCTGCATCAACTGATTTTGCTCCTTGGCTACGGAGATAAAGTTGAAAGTCGTCAGAGAGTTTGCCTAAATCATGGCACCGACCGAGAACCTCTCCCCAAAGCTGCGCTCCAAACGCCTCCGCGAAGGTGGAAGCAGAGCTCGCCACTTTGTCGAGATGAGCCGCAATCGTCTCCCAATCGCCGGGAGCGTGATCGACAAGCGTATGAGCATATTGTTCTGCGAAAGATTCGTTCGGCAATGTCATGTGTACCTCAGATGAGTGCGCCGACACGAGGCATGCCGGTCTTCGCGGCAAGCCGCGAGGTGATCGCAGGGACGTTGAGCAGGTGGTCCTTGAGAAGCTGCCCTTCTCCGGGAGATCTCAAATGAGCGAAAAATAAGCTGGAAGCCGGCATGCGCATGAGCAATCCGTCTTGAAATAAGCACATGGTTGTACCAGTTTTCCGGGAGTTTCGCCCGGAAAATCGGCATAGCCAAAGCATACATCAGGTCTCACCGCTGCTCGGTTAGATTCAGCGGAATGGGCCTAAGCGATTGCCAGGCAATCGCTTAGGCGGTGTTTCTCTTGCCTGGATTTGAATCGTGCGCGCCTGTTCGAAGCATGAGTGGGGCGGTTGAATTGAAACTGCCGGTGCCATGAAGCGATCTTGCGAGCACACATCTCGCACACTGAACCTCGCCGGTTTCTTTGTAACTGCAACGTAACACGCGGTCACCAGATCATCATGCGCTGTTCGGAAGTCTTAGTGGTCGGGCCCGGTGTGATATGGCGGTCATCGTATCGACTCAGAACATTTCTTTCGGATTGGTACCAGCAAATTTACTAAAGCCTAGTGCTCCAGAGGTGACCGGTCGTAGAACGGGACTGTCTATTGCGTGACGAAGGTAGCCATCTTCGCGTTCTGTTCTGCCCAGCTGAGAGGGACTTTGTCGAGTAATGCCGCCAGCGTCATCTCTGGTGCCTGCCGTCCTTTGACGATTGCCTCCACTATCTGAGGCGCCAGGAACGCGCTCTGTATGATACGGCTTACGTAGCGCTCATTGAGACCGGTAGCTGCAGCGATCGCCCGTTGATCTTTGTATTCTCCAGCCACGATCAACTGTACCCATTCGTGAGCGCGGCTGATGGCCTTGATCAATGCTGGCATGGCATTGTCAGGAGCCTGATCCGCTGACAGCGACGGAATGACGAGCCGCATTTCCCCGCCGCATCGCTTCAGCTTGGTCTCGATCATCAGGGCAATTGGCTGCTGATTGAGGTCGTTCATTGTGTCCTGCGTCTGAGGATCCGTGTGGTCGGGCCCGAGAAGCTGTGCGCGCAATTTGGCCCTGTCGGTCTGAATCTCGACGGATCCTTGATGGACCACTATACGGGCCACGATTGTTTCGAGTAATTCAATTAGAACCGAAGGCGAATTCTCACCAAGGCGCTTTGCGTACCATGTAGCAGACTCAATCAACTTTTGCGTTACGCCAAGATCATCCTCGGGAAGGGCCAACGCACTGACGACCTGGTCTGCGGATGAGAAGAAGCTTTTCAACTTGGCCAGGACCAGATTTTCCAGCTCTCGTGCCGGGATTCTGCCGGGCTGATTTGAGGCCGAGGACGCGTCCTTAATAACTCTTTGCGATACGTAATACCGGTATCGCTTGCCACGTTTGCATGCATGGGATGGAGTGAAACGGTTTCCGTCTTCGTCGTAGAGCAGCCCACGCAGAAGACTCGGGGCTTTGGCGTTTGTACCGTGGCGGCGGACACGAACATTTTCGGCCATCAGTATTCGCACTCTCTCCCATACCTCACGATCGACAATCGGCGCGTGCTCCCCGGGATACGATTGCCCCTTGTGAGGAGTCTCGCCTAGATAGGTTCGGTTCCGCAGAATCAAATAAAGAGCGCCCCGGGAAAACGATGCACCCCCTGAGCTATTGCCTGAGTTGCTCACCCGGATCTTGCTCTTCACCCCGCACTGATCGAGGTATGCTTTCAGCTTTTTCACGCAGCCGAATTCAAGATAAAGCCGAAAGATCTCACGAACCTGCTCGGCTTCCCTTTCGTTGATGATCAGGTGGCGGTCATTGATATCATAGCCCAGAGGTACGGGACCACCCATCCACATGCCCTTTCGCTTCGATGCCAGAATCTTGTCCCGGATCCTCTCTCCAGTTACCTCCCGCTCAAACTGAGCAAAGGAAAGCAAGACATTGAGGGTAAGCCGGCCCATCGATGAGGTGGTATTGAACTGCTGGGTGACGGAGACGAAGCTCACGCCTCGCGCATCGAACACCTCAATGATCTTGGCGAAGTCAGCCAAACTGCGTGTCAGCCGATCCACCTTATAGACAACAACCGTGTCGATCTTCTTGGCTTCGATGTCGGCCAAAAGGCGCTTGAGGCCGGGCCTCTCCATAGTGCCGCCGGAATAGCCTCCGTCATCGTACTGGGCGTCGATGGCACGCCAGCCCTCTTGACGCTGGCTAAGAATGTAAGCCTGGCAGGCTTCGCGTTGGGCATCGAGCGAGTTGAAGGATTGCTCAAGCCCTTCCTCTGAAGATTTGCGCGTATAGATCGCACAGCGGATGGAGCGCTTTTGCAGGGTGCTCATGAGCGATGCCCCTTGAGACCGAAGAACAGGGGTCCTGACCAGCGGGTGCCGGTGATCAGCCGGGCGATCGCGGAGAGGCTCTTATAGCGTTCTCCGTTGTATTCGAAACCGGCCTCTCCTACGGTGACGTGGTGCGTTCGCCGCTCGCCGGGAGCAAAAAGTCAAGCAATTATGGCCAACGTGAGAGATCAATTCTGGCAACTGGGCAGGTGACTAGCAATCATCCAGCTTCACTCAAACCAGGGCAGCACCTGCAGAAGCAGCGCCACATCTAGCAGGTTTCGTACCCCCAAGTTGGCCAGTGAAACGGGTGTTTGTCGGGTAGAAATGCATATTTCTCCAAGATATCCAATGCCTGCGAGGTTGAATCCACTTGATCGTCATGCTTGGTGCCGGGAAAGCCCGTAATCTCCTGTATGTATTCATCGAGCCACGGCGCCTGTTTCGGCAGGTATACTCTGCCATTCTCAAATTTGACCGACTGCTTAGCCAGGCGCATCAGTTTATCGCTGCCTTGTTGAGGGTTGTATGCCTCCAGGCACCAGATGTATTCGGACCTGAGTTCCTGAAACAGCGATGACCCGGAGCCCCTGTCCTCAATCAGAAGCTTGATCGGGTCATATTTGCGGAAAAGGTCAAGGGCTGCACGTTTCAGATCCGGGAAGTTCAACCGCTTTCTGAAGACGTCAAGCAGATAGAAGTTCCCCTCGCGCGTTCCCCAGGTTGTGCAGACGCTATAGTCGTTGAACTCGCCGCCCTTGTTTGCAGTGTCCCAGCTTTGCAGCACGTACTCCATATCCCGCGGCGATAAGCCTTCAAAGGAGCGAATCCATTCCTTCTTGATCACGCCACCCTCGCGCGACGCGGGGCTTTGTTGGTATTGGCTTTGAAAGGTATACTCGCCAGCAGCCTCACGGATCTTTCGGAAGATTTCGATAGAGTCGCGCTCCGGATGCAAGGCCTCTCCTGCCTTGCGCACGTAGAGATGGTTTCCCAACGGGCCTTCGATGGGATAGCTCTCGTCCTGCTCGGCGATGGCAGGGAGCGATAGCATATCCCAGTGTTCGCGGTCCGTTACCTCGCCGACGAGGTCCCCCTGGTGCAGCCGCTGCATCACAATGATGATCACGCCGTTTTCCTTGCTGTTCAGTCGGCTCAACAATGTGTTGAAGTACCACTCGTTCGCTGCCTTGCGTCGTACCTCTGAGAGGGCATCATCCGGTTTTAGAATGTCGTCGATGATAATCACATCCGCGCCGCGGCCGGTCAGCACGCCGCCGGCCGACGTGGCCATGCGAAAGCCTCCGACTTCTGTGATGAATTCGTTCACCGATTGCTTGTCCCCAGATAGAACCGTCCCGGGAAAGAGGCGGCGATAGAATGGGCTGCTCATAAGGGTTCGGCAATCTCTCGCGTGTTTGTCAGCCAGATCCTGCCCGTAGCTTACACAGATGATTTGCTTTGCAGGATCGTGCCCGAGCAGCCAGGCGGGGAAGGCGACGCTGGCGGCGTGCGACTTCAAGGTGCGTGGAGGCAGGTTGATGATTAAGCGCCTTGTTTTACCGGTCCGGCATTTTTCCAGGGTTGAGACAAGCAGCTCAATGTATGGGCTGGGCATGAAGGTGGTTTGCGGGTTGAGCTCGTAGAAGGAGCGTTCGATGAAGCTCGTCAGGTCGTTCCGTAGGATGACTTGATATTCGTCTGCAGAAAGTTCGACTGAAGTACTCATTACGATTCCTCCGTCTTGGATTCTGGGTTGGTGGATGTGGTGTCGGCGCTGATACTTTTCATGCGCCGCAGAATGTTTTGCATGACCTGCTGGTCGATTTCGTGCGGATTGAGTGGCGACACCCCCGAGTTGGTAGCCTCCTCTGACACCCGGACCAAGGAAAAGAGTTCACGCTGAGAGCGAAGATCGCCTTGAGCTGCCTTGTTTCCAAGTTGCATCACGGCAGCCTCGAGTTTGGTGACCGTGTGGGTTCCGCGGGGTCCATTCACCCGGACGCGCTGACGACACTCTCGCAGTACAACGGTAGCAAAATTCTTCGAACCCTTGGGTCGGCCCTTCGGATTCCCGGATTTGCCCTTCTCGAACTGGCCATTCTTCGGCGGCTTGGCGAAGCCAACCTCATACGGGGCATCATGCTCAGGCATGCTGCCCCTCCTTCTGAGCCGCGACCTCGTTGAATCGCTTGCCCGTTTGCGCGTGGACTGCGGCTTCGCCGGTGTAATTCTGCCAGCGACGGATTGCAACATCCGCGTAGACCGGATCGATCTCAATTCCGTAACAAATTCTGCCCACACGCTCGGCGGCCATCAGGGTGGTCCCCGACCCTAGAAAAGCATCGAGTACAACCTCTCCTCGCGCCGAGCAATCGAGGATTGCGTCAGCCACCATGGCCACAGGCTTCACGGTCGGATGCAGCGCGAGCAGGTTGCCTTCCTCGCTTTGCTTCGAGAGTGTATGAATGCCAGGGTATTGCCAGACATTGGTTCGGTAGCGGCCGTACTGGCCTAGCTGGATGTTGTTGCGGTGGTTCTTGCCCTTGCGGAAGACCAGCACCAGCTCATGCTGGGAGCGATAGGAGCTTCCCATTCCGCCGTTGTCCTTTACCCAAACGCACAGGTTCAAGAATTCGTCGTAGTTCTGCTTGCCGGCAGCAATGAGGTCTCCCGCATGGCGCCAGTCCATACAGATATAGTGAACGGAGTTGTTCGCACTATAGCCAGCCATCAGGCGCAGGCTGTTGTTCAGGAAAGAGACAAACTCTACTTCGCTCATTTCTCCGGAAGCCATGACAAACTCGCGATGACGGATTGCTCCATTTCCAGTAGCATGACCGTCGATTTTGACGTTAAATGGGGGGTCAGTGAAGACCACCGCGGCCCGTCGTCCTCCCATCAGAGTCTTGTAGGAGGTTTCCTGCAGAGAATTACCGCAGAAGACCCGGTGCTTCCCAAGATGCCAGAGGTCTCCTGGTTGGGTGGCCGCAGGGCCCGCTTCGTCGACTGGCAGTTCATCGCCCAGGTCAGGCGAATGCGACGCTTCTTAAAGGATTAGGTCGATCTCGGGGATCTCAAAGCCAGTGATGGTGACGTCAAAACGCTCATTAATCGTCAGCAAGTGCTCCAGTTCAATGGCCAGAATGGACTTGTCCCATCCGGCATTCCGGGCGAGCTTGTTGTCGGCCAAGACATACGCCCGAATTTGGGCTTCGGTGAGGGTCTCCAGGCGGATGGTTGGTACCTGCTCCATACCCAGCATCTGGGCAGCAAGCAAGCGGCCGTGGCCGGCGACGATCGTGTTCTCACGATCAACAAGGATCGGATTAGCAAAGCCGAATGCCGTGATGCTGGCAGCGATCTGGCGAATCTGGTGTTTGGAGTGAATGCGAGCATTACGGGGGTAGGCAGCGAGCGCCGTCACTGGCTGATAGATGACAGACAGCGCCGGTATCGTATCCGGCGGATTTGAGATATTGCAGTTCGATTGCATGGATAAATTCCTCTGAAAATAGTAGAACCCGCTCTCGTAAAAGATTCTTGTACTATCGAATCAATAATCATAAAGTTAGTGCTATCATAAATAAGCATATGAGCAAACCATGCTTAGCGGGCCGGCGGATCTCGCTTCTGTCCCCAGGCTATTCGGAATATCAACTTCAGAAAGTGCTCGACGCGTTGAACTTCTCAGCTGAAAGAAAACCAGTAGCACTGGATGCCTCACACTGGGAATGGCAATCGATAGATATCACCGAAAGGCAGCAAGAACTCCAGCGGCTGATCGTAGAATTGGAAAGATGCGGTCGGAATCTCTTGAAGTTCTTCAAGCGCAACCCTGACTTAGAGCAGCGGTGTACGGAAGGAAAGACCTATTTGATTCCGGCACGAGACGGCGTCGCTCAGTTGGCATGGCTGCCGGTATGGAAGGGTAAGAGAACTTCACCTCAAAAGGATGCTGCCCTCACTCTCTTCACTGAATTCTTGGTCAATCCTCTATCGTGGAAACTTGCCGGCCCCTGTAAACGTTGTAGTAAGTTCTACGCCAAGAGCGACCCGCGAAACAAAACGTATTGCGGGAGGAAGTGCGCGTCAGGAACTACTGCCTATTCCAGAACGAAAACGAGAAGGCAAGACGATCACCGCGATCTGCTCGTTAAAGCACAGCTCGCTTTAGAAATGCTAATGCAGAAGGGATCGCTCCCAAAGAACTGGAAGAAGCTTATCGCTAGCCAAGTAAAAGTCGGACTTACTCAAAAATGGGTAACGCGAGCATTGAATAAAAACGAACTCATTCTCCCGGATGGTTGGTGAACGGGAGCCCGAAACTGACCTCGACCCCTGACTGACAGCATTTTGCAAGCGCTTCATTCGAAAGATTGGCATCCGTGCCCGTTCGCCCTGTCTCAGAAGGGATTCCAAAGCTGCTCATGTAAACCCAACAGAATCAACGGTCGGATCTACCGGTTCGACCGTTTAAAAGGTAAACCTTCAGATACAGGCTTGGACCCAGACTTTGAGTTGCCGGCGCCCGAAATCAGCAAAGCATGAGTCGACGCGGATCCTCCATGAGTAAACGGATCTGCTCGCAACTGTTGAGAACGAGGGTAATGGCCCGTGCACCGTGCAGCAGACGTTCGCTCAGGCCGCTGTCATCACAGCGGTTTTGATACCGGTAGCTTGATCTTCGAACTTCTATCAGCCCATCGACGTGGCTCTCGCAGCATCGGCACCTTATGGGGAAAAAGTAAGGCGCTTGCGGGCGTCGTATTGGAATTGGGTGGTTTGGCCGTTGCCGTCGGTACGCGAAGTCTGATTACCGGCATCGTCGTTCGTGTAAGTCGTGTTGCCCTTGACGCCGGAGAGGGCGATCAGGCGGCCAGCAGCGTCGTAGGTGTAGATCAGGTGATACTTGATCTCCCATATCGCGTGCCCGCTTGTCCGACACTCGCCCATCTCTGCCCCTAACAACATTTTAAGAGTTCGCTAAAGCTGACCGCCTGAAGGCGTGGAATTAGACCCCGAGCGTTGAACTAAATCAAAATCAGGAGAGCTTCAGCCCTGACCCCTCTTCCAGGTCCCAGATCAGACGTAGAGATTGCTCTGTCGCAGGAGATACTTTCGCCTACTATCGACGCATCTACGCGCCTTCCATGCCTCAGATCGAGTTAGAAGGATTCGGTATAGGCTTGTGATAACGGCTGGATCAACAACCAGCCGTTATCACACCCTGGCATGTACGGACACTCCTTGCTGGCTTCTCCATACCCTCTTCCGACATATTCACCCCTCCCACGACAATGGACGCAGAAAGCGGCAAGTATGCGCTTGCATCGGCTTCGCCCACAAAGATTGTGCGAAGTCCGGCATTTGTCACCCACTGTTGACGAGGCTCGCTCCAATACTGAAAGGACCGCTGGTCCAGAGGAATAGCGATGTGCGTGATCTGGCCAGGTGCCAGGCTGACGCGATCAAACCCTCTCAACGACCTTACTGCCTGCTGTACACCAGACACCGCTGGCCCTGGTCCGACATAGACCTGAGGAACTGCAACTCCAGATATTTTTCCCGTATTCTCGATTTCAAACTCAACATTGACTACGTCATTTTTCTCAGCAGTCAGCTTGAGGCCTGAATACTTGAAGGTTGTATAGGACAATCCAAAACCAAACGGGAACTGCACCGGCAGTCCCAGTTGGTCGTAGTAACGATAGCCTGAATAGATGCCTTGAGTCTCTTTGGATGGCTCTTTAACGGAACCATTCAAGCGGTCAGGGTGTGATCCCGTGGTGTCTCCAGGATAGAGCGCCGCCTTTTGCAGAAAACCATGAATGGTATCCCCGTTGTCTTTGGGCCAGGTTACCGTCGTATGTCCGCTGGGGTTGGCCTGACCAAGCAGCAAGCGCGCCGTGGCCGTGCCCCCCTCCTGACCGGAATGGCCCATATTTAAGACCGCCTTGACATTCGGGTTGTCAATCCACTCTTTGACGACAACCGGCGTCCCTGTATTGAGAACCACAACCGTATTCGCGTTTTTTGCGGCTACGGCTTGAATCAGTTGCAGCTGTGCGGAGTTTAGAGAGGACACAGTTTGTTTGGTCGGCACAACATTGCGCCCTTCGTCATGGACGAACACCAAGGCCATTGACTTGCCTTCCGCGGCTGTCGCGGCATCTTCGATATCGCCGTTAGTGCGTGAAAAGGCAAAGCGAATGCTCAGCTGTAAATTAGCATCTAATTTACGGGCGTCAACTGTCAATGTAACCTTGTGCCAACCCACAGAGGGGCTCTCGCTGCAACTAACAATCGGCTGGCTTGCTTTGTCGTCGCGATATAGCGGCGTCGCGCATTGACGATTTCTCAAGCCGTTCTCGATGAAGCCTTCATTGGTTGGCGAAACAACCACACCCATATCGCCGTAGAATTGCCCATGATAGAACGACAACGCATCGATCAGCGTCTTACTGCTGTTGTCCAGCATGAAACCGACTTTGGCGTCTGAGACTGAGGCGCTGTGCTGAATACGGAAAACGTATTTGTCGATTGTTGGAACATAAATCCAGCCGTCCCAGCGATAAACTTTGCCTCCTGTCAGATGACCTTGAGCGGAAGTGGAAGTGTAATCGATTTTCTTGTCGATGTGATGTGCTGCAAGGGATTCAAAGCTGGCTCCAGAAGAAAGTTGCATTCCGCTTTCAGGACCGCAATCTGCGCTTGGGGAATTGATGGGAGCTGTACCCGACAGAGGCGAACTGTGCAGAACCGTGCATGGAACCGCTTGCCCCGTAGGGGAATTGGCTGGCGTATAAGTGAATTCGAGCGGTGAGCCGCTCAGCATTTTCAATTGCAACAGTGGATTGATCGCATTGCGATCCGCAAATCCCGCAGCCCCTTCGTTATTCGGATTCGCGACGAGATATTCGGCCCCAGGGCCACTGACAGCGATTCCCACTTTCAGATCGTCGCTCGTAATCGGCAGGGTATGATGTTCGTTTTTTAGCAGAACCGCGCCCTCTTCGGC
>Ga0255356_1001387_pt1 | contig 15262 bp, 12 predicted proteins | sample HBST100metaG_FD_189944 | JGI IMG/M metagenome (GOLD analysis project Ga0255356, IMG submission 189944) | Peat soil microbial communities from Stordalen Mire, Sweden - H.B.S.T100 | ecosystem: Environmental > Terrestrial > Soil > Wetlands > Peat | place: Sweden: Norrbotten County, Stordalen Mire... | reverse complement strand
TCCGATACCGTCCACGACTTGATCTGTGCCATCCTGAACCGTATCTTCACCCAACTTGCACCCTCTGCTTCCGGCTATTTGCCTGCACGTATCAGGTTCGACACTATTTACGGATAAGTTCTTAGTAAACGCATGCCAGCCGGCGGTCCAGATGTTCAATCGCTGGTTCAGATCGCCGCCATTGAGCTGTTCCGGGATGGTGGCCAGGCGCTCGAAGGTCTTATAGGGAACCGTGAACCACAACGCGGCGGCGACTGCCGGCAAGGCAAGGGTGCCGGCCAGCACTCGCCGTCCGTGGCCGCGAGCCAGCAGGATGGCGCAGCCCGCCAGCGCAACCACCGCGGCCAGAAACCCTCCCCGCGAGGCCGTGAGCAGCACGGCGACCATGCCCAGCGGCAGATAGCCCAGCGCCAGCAGGCGGGCAGGCCAGCGGCGCTCACTGCTCAGGAGCAAGGCTGCCAGCGGAAACCCCAGGTCCAGAAAGCGGGCCACATCGTTCGGATCCTGTCCCACGGCGGCAAACCGAATCTGGCCGGCGGCAATGGCCTCCGGCGAGGCAAAGTTGGCCAGTGTGAGCGCGGCCAGCACCCACGAGCCAGCCACGTAGGCCCGAAGCAGGGCGCGCAGATCGCCCGCGTTCTCGGCAAACTCCCAAACCAGCCAGACGATCATCATCTCCTGGAAGTAGGCGCGCATCTTGCCCAGGGTCTCCACCGGCTCGATGGTCCAGAAATAGGAGCAGCAGAACCACAGGTAGAGGGCCAGCACCAGCCATTGCATGGGGCCGGGAGTTCGCAAGCGGCCAGCCTGCAGAACGGCCGGAATCGCCGCCAAAATCAGCAGCAAGCCGGCGATGCGGGCCACGTTCCCCAGCGGCTCGCCCAGATCGAGGGAGTATTCCCACGGAATCGCGAAGGCGAAAAGCAGCAACAGAACCCAGGCAATTCTTCGCATTGAAATCACCTGCTTACCGGTCCACCGGCTCAAGCCTTCTCGGCGTGCTGGGGGTTGTACTCGTGGCGGGTCGATTGAACCACTGCGAATACACCAGGGTGCCGTAGATTGGCACACCCGCGGCCGATTGGACCGCCGACTCCAGGAACTTATTCAAGAGATTCTTGGCCATTGAATCGGGCAGGAAGAGAATGTCGCGGTCGTGAACCGGCTGATCGGGCTCCTGACCGTGGATCATGCGCTTCAGGTTCAGCGCGGTGATGGTCCGCCCGCTCTTTTGTTCGCGGATGAGAAGGGCCTTGCCCGTAGCTGCGTTTTGCAGCGGACCCCACGCCAGCGAAAGCGCCTGAACCACGGTGAGTCCCTGCGCGGGATCAACCGGGAACCCTCCCGGACGAACCACGTCGCCAATCACGTAAGCCAGTCCGGCGCGGCTCACCTGGACGGTGTCGCCAGGGGCCAGTTCGGGATTGTGCTCCGAGGCGGAGCCGGTTCCGCTGGGATCGAGCACAACCGAGTGTGGCGTATTCATATCGTCGCGATGGAAGACATTTACCAGGCGTCCCGCATTGGGGGAGAGGCCGGAGGCGGCAGAGAGCAGGTCCAGCAACCGATGGTGGAGCGTGAAGGGATAGACTCCCGGCCGCGCCACCTCGCCCAGCACACTCACATCCTGCCCGACATAAGAGGTCACCAGAACCGACACCGTCGGGTGCAGCAGCATACCCTGGGCCAGCAGCGCCGCCTCGATTGTCCGCGCCGCGCCTTGCTCGTCCAGCCCGTCCACTCTCACCTCGTGGATCATGGGCAGCGTCACCGTGCCTGAGGGGGAGACACGCACCTCGGAGTGGAACTCCGGAGTGTGAACTTCGCTTACATCGAGAAAATCGCCGGGAGCGATGGGCGCGGGCATGGGAGAGGCCGCCTGCGTACCGGTCATTGGGGGTAATCCAGCCTGCCCCGCGCCGGCCGGGCTATCCCATACGGCTGGCGCATCCTTGGGATTGGGCAGTCTTTGCGTCTCCGGCGTGTTGGGAAGGCGCACTACGCCGCTGGGCATCCCGGCAGTGCTGGGTGTGGGCGCTTGCGTGTGGGCCGCCGCGCCAGCCAACAGTGCCGCCAGCAGCATCACCGCCGTGCGAGTAACGGGTCTACCAAGCGATTCAAGCAAGAGCGCGCCTCCCACTGCCAGCCAAAGGCCGACAAACAGAGTAATGGCCAGATAAAGCGGCGGGTCCGGCGCCACCGGCTTTACCGGCTGGCGGGCATAGTCCACCACCGAGAGGTTGGAGCCGTGGCTGCCGGCGGCCAGTCCTGCTTCCTCCACCTTCTCCAGCACCCGCATGTAAACTTCGTGGCTGGAGTTGGCTTCCTGGGCCATCACTGCGTATTCCGTGGCAGCCTCGTTCAACTTCATGCCTTCGCCGGTTCGTTCATCCAGGCTCTTGCGCACCAACTGCTCGCGATCGGCCGCCGTCTGCCAGGCGCTTTTGAATCTTTCCACGAGCTTGGCGTCTTCGGCTTGTTTCTGGCGATCAATATCCTGCAACTGGCGGCGAATTTCCACTACCCGGGGAAAATTGGGGCCGTGTTCGGCGCTCAGTTGCGCCTGTTCCAGTTCCAACTCGCTGCGGCGAGCGTGAATCTGCTCGAGCAATGCGGTGGCAAAGTGGCCGCCTTCGGCCTGCAGTCGCGGATCGGAGGCCATTACCACCTCCGGGTCGCCTTGCGTAGCGGCCCGGTATTCAGCTTCGCGAAGAATGCGGTCGGTGGAGGCGGCCACCAGTTGCCGGCCCAACTCGTCAATCTCCAGCAGAGTGGAGTTGTGCTGTGTCTCGCCTGGCTTGCCGTTGGGCAGCGTCTCTGGAGTGCTCAGAATGCCATGCTCGTTCTGATAAGCCGTCATGCGCTGTTGATCCTGCTCCACACGGACCTTCAGATCCTTGAGCTGGTTCCCCAGCCAGTCCGAGGCCTCAACGGTAGCCTGAACTCTGGACTCGCTATCCTGCTGGCCATAGGCACGAATCAGGCCGTTTACCACGGCTGCCGACAACGCCGCATCCCTCGATCGAAAGCGAATTTGAATCAGCAGCGTGCGCGGAAGAGTCTGGACACGAAGACGCCTTTGAAACCTCTCCAGCAAATAGTCCTTCGCATCGGGCGATGGCGACTCTGGCCGAAAGCCGGGAAAGCGGCGGGCAAAACGGCCCATGAATCCAGGCTCCTGGTAGAGCTTGAGATCGGTAATCACCCTCCAGGCCAGTTGGTCACTGCGAAAGACATTGGCCAGCGTCTCCAGTTGCACTGGCGCCGAAAGAATGGAAGCCGAGACCAATACATCCGACGCCTCCAGGCTAAGCGAAGAAGCAGGAGAGGTGCGCATCGCCACGCTGGCGCTGGCCTCGTACTGGTTGGGAGCAATCAGGCAATACAGAAGGCATAGCAGCAGCAATCCTCCCACAATGGACGCAATCAGACGGCGGCGGCGCCCCAGTATCTTCCAAAGCCCGCGCAGGGAGGTCGAGGAGTTATGTCGGCTGACGCCGGCGATGAGCCGCGCATCGGGTTCACAAGGCGAATCATGCTGAGCAGCGGAAGTATCCGGCAAGGGTGGGAACCTCAGTCCAAAAAGCTCCCCCCACAGGGCAATCCCTGGCATTCAAATCGAAAAGACGCTGCGGAGGAAATCCCCGACAGTGTGCTTCATCGGAAGCAATCCGTCAATAGGCTCCATCACATAAGAGAACGCCTGATGGAAAAATCGGGCGTTTGCGGAAAAATCAGGCTTCTGCCGCACCCGTTCTGTACCACTCGACGGTACGGCGCAGGCCTTCGCGGAAATCCACTTGAGGCGAGTAGCCGAGCAACTCCCGGGCCAGCCGAATGTCGGCCAGCGAATCGTGGATATCGCCGGCGCGCGACGGGGCGTAAGCCGGTTTGCCGCTGTAGCCGGTCAAGTCGCACAGAATCTCGAATGTCTGGTTCAGTGTGATGCGCGCGCCGGTGGCCGTGTTCATCATCTGGCCTGAGACCTTCTCAGCCGGAGCCGAGGCAGCCAGCAGATTGGCGTGAACCACATTGTCGATGTAGGTAAAGTCGCGGCTTTGTTCGCCGTCGCCGTAGATGGTGGGCTGCTCCAAGGCCAGCATACGGCGGCAGAAGATTGCCAAAACCCCGGAATAGTGTGAAGTGGGATCCTGATAAGGCCCAAAGACGTTGAAGTAGCGCAGGACGACCGTTTCCAGCCCATAGACGCGGGCAAAAGCGCGCATGTAGTGCTCCCCGGCCAGCTTGGCTACTGCATAGGGTGAAATCGGGTTGGGCAGCATTCCCTCGTGCTTGGGCAGGGTTGGTGTATCGCCGTAAGCCGATGAAGACCCTGCATAGACCACCCGCCGCACCCCGGCTTCCTTGGCAGCTACCAGCAGGTTGAGCGTGGCGTCCACGCAGTTCACGTTGGTGGATACCGGATCGGCCACCGAACGCGGAACCGAAGCCAGCGCGGCCTCGTGGAAGACAATCTCAACGCCCGCGCAGGCCTGGGCGCAGGCTGCCGGATTGGCCAGGTCGCCCTCGATGAATTCCATCGCTTCCAAACCAACCAGATTGGAGCGCTTGCCGGTGATGAAGTTGTCGATGCCGCGGACAGTTTCACCGCGCGCCAGCAGCGCCGCGGCAATCGAACGACCGATGAAGCCGGCGGCTCCAGTAACCAGATATCTTGCCAAGACAATCTCCCAGGAAGCGGAATTCGGCGAACACAACGCCCTATGCCTACTTCAAAAAGAATACAGCCGCCGGGCAGCACGGCACATTGAGCGCCGTCACAGCCCCAGGTTTTACAATCGAAGGCATGACGACTGTGACCGCGAACCGGCTGGCTGAACTGAAGCACAAGATGGAGACCCGCGAGGCCCGCATCGGGATCGTCGGAATGGGATATGTTGGATTGCCTCTGGCGCTGCTCTTCAGTGGCGAGCGGTTTCACGTAACCGGCTTCGATATCGAGGCGCGCAAGGTGAACGCGCTCAATGCGGGCGATTCCTACATCGTGCGCATCCTGCCCCAGGCCATTCAGGAAGCGCAAAAGGCGGGCTTTCGCGCCACGTCGGACTACTCCGAAATCGATCAGATGGACGCGGTCATCATCTGCGTGCCCACGCCCCTCAACGAGCACCATGAGCCCGACCTGAGTTATGTCACCGGGACGGTTAAGTCCATCGCGCCGCACATCCATGAGGGACAGTTGATCGTGCTTGAAAGCACCACCTACCCCGGCACGACGGAAGAGGTTGTGGTGCCGTTGCTGGAGGCAGGCAATCCGCTGGGCCTGAAGGTAACGCGCGCCCCCGGCGAGCCTGGCGTGCATGTCGTTTTCTCGCCCGAGCGCGAAGATCCCGGCAACGAAACCGTCGCCCGCCACGATATTCCCAAGGTAGTGGGCGGTTGCAGTCCGGATGCCGCGGAGTTGGCCGCCGCCATGTATGGAGCCATCTTCCGCCGCGTAGTGCCCGTCAGCAGCCCCTCTGTCGCCGAGATGACCAAGCTGCTTGAAAACATCTACCGCTGCGTGAATATCGCGCTGGTCAACGAACTGAAGCAGCTCTGCATGAAGATGGGCATCGACATCCATGAGGTCATCGATGCGGCCAAGACCAAGCCCTTCGGCTTTCATGCCTTCTATCCCGGCCCAGGACTGGGCGGCCACTGCATCCCCATCGATCCGTTTTATCTCTCCTGGAAGGCTCGTGAGTTCGACTTCCAGACCCGCTTCATCGAACTGGCCGGCGAGGTCAACATCGCCATGCCCTACTTTGTGATCGACCAGCTCGCCGCCGGCCTCAATGAACACTCGAAATCGATCAAGGGATCGAAGGTTCTGGTCCTCGGCCTGGCCTACAAGCGCGACATCGACGACCTGCGCGAGTCTCCCTCGCTCACCATCATCGAACTGCTGCGCGACAAGGGCGCCCTGGTGGCCTACAACGACCCCTACTTCCCCAAGGTTGGCCACGGACGCCACTACGACCTGAACATGACCAACACCCCGCTTGACAATCTTGGCCAGTACGACGCGGTGGTCATCGTCACCGACCACTCCGACTACGACTACAAGGCCATCGTCGAGCAGTCGCTGTTGGTCGTCGATACGCGCAACGCCACCAAGGGCATCAACTCGCCGAAAATTGTCCGCTGCTAGTCTCTGGCAGATAAATCTGTCCAGAAGGCTGATCAAAAGTGATATTGGCGCGACGGCTCATGATCCCATCGTGTATTGTGGGTCTGTTCGCCTATGACGCTGCTCACCGCAACGCTGGCCGAGCCTCAACACTTCTCCCTTGCGGAGAAGCTGCTCTTTGCCGTGCTGGCGGCAGCCTCCGCCACAGCCTTCGGTCTGCGCTTCGGCAAAATCCTCAACAAAATCCTGAAATCGAAAAAAGACGCGGACTTCCGCCTCTTTCCCATCGGCAAGCGTATCCGTGAGTTTGCATGGGAAGTGCTCTGCCAGGGCAAGGTCATCCGCGAACGCCCGTTGCCCGGCTTGGCCCATGCCTTCGTTTTCTGGGCCTTCTGCGCCTTCGCCCTGGTCACGCTCAACCACTGCGCCGCGGGGTTGGGAATCGGATTCTTGGATCCAGCGGGCAGGTTTGGCCGCTTCTATTTCTACTTTGCCGCCGCTTTTGCCCTGGCCTGCGTGGTTGGCATCCTGGGCCTCTTTATTCGCCGCTTCTTCATCCGCCCCAAATGGCTGGGCGCAAAGCTCTCTTACCAGTCCGGCGTCATTGCGCTGCTGATTTTCGTTCTGATGTCCACTTATCTGGCCTCCTTTTTCGTCACGGACGCCGCCGCTACGCGCGTCCTGTGGTGGATTCACACGCTCACCCTGCTCATCTTTCTACCGCTTATCCCCCACACCAAGCACCTGCACCTGATTCTCAGCCCGGCCACGGTCTTTCTTTCGCGCGGCGGCTTCAGCCGGATTCCGCCCCTCGCCGGCGATGAAGACTTCGGCCTGGTGGCCGGAACGGACCTCACCCGGCTGGTCAGCCTCCAGGCTTACTCCTGCGTGGAGTGTGGCCGCTGCACCGAACACTGCCCCGCCGCCTCGACCGGCAAGCTGCTCAACCCCAAAGAGATCGTCCTCGGCCTGCGCGGCTATCTCAATGACCTTGGCCCAGCGTCGGAAGAACCGCTGCTGGGCAAATACAACGCCCAGGAAGCCGTCTTCCAGTGCACAACTTGCGGTGCCTGCGAGTTTCAGTGCCCGGTGGGCATCGAACATTTGCCCATCCTTGTCGGCCTGCGCCGTGGCGCGGTCAACACGGGAGCATGGGAAGACCCGCACGGCTCCAAGCTCTTCCTGGCTCTTGAGCGCGGCTCGAACGCTCTGGGCATCAGCCCCAGCGAGCGCGACAAATTTATCCAGAAGCAACAACTGCCACTCTTCGACGGGACGCAGGAGTATTGCCTGTGGCTGGGCTGCATGGGCGGCTACGACCCCAAGGGCCGCGAAATTGTAGCCGACCTGGCGCGGGTGATGAATTACCTGGGCGCGAGCTACGGCGTGCTGCGTAAGGAGAAGTGTACCGGCGACCCGGTGCGCCGCTTGGGCAACGACCTCCTCTTCCAGCAACTTGCCGAGGCCAACCTCGAAGCCATGGAGCAGAACAAGGTGAAGAAGATCGTCTCCATCTGTCCGCACTGCGTGCGGACCATTCAGGAAGACTGGAAAGAGTACGGCACGCCGCCCGAGGTCGAGCACCACAGCGAGTTTCTGGCCCGCCATCTGAACCGCCTGCCTTCCTTCGCAGACCCGCTCGCTCCACTCGCCGGCGAGCGGGATGGCGCGTCAAGAGAGTCAAGTCTTGTAACAGGGCACGACTTCAGTCGTGCCGAAGACGCCCCCTCATTGGCCGGGGCTTTAGCTCTTGCGGCAGGAGCTTCCAACGCCCCAACTCCAAAACGAGAAAAAATCGTCTTTCACGATCCCTGCTATCTGGGCCGCTATCGCAATGTCTTTGACCAGCCGCGCGAAGTGGTTGCCCTGGCCGGTGAGTTAGTCGAAGCTCCGCGCAGCCATGAACGCAGCTTCTGCTGCGGAGCCGGTGGCGGACTGGCCTTTCTCGGCGAGGAGACAGGAGAGCGTGTGAGCCACGTCCGCGCCGCAGAGTTAGCCGCAACCGGAGCGGGAACCATAGGAACCGCCTGCCCCTTCTGCAATACCATGTTCCGGGATGCGCTGGCAGCCACGGGCGAAGACGCGCCGCAACTCCTCGACATCGCCCAGTTGGCCGCACGGGGATTGCCGGAAAACGAAACGGCCCAGGTCCTATCTTTCCCAGGTCTCAAAATCGAGACCTGAGGCACCCGCAGTTTCACCTACGATGAACCGGAGTTTTTCATCATGAAGATCGTCGTCGCCATCAAACAAGTTCCGGAGCGGGATGCGCAGGTTCACATAGACGCCGCCGGCAAGTGGATTGAGGAAGCCGACCTCCAATACGCGCTGAACGAGTCCGACGCCTACGCGCTCGAAGAGGCGCTGCAACTCAAGGAGCAGCACGGCGGTAAAGTGATCGTGGTCAGCGCCGGCCCGGAGCGCGTGGGCACGACCCTCCGCGAAGCGCTGGCCAAGGGCGCAGACCACGCCATCCAAATCGACTGCGACGACCTGGGCGCGCGAGATGCTCTCGGCGTGGCAAAGCTGCTGGCCGCAGCCATCCAGCCGGAAAACCCCGACCTGATTCTGACCGGTTTGCAATCCGAAGACCTCGGCCTCGGCCAAACCGGCGTCATCGTAGCCGAACTACTCGGCCTGCCTCACGCCACACTGATTCTCCACGTGGAAAAGACCGAAACCGGCCTCAAAGTAAAGCGCGAACTGGAAGAGGGCTGGTTCCAGACCGTCGAGCTGCCCACCCCCGCCGTGCTCACCATCCAATCCGGCGGCAACAAGCTGCGCTACGCCACGCTGATGGGCATCAAGCGCGCCAAGACCAAGGAGGTGCGCGGTGTGACCGCGGCGGAACTCGCCGTCGATACCGCGCCGGTCGTCGTGCTGGAGCAGGTCACCTTGCCGCAAAAGCAAAAATCCACGCAGCTTCTGTCCGGCACAGCCAAAGAAACAGCAGCGGCGCTGGTTGAAAAGCTGAAATTCGAGGTGCATGTCCTATGAGTGGCATCCTGGTCGTATTCGAGCAGCATGAAGGTCACATTAGCCGCATCGGTTGGGAGGCGCTCGCAGCCGGACAGAGGCTCAGCGCGCAGCTCGGCCTGCCCGTCAGCGCGGCGGTGATCGGCGCCGATACGGAATCCCTCGCCGCTGAAATTGCCGCCCGCCCCCTCGCCAAAGTCCTCCGCGTCGAGCACCCGCTCCTCGCCCAATACACCGCGGACGGATTTACCCTGGCATTGCAACAACTCATCGAGTCCGAAAATCCAGCGTATGTGATCTTCCCGCACACCTACCAGGTGCGCGACCACGCGCCGGCGCTGGCCGCTCGGCTAGGCCAGGTGCTCATCGGCGACGTGGTGGCCATCGGCGACGGCCCGGTCTTCACGCGCCAATTGCTGCAAGGCCGCCTCAACGGCAGCTATCGGCACACCGGCAACGGCCCTTGCTTCGTCTCCGTGCAGGCCGGAGCCTTTCGCCCGGAAGAGCAGCATTCGGCTGCGACTGCGGCTCAGATCGCAGTCTTTACGCCCACCATCGACTCGGCCCAAATTCGCACCAAACCCGGCGAGCCCTTCCGCGGATCGGCGCAGACGGTGGACCTAAGTTCGGCGCAACTGATTGTGAGCGTAGGCCGCGGCATCAAGGAGGCGGAGAATATTCCCATGGTTGCCGAACTGGCCACGGCGCTGGGCGCGGAACTGGCCGCCTCGCGGCCCATCTGCGATGCGGGCTGGTTGCCCCTGGAGCGCCAGGTGGGCAGCTCGGGCCAGACCGTTTCGCCCAAACTCTACCTGGCCGTCGGCATCTCCGGAGCGATCCAGCACCAAGTCGGCATGAAGGGCTCGCAGTGCGTGGTGGCCATCAACAAGGATCCCGACGCGCCTATCTTCGAGATCGCCGACTACGGCATTGTCGGTGACCTCTTCGAGGTGGTTCCGGCGCTCACAGCCGCAGTGAAAGCAGCACGGTAATAACGCCAAAGCTACCCTGGATACGATCCCGTAATGTAGCCCTCCAGCGCCTGAATGGTCTGCTCATGGCCGGAGATCACCCATTTCACCAGGTCGCCGATGGAGATCACTCCCACCACGGCGTCATCCTGCAACACGGGAAGATGGCGAAAATGGTGCAGGGTCATCAGGGCCATGCACTCATCCACAGCGTGCTGGGGGCTAACAAAGACAACCGGGCTGGTCATGATCTGGTGGACTTGGGTTTCTTTGGAAGGGTGTCCCATCAGCACGCCTTTGCGCGCGTAGTCGCGCTCTGACAGGATGCCGACCAGTCGATGGTTTGAAATGACCAACAGTGCGCCGATGTTATGCTCGGCCATCATCTCGATCGCCTCAAAGACCGACTGCTCGGGTGCGATCGACAGAACCTTGCTTCCCTCTTTGCTCTTTAGCACCAATCCAACCGTGTCGGAAGTTTTCATCGGGCCCTCCTGGCTTTTGGCAGCCACGCGCCGGCGTGTGTATCCATCCTGCGCGGCATTCGTCGTCACGGAACAGCAGTATCGAAATCCAGTTTGAAACAGCGATCTCGTTCTTTGAGGGTTGGGGAATCGTCCGGGGGCAATCGAACTTCGCCCGGCCCGGCACGTAGTCAATATAGCCCATCAGGAATGCGATGGAACAGCACAGAAATTGGCATGGCCGTTCCCTGGACAAAAACGGGGCTCTGACCGCGTGATTTCGTGTCTTGTGATTGAGGTCCGTACGCTCCCAAGCCCCGGAATCGGAATATGGGACACCAACTCAGGTCCAACTACAAGCGGACAGATATCTTGATCCACTCAGCGAGCATAGCTTCAGCCTTATCTAAAGTAACTCCACGCAGCAGAACAACCTTGCTCCGCGATAACTCTCCGCTAACTATGTCTATCTGATTCTTCGCCAAGCCGAACATCTCCGCGAGATATGCCGCCAACGCCACGTTGGCGCGCCCTTCCAGCGGCGGCGCATGAACCGCGATTTTCAACTGAGCCGCTGTCCCTTCGCCGTAAACGCCGGTAATGGCGGTCTTCCTGGCGCCGGGCTGGGCGCGCACGGCCAGCGTAACTCCAGCGGAGTGAACGCGCAGCATCAGACCGGCCCCGTATAAGGACCGCGCTTCCCAAACAGCGCCGTGCCGACGCGAATCCGCGTTGCGCCTTCTTCAATAGCCAGCTCAAAATCTCCGCTCATGCCCATCGAGAGCACGTCGAGCGCAAGCCTCGGATGAGCCGCGGACCAGCGGTCGCGCCAGGCCCGCAGGCTGCTGAAACAGGCGCGCGTTTCGTCCTCCGGCACGCCATAGGGGGCGATGGTCATAAGCCCGAGCGGATCAAGATGAAGGAGCGAAGGCAACCGCTCCAGCAATTGCGCGGCCTCGGCGGAGTCAGGGTCGAGGCCGGCCTTGGTCTCCTCGGGGCTGAGCTTGACCTCAATCAGAATCGGCAGGCGCTTGGCGCACTTGCCCGCCGCCTCGTTCAGCCGCTCGGCCAGACGCACGGAATCCACCGAATCCACCGCATCAAAAAGCTCCACGGCACGAACCGCCTTGTTCGATTGCAGATGGCCGATGAGATGCACTTGAATCGGGTTGGCGGCGAGTTTGCGCAGCGGGGCTAACTCGTCTGACTTGGCGGCAAACTCCTGCACCCGGTTTTCGCCAAAGAGCGATAGCCCCAACGCGGCGGCCTCAGTTATGGTGGCTGCCGGATAAGTCTTCGAGACGGCCATCAACTCGACTTCGGCTCGGGGACGGCCCGCCCGACGACATGCATCCGCAATGGCCTCTTGCAGCCGTTCGAGATTTTCGGCAAGCGCCGTCATTGTGCTCCTGTCAAATCCGAATGAGTGGGCTACCAATCGGGCATTGTGAATTCCCAGGTCTCAAAAGCGAGACCTGGGGCACCCAATTTTCATGCCGGGAACACCTAATCCTCATGCCAAGGCTCAGTGCCCGTGCTCATCGAGAAACTTCTCCACTTCCAGCGCCGCCATGCAGCCTGAACCGGCGGCGGTGATGGCCTGGCGATAGCGTCGGTCCTGCACATCGCCGCAGGCAAAAATACCGGGAACCACCGCCCCATTGCGCATGGTCAGCACATTGCCCTGGGTACGGATGTAGCCGTCCTCGTCCAAGTCAATCTGACTGGCAAACATCTTCGTGTTGGGCTCGTGTCCGATGCCCAGAAACAGCCCGCTGACCGGCAAAATACTCTCAGCGCCATTTTTCACATCGCGCAGGCGTAGGCCCTTGACCTCTTTTTCGTCCACGCCCAGCACCTCTTCCACCACGGTGTTGGTGCGCAGCACGATGTTGGGATGGGCAATCGCCCGCTCCAGCATGATCTTGGAGGCGCGGAAGGCCTCGCGCCGGTGCAGCAACGTCACCTTGCTCGCAAAGCGCGTCAAAAACAGCGCCTCTTCCATGGCCGAATCACCGCCGCCCACCACGGCAATCTCCTTGCCGCGGAAGAAGAATCCGTCACAGGTGGCGCAACTGGAAACGCCGTGACCGATCAGCGACTGCTCGCTGGGCAATCCCAGCCAGCGTGCGCTGGCGCCGGACGCCACAATCAGCGTCCGCGTGCAGATCTCTCCTGCCGAAGTCTGTAGCAGGAACGGATGCGCATTCAGGTCCACCTGATCCAGTTGAGCAAGCTGAAACGTCGCCCCAAAGCGAGCCGCCTGCTTCTTCATGTTTTCAATCAGTTCCGGACCCTGGATGCCATCTGGCCAGCCGGGAAAATTTTCGACCAGCGTGGTGATGGAGAGCTGTCCGCCGGGTTCGTGGCCTTCCAGCACCAAGGGGTTAAGGCCGGCGCGCCCGGTGTAGATGGCCGCAGTGAGTCCGGCGCAGCCGGAGCCGAGAATAACGGTATCGCGAATCTCTGTCATGGTTCTTCCCCTGTCGATTTTAATCGGTTGCTGCGGCGCTCGCCGCCCTGGTTATTTGACCGCTTGTATTTGTACCAATGTTGGGTGCCCCACCCTCAGCGCGTCTTTGTTTTTGCGCCTAGGGTGGGATACCGCAGCACTACATCACAACGAACAAAATCATGCGGTCAAAGACCTAGTCCAGTGGCGCGGTCAACAGTGAAGGCCGCTGAGCGGCCAACTTTACCACCAACTCGCCAAAGAGCGTGTTGGCCCACGCAAACCACGCTCGCGTGAAGTTCGCCGGATTGTCCTTTTCAAACGACTCGTGCATGAATCCTGTCTCCGCCGTCGTGTCGCGCAGCCAGCGCAGGCATTGCCTTATCTCCCGCTCATCGTTTGAAGTAAGCGCGCGCATGGTGATGGACATCGGCCAGATCATGTTCAAACCCACATGCGGCCCGCCTACGCCTTCCGCCGCCTTTCCCCGGAAGAAATACGGGTTCGACTCACTCAGCGCAAACTGCCGCGTGCGCCGGTAAAGCGCGTCTTCCATGGGGCAGCAGCCCAGATACGGCAGGCTCAACAAACCCGGAGCATTGGCGTCATCCATCTTCAGCACGTTGCCATAGCCATCCGCTTCATACGCCCATATCTCCCCAAACTTCGCATGGTTGGTTTTCCCATACCGCAGCAGCGCGCTCTCCACCTCGGCGGCCAGCGCCGCAGCCTCCGCGGCCAGCTTGGCATCGTCCGCCGCCTGCGCGGCCAGCGCGGACAACTGGCGAAGACTCGCCACGGCAAACAGATTCGCCGGAACGAACAACGGATAGATGCAGGCGTCGTCCGACGGGCGAAACATTGAGAAGATCATCCCCACCGGCAGCGCCGGATTGCCGAAGCCGCCCAGCGGAAGCGTGTCAGAGGGAGCAGCCGTTTCGCGCTGAAACGAATATGGCCCCTGCCCCTGCTTGCGCTGCTGCGCGCGAAAGGTCCGCACAATCGTCCATGCCGCTTCCTTCCACTGCGCATCGAAAGGGCGCGTATCCCCCGTTGCCCGCCAGTATCCATGCGCCAGGCGGATCGTGTAACAGAGAGAATCCACCTCCCACTTGCGCTCGCCCACCCCGGCGCGATGTTCGGTCTTGTCGTGTACTGCCCAGCTCAGCGGAGCGGCCGTCGCATCGCGCATGAACGCATTCGCATACGGGTCCAGCAGAATCATCCGCGCCTGGCGCCGGATCGCCCCTTCAAGCAGTTCGCGCAATTGCGCGTCTTCCTTGGCCAGAGGAAGATAGGGCCACAATTGCGCCGAGGAGTCGCGCAGCCACATGGCGTCGATGTCGCCGGTCACCACATAGGTGTCCGGCTTGCCCTCGTGGCTGCCGGGCCAAACCGTCGTGTCCAGCGTGTTCGGGAAACAGTTCTCAAACAGCACCTGCAAGGCCGGATCGGCAATGGACGGCTGCACCCGCTCAATCAGCGCATCCACTGCGGCGCTGGTGAAATGCCGCTCTCCCTTGGCCGGACGCCCATGCGGCAGCTTCGTACCCATCGCAACCGCTCCCCAACCGCTCTGAGCGGCAGCTAAAGTAGCAGCCGCTCCCTTCAACCAATCTCTCCGGCTTATCCCAGCCATTCCACTCTCCCTAACGCAACCGCTTCGGCCATTGTATCCAGCCTGCCCTTCCGGCCCACGAAAAGTGAAAATTCCGCAACCCAACTCAAGCGTCCGGCTCCCTCTTCCCATAAGATGAGGCGTATGGCGAATCTGACTCTAATCTACGGATTGCGGCTGCTCCCCGAAGGCGAGGTCTCCGAAATCCAGGACGCGACGCTCAAGCTGGCCAACGGCCACCAGGCCCACGTCACCATGCACATGATCGAGGGCTCGCGCGAAGAGATCGAGACCCAACTCAAGCGAAGCCTGGACGCATTCTTCGACTTCTACCCAGAGATATGACGCCGAGCCTTACCTGCTCGCTAACCGCCAATCTGCCCCGGCGAGCCAGGATATCTGTCCCCGCACAGGGAGTGATCGACGCGATGTGCAAGCGGCAAGCCTGTGCGGCAAGCAACCTTCCGTTCCAATGAGATTTTTTCTGCAATATCAGTCCTTGCGTGGCGAGTGAGGCCTGCGTACTTAGAACTTATCCGTAAATAGTGTCGAACCTGATACGTGCAGGCAAATAGCCGGAAGCAGAGGGTGCAAGTTGGGTGAAGATACGGTTCAGGATGGCACAGATCAAGTCGTGGACGGTATCGG
>Ga0255356_1001381_pt1 | contig 15298 bp, 13 predicted proteins | sample HBST100metaG_FD_189944 | JGI IMG/M metagenome (GOLD analysis project Ga0255356, IMG submission 189944) | Peat soil microbial communities from Stordalen Mire, Sweden - H.B.S.T100 | ecosystem: Environmental > Terrestrial > Soil > Wetlands > Peat | place: Sweden: Norrbotten County, Stordalen Mire... | reverse complement strand
TGGCGGAGTGAGTGTTGTGGCGCGCGTGCCCGGCAAGTATGCGCTCGTACGGATCTATCCGGTTGGTCGCCAATTCGTCAGTTACTACTTAAGCAATATCCTGCTATGGACTGTGAAACCGACCGACCGGCGTCGGATGAGATGTCCCTCTCGCGACACCACAAAATCGAATGTTGCCAGTTCGGCCAGCAGGATTAATCCCCGAAAACGCCGATGTAGCCTGGAGTATTTCTCAGTTCACTCATAATCGCCAATGCACGAATTCAGGGTCTGGGGTTTAAATTCAGCGGCTCAGAGCGCCCATTTCACCGAAATCGACTACGTCATCCACTCAACACTTGAACCTCCCGTACTGCTCCTCCGTCAGGTTCAAGAACACCCCACCCCTGCCCATGGAGATGCCCTGTTCCAGCATCAGAAGGCTCTCCTGGTCCGGGAACCCGCCCCCGCGTTCAAGCAGCTCAATGATTTTGTCTGGTGAAGTAAAGTGCAGGCGCTTGGGCAGCGGCGCCTTCAGGTCGGCCTCCAGGAACTGGCACTGCCAGCTGCGGCGGTCCTGAAAGGAAAGATACACCCGGTGATGATCATTCGGGTTCATGTTGGCCGTTACAGGCGAACAAGAGGCGAAAATTCTCCATAGGCCTGGCAATCTCAAGAGTAGACTGTCTTCATTTCAGCAAGTCACGAAGGCACGGAATGGCACCTGACTCCAAGAGTGTGGAAGGCCCTATCACATATTTGTGAGATGGTCAGCGAAGATGGGCGAAATTTGCCAAACGGAAAGGCTCGCAATATTCGTGGTCTTGCCTATCCATTGCAGGCGCACTTGTGGTTCACTGTTAGTCGCTGAGTAGAAACGCTTGGTATAGGCGACTTGTTTATTTACAAACACTTCGATCACCGAGCCATCGACATAGAGATGAAGTTCCAGGTTCTCGTCTTGGTCCAGGAGAACGGGATGCGGGCGGCCATCGATCGATACCTGAAAGGGGTGGATCGGATCGACCTTCAGCGTGAGCCACGGGAATGAGTCTTCCGTGGAGCCGCGAAGAACCAGCTCGAACTGTTCGGCAGTTCTGTGCGCCAAACACAGGATTTCGCCAGAGCATTCTTCGATGCGCATTGCATTAATCTGACGCTGATTCCTGTCTTCGTCAGCGGTAATGGTAAGAGACTGCTTACGGCATCGAAGTGTATTTACCACTGACGCAACAGTGCTTCTTAACCTACCATCGCTGCCTAAAGAAAGTACTCGCGGCAAGGACATCAATCCTGCCCAGCCAGCGGCTTTGTATTCGTCCAGCGGGCGAGCTTCCTGAATCCAGCCCCAAATGATGCGATTCCCAAACTTGTCCAACTGGGTCTTGGGAGCATAGTAGGATCCGTAGTCCAGAATGCCGGCTTGCTCGGGGTGAAAATGCATCGTCTCCAGATCCAAAATGCCACTTTGCCAATACGCTTTGCCTCCCGTTGAGAAAATGAGGACATGCCTGTTGCCCAAGGCAAAGAATTCGGGACACTCCCAAACCTCCCGCGGGTTAAATGGATCGAACGCGCCAGCACCATTGTTGTTCCGCATCGCGAGGGTGTGCATAAACTCCCAACTTCTCAGATCTCTGGACCTATAGAGAAGAACGGCGCCGCCCTGGTTCTCGATGCCGGAGCCAAGTACCATGTACCACCAATCGCCTTGGCGCCATGGGGAAGGATCGCGAAATCCATTGACTTGCATACCTGAAGGTGGCATTGCGATCACCGGCACAGGCAACTTCGACCAGGTTCTAAGCTCGGAATCTGCTGATGTGACTAAGCACTGCGATTCGCGAAAGCTGTGTGCCCCGTCTTTGATGGTGGCCTGATCTTCTGGCGCGGTGTGTACGCCCGTATACATGACAACAACCTTGCCTTCATAGACCACGGCGGTTCCGGAGAAGCAGCCGTCTGCATCGGGCCCGCCAGGTGTTGGAGAAAGAGCTATGGGCAAACGCTTCCAGTGGACCATGTCCGTGCTGATTGCATGTCCCCAATGCATGTCGCCCCAGAAAGCGCCATTGGGGTTGTATTGATAGAACATATGGTAGTTGCCATTCCAATAGATGGGACCATTGGGATCATTCATCCAGTTTTCTACCGGCAGTAGGTGGAACTGCGGACGCCTCGGGTCACGAGTCGATGTCGCATCGACAGATTCTCCTAGGGCAGCCGGAACAATCCAATTCGGCGACGCACTCCCACCTAGACTTAAGGCTATCAACGCCTGGATGATATTGCGTCGGTTAATCCGAGGTGTTTCGATTGGCTTCATAGGTTCACCGTGTTTTTCCCTTTTCCGTTGGAGCATTGGAGGAACGATCGATGAACTAAGTGCTAGTCGATCCATTCCGTCATTAACAGGTGTTTGACCAGGCGGGCAATTAGCCGAGTTTAGGCCCTTGGCGAATTTCGTCGGCGATGATTTCTCCAGTAAACTCCTAAAAGGGACCAACGAATCCCATTCGGCCAAGGCACGAGCTCTCAGAGTGAAATCACACGAGAGGACAAGGAAGACACCCCCCGCTATGGTGCAAGGCACTAGCGATTCAGCGCTTACTGGTCGCCACGGTCATGCTGGTCATCAAATTGGATAGCGTCTCCGCGTCTCCCGCTGGATGCCTCCCCCCTTCCATGGTCTCGGGATGAGAAACGCTTCTTATGTTCATTCTGCGTCTCTTACACAACGAAATCCGAGCGTGCCTGAGCGGTCGTAGCTGGGCGCCATCAGCAGCAGTTTGCCATGCTGGCTATTCCTGTAGGCCTGCGGAAAATACCAAATGGAGCCTTGTGGCTGGTAGTGGCTGCCTCCGCGCAAAATCGCGCCTCGTGTGTGATCGTCTGCGTACTCATCGGTCCACTGCCAGACATTCCCCACCATATCCATCACGCCGAAGGGGCTCGCGCCTTTTGGATGCGCATCGACATCGCTGGCAGGAAGCATCACGCGTCCTTTGTCTGGAATGGGCGCGGGCGTGTCGTTCGGATCGGTTTCCCAAGGACATGCCAACGGGCCTCCGCTAAGCACAGGCGCCAACCAATCGCAGTTGCCCCACGGGTATCTGCGGCCGTCGTTGCCCTGCGCCGCATATTGCCACTCCCACTCGTGAGGAAGCCGCTTGCCAACCCACTTGGCATACTCGCGAGCATCCTCAAGCGATACCCAGGTCACGGGCTTATTCGCCCAACCGTCGGGATACGTGCCTCCCTTCCAGTCCTTGAGAAAGTTGAAGTCGTCCTTCGGATAGTAGTGAGACGCATCAAGGAATTTCTTGAACTCTGCATTGGTGACCGGAAACTTGTCGATGTAGAACGGCTTGATCTGCACCCGATGCTCATGGAATCGCCGAGGACTGTCTTCCCACGGATACTGGACATCTACTCCTGTATCATTGGAGCCCTCAATCTCGATGCCATCGACCTTGAAAAGATAGTCGCTGGCCTCGATGCGAATCATGTTCTCGGGAGTGGAACCGGAGGTCTTCGTCGGCTGGATCTCAACTAACTTTTGCGCGAGCGGCACCCACTGGTGTGAGAAAGTAGATAGCGGCTTGGTTGTCAACTGCTTCATCTTTGCCATCAGTTGCTGGATCTGGGCACCGGGCTCGCCGGGCATGGCGAGGATTGCACCATAACCAAGTGCCTCCGTTGAAAACGCGAGTACGGACTGGTCGCCTTCATGAGCCGGCTGCAATTCGACGCCATGATAAAGATCGAAGTACCGCATCCCTTCGCGGTACGGGACTGTCATCTGCCGGCCATCGACGTCATATTCGTTGCGGTTCACGATTGTCCAGACTGTCCGCTCGTCCAGCGGCCAACGGCTCGCGAAGACGCCATACATGCGGGTCGGATAGAACGGCTCCCAGTCCTGGCTGATAAGAAAAGGAGCCACGGCTCGTTCAATGGTTGCGACCCGTCGCGTGGCCTCGCCATCGCGCGGTGTTACACCATTCCAGATGCCCCAAACATTTTCCCAGCTCTCCCAACCTTCGCCATTGAAGAAGGCGTACTGCAGATCGTCGGTCTTGTCGCGCAGCCACCGACCCTGAATGTTGACCTGGTGACGCGGCTCAAGCCAGCGGTATTTGTCGACCGTTGGGACAAACTGGAATTGATATTGTCCCCAGGTGAGCACGTCCCACGCGAGTGCTTCGTCACTCGGGCTGCCCTCGGGCTCAAATGCAAGCGGATGATTCACCTTGTCCGCAGCCAACGAGAACGCTAATGGAACGCCGTCCTGCGTGTCGCCATTGATGCCGTCGGCGTCGATCTGCTTCATGAATTCGGCGATCGCATCCGGCCAATCCGATCCGGGATCTCTCGTTCCCTGATCCCACATCATCATGGGGAACAACACCCGCACTCCACGACGATGAAAGTCAGCTACCATCAGCTTCAGGCCTTCTATTCCACCAGGCATAGAACGCACCATGTCCTGCTGATTGCGATCGTCGATCCCCATGTTTGGGTAGGTCGCCCAGATCAGGACCGCATCAATTCCTCCGTAGCGCTTGTCCAGATCGTCAAGATAACGGTCAACGGTGTACTTGCCTGCGGCAGGATCGTAGAAGTAGCGGTCATGCACCATCATCTGAGGTTGCATGAAGGCAGACTGTGTCCACTTCAGCGCGGGCAGCTCATACCGCGATGGATCGTAGCCTATGCGAATTCGGCGCTCGGTGCGCCAATGCGTTACATCGGCCAACCATTCCTTATGACTGAATGCGGTGCATGGAGAGTATCCGCCTTCCCACGCGCCACGCATTGTGATGCAAGCTGGTCCGGGAATCTGTTCCCGTTGAGGTGCATTGTGTGTGTCCTGTGCACATACGGGCAGCGCACAGAAAGCCGCAAAAAGCGAGATACCGGCTACCCATTGAATCGGTCGTACCGTCACGTTCATTAAGTCGTCTCCTGGGGTTGGTTCGGATGCATTAGGGATCCACACGGAAAATGCGATGGCCATATCCGCTTAATTCAAAACTCAACGCGCCGCCGCTTGTATCTGCCCTCTCTCCGGTTTCGAGATCCTGATACCCGATTCCATTGATGGCGCCCGTGTCGACCTTCGCGGATATCGGGGCCGAAGAGAAGTTGAAAACAATCAGAATCCTCTCGGACTTATCTGCGGAAGATCGCAGTGTGGCGTAGACGCTCTTGTCCTGATTGGTCGCGATGCGCCGCCGCGTACTGTTCTGGTAGAGGGCCGAATGATGCGCCTTGAGCTTCAGAAGCGCGGGGATACCCGGTGCGGGGTGATTGGCAGTTTCGCCAGGCCCGCAAAAACAAAGCATATCGCCTGAGGTAGCCAGCAGACCTTCCTCCAGTTGCTGCTTGCCCGGATCGCTCACATCGAGGATAGGCTGAATAAGAATTCCCCCCGCAGCGACGACACGGTCGTGGTAGCTCCTTAATGCCTGCTCAAACAATGCAGGATCGCCGTTCTTAATGCTTTCAAGCATTGGCCTGCCGGTCGCTTTTTCCCACCAGATGTCGAGCCCGTAGTCGTAGAGAGCCGTCCACATTCCGTCTTGAATCCATCCAGTCGGATCATCGGTATGAAATGCACCACTGCCTTCCGGCACCATCATTTTGTCCCCCGGATGCCTGCGCATGGTTGCGAGCAGCGCCGCATTTTTTTCCCAGCCGTATCCTGCATACCAGTTCACCGCATCCACAATCATGCCATCGAGGCCAAGGTTCATCCAGAAACTGACTACCTTGGACGCTTCCTGCGGCCAGGCGGAGGACGACCAGTCATATTGCGGGAGATGCGTTGTTTCGCCATTTGGGCCCTTGCCTGCCCAGCGTGTCCAATAGAAATGCTGCGCGGTTTCGCTCCATTGCCAGAACTCCGATTTGAGGGCATCGTAGCCTGGCGAAAGGGGCCGCACGAGAAAGTAGCTGTTGCCCGTGGCTGGCGTCGGCGCGTCGGCGCGGTCGCTCCAATAAAAGAACTGGCTTTCCCGAGTTGTGCGGCCAGCGCGAACGTCGGTTTCAGCCTGCGTGAACTGCGGGGCGTCAATGGCCGCGTAGCCAAGGTTCTGGAAGGTGACAACGGCGATCTTCAGTGCGTGCGCCTGCACCACCAGACGGCGAAAATCGCCGATTGACCCGAGGCCAGGATCGAGAGCATAGCGGTTCTTCGCGTCGAGGCCGTCGTAGCTGTTACCGCCTTCTTCGGGAGCGAAGACTTCGATGGCATCGATGCCTTCTGCTTTCCAGCCTCGCAATTGAGTTTCAGCTTCGGCTGCATTCAGAGACAGATGTTCGAATTTCCAGAAGCGCGTAGCTGGCTTCAAGCTCACGCGATGAATCGCGGCAGCGGTTACATACCAGGGAAGTGGCGTGCTCTGTACGTGATTTGCAGACGGCGCCTGCTTGATCGGCAGGGATAACGCAGCGGGGGCAGCAGCCAGGAGCAACGCCAGTGCAAACACGCCAGCGAGATGTTGTACGAATGGTCTGCTCATCTGGATATGCTCCGTGTCGATGCGTCTTCCAGGAATGCTTGCACTTCAGCCCTGTCTGGCATGGAAGGCTGCGCCCCGGGGCGCGTGACGGATATACCGGCAACCGCTGCGGCAAAGAGCGCACTTTCCACTGGCGTCTTTCCGAGCATGAGACCCGTTGCAAAACCACCATTGAATGCATCTCCGGCCGCAGTGGTGTCGATGGCCTTAACGGGAAACGCAGCGACTGACTCCGCAAGGCCCTGCTGTGAAGCAATGTAGACGCCATGCGCGCCCAATTTCAGCGCGACGCCACTGCATCCCTTGTCCAATATCAGTCTTGCCATGGTGGCTGAGTCCCGCAAGTCTGCACCGTTCATCTCAGGTCCCGTAAAAAATGCAGCCTCAGTTTGATTGGGGGTGAACCATTCAATGTACTTGAAAATACTCGGCGTCAGGTCCCTGGCGGGAGCAGGATCGAGAATCAGCGGCACGCCCTCTCGTGCGCAAATCGAGGCTAGATACTCGACAGTTTCGAGCGGAATCTCAAGCTGCGCAAGAACTATTCCCGCTTGTCGAATAATCTCAATGTTTACCGCAAGGTCCTGCGGAGTCACCTTTGAGTTGGCGCCAGGCGCGACGACAATGCTGTTCTCCCCCTCACGCAAGACTACGATCAACGCAACTCCCGACGTTCCGTCGCTGGTCGCAACACCAGCAATGTCCACTCCAGCGCTTTCGAGATGCATCCTCAGTTGCTCGCCAAATGGATCTCTGCCCAGTCGTCCAATCAGACGCACAGGGTAGCCGAGCCGGGCAACGGCAACTGCCTGGTTTGCTCCCTTGCCGCCAGGATGGATCTGGAAGTCGGTTCCGATTACGGTTTCGCCGATAGCTGGAATTCTCTTGGTAACCGCCACTAAATCTGTGTTAATGCTACCGACGACAACGATTGGCTTCTGCCCGCTCACTTTGAATCTCCTAAGATGAATGACGACGCGCTGAATGTCTTATGAAAAAAGGGGAGCAGCAGCGATCGCTCCCAGCCCACATAGAAAGAAGAGAAACATCCATGCCAGAAATGCCTTCGATCTGGATGGCGCCTCTGTGAACTCTTTCCAGATGAAGACACCCCAATACGCTGAAACCATGGTCGCACCTTGACCAATCGAATACGACACGGCAGGCCCCACGATGTGCGCCCGTGATGCCACAAAATTTGCAATTGCTCCCGTACACCAGATCGCCCCACCCACAACGCCCCACAGGTGCCAGTTCCCGGGCGCTTGCCAGTAGCCCTTCATTGTAGCCGGCTCACGGCCGTCGAGTGGCATTCGCATCAGAAGGTAATTCACCGGGATGGCACAGACGGCTACACCGACCACAAAGAACAGGACTGCCGTATACGGCCCGGGGGCATTCTCGCCGGTCATTGCCTTCAAGACAAACGGATAAAAGCAACCCATCAGCACGCCGGCAATCAGGCTAATCACGATGCCTCGCCGGCTCATCGCTGGCCGGGTTGCTTCGCGCAAACGATACGCCAGCGCATCCAACACAATTGCCGTAACCACAAGCGCAATTCCGCCAAACAGCAGTATAGGATTCCCCTTCGGCGATAGCACATAGCTGCTGACCGCGCCAATCACCAGCGCCAACCCGATGCCGATGGGAAATGCTACTGCCAGGCCGGCAATATCGATCGCAGCTACCAGGAGCAGGTTGGCAATGTTGAAGATCACTCCACCGATCACCGCGAGCAGAATATGGTGAGGATTGGCATGCGTGATGTCTATATTGAAGGGTCTACCGGAATTCCCAAAACTCCCGAATGTCGACCCCCAGACAAGAGCACCAACGATCAAGCCGATGATGTAATCCCAGTAGAACAGTTGAAATCTGTACCCAGGGCACAGCTTCAGTGTATTGGCCCACGATCCCCAGCACAGCATGCTGAGGATCATGAAAGATAAAGCGATTCCATATACTTCCGGTTGGTACATGGTTGGACTCCTGCGCTGCGAAAAGAAACGCAAACGTGCAGGCTGCTTTCAGGCCCTCCAGGCGTAACTTAAAGAAGGGTCGGCAAATTGCCCTTCCTTCAATTCTGGCTGGCGAGCGCCTACTCTTCGCCAGCCCAAATTGCGGGAGAACACCCTGTGCGCCTGGCTCAGGCAAAATACGTCTCAAGACGGCTCAAAAGACCAGCTTCGCCGCCACCTGGCCAATGCGGGCCTCTCCGGCACTATTGACCATCCCAAAGGGGAATTGTGTGCTTCCGCTGCGGTAGGTCGTATTGATGCCATTCCACTGTGAGTGGTTCAGGGCGTTGAAAGCGTCCGCTCGGAACTCAATGTGGAGACTTTCAAACACAGGGAATGTCTTTGCGATCGAGAGATCCACGCGCTCTTGTCCCGGGCCTCTCACCGTCCCCAGACCAGAGTTTCCGCGAACGTTCATGGCCGGCACTGAGAACGCTGAGGTATTGAACTGCCGAAGAAAAGTCTTCTGCCCATGGCCGATGTTCGGATTACCTGTGACATTCAGTTCATCAAATCCGGCGCCGTCCTGGGCGCTGGAGCCATATCCGGTGGGGCAGGCGCTGGTGCCGGCGTCGCTCGTGGGACACGGATTGCCGGGACCGCCATTCATTATTGTGAGCGCATCGCCGGACTCCATCGTTCCAATCCCGGTGATGCGCCAGCCGGTCAGCGGCAACTTTGCCCATTCCGGCCATTTCTTGCCATACCCTGGACTCCATATCCCGCTAAAGACAAAACGATGGCGATGAGATTGGTTGCCTTCGCCGCGGTCATGGATGTTGGGGTATACAAACCCGGCCACGCCACCGCCCGAGGCGCCATTCCCCCCCAGCGGGTTAAAGAAGGGATAGTCGGAGACCGTTTTGCCCCACGTATAATTGCTGGTCACCTGAAACCCCTTGCTGAAATCATGGCGATACTGAACGATGGCCGCGTTATAAAAAGCGTTCACGTTTGGTCTCATTACGTAGATATCGCCAAACCGGCCAGCGTTATTCGGGCGCGCTGCATTGTACGTGGGGTCACCGACGCCGCCACCGTAGATCCATCCCGTTTGGTATGGAGGCAGGTTGCTATTCGCTTCGTTCGACTCTTTGCGGCCCTGCGCTCCCGAGTAGGAGACGGTGAAGACATCATGCCCACCCAGCTGCTGTTGAAGGTCAAGCATCATGCGCTGATAGTAAGGCAATGGCACCGATTTCTGATCGGAGTAGGTTACCTGCGCTAATTGGCCGGCTCCTTGGTATCCTTCGCCCTTCCCTGTGGAGACGGCGAACGTTCCCAGAGATACACTTAACGGAGCCGGGAAAACGTTGGTAAGATTCAGGACCGGAGTGTCGACAGGGTTATCCAGCGTGACATTGTTCAAGTTGTAATTGACGGTGGACGAAGCCCCATAAATCGCATTGCCCACACTGTTAGTGTTCTGACTTGCTCCCGTATCGTAGAAGATGCCGTAACCGGCGCGGATGACAGTCTGAGGGCGAAGAGTGTAGGCGAAGCTCACCCGGGGGGCAAAGTCAAATTTGGAGGCAGACAGATAGTGGATTGGCAGTCCCGAGGCAATGCCGGGATACTTGAGAATGCCGCCATCCAGGGTAGGCGTATAGATAGCGCAGCAGGGAGCAACAGAGGGATTAGGCGTGTAAGCCGGGATGCTCAGTTCGTAGCGCAGGCCCGCTGAAACCGTGAGTCTTGGGGTAATGCGGAACTTGTCGTTTACATACATGCCCCAAGAAGGAACGACAATGTTGTAATCCGGCGAGGTAGCGTCTCCACCTGTGACGGTATAGCGTACGAGCATGTTACTGGGAAGCCCCATCTCGAGGTCTGCCATCCCGTCGCCGCCTGTATAACCCGCAAAACTTCCACTACTGCTGAAAGCATTGAAACCTCCATAAGTCCCAAAAGAAACATTCCGCATGACGTCCCAGTCGATTTCGCTCTTGCGGAACCAGTTCATGCCGGCGGTCAGCGTGTGGCGTCCGAGCACCCAGTCGAGGTTGTCAGACACCTGATAAGATTCATTTTCTGCGCGGAACACTTCGCCGGCGCCCGGAACGGCGTAAGTGCCTGAAGCCGACCCGGAGTTGCTGGCGTTGACCGCAAATATGCCTTTCGTTAGGCCCGTTCCGGTATTCTGAAAGAGTGAGTTTAGTGGACTGCTGGCGCTGTTATAAAAGGCGAATTGGCTTGAAGATGGCGCCAACAGGGCGCCGTCTCCGGTACCAAAGATGAATTCATTGGTCAGGCGCGGATTGAACACATGGACGTAATTCATCGTCACCAGGTAAGCCTGGTCCTGATTGGGGAAGTTATAGAGCCCGGTTGGAGGAATCCCACCGGCGAGGGTCGACGCCCCGTTCGATCTCGACCAGGTCACGAACATGGAGTCTTTGTCGGTGATCCTGGCGTCAAATCGCGTGTCGATGTGATAGTTTGAGATGCCGCTAGACTGGTAGGTGGCATAATTCACCTCGTTGCTGGGCGTATTCTGAACATTTGGCGCGGGCCAAAGCGCCTGCTGAATCGCGGCTACGCTAGGATCGATCAGGGGCGAACCATCGGGCCGTCTCGCCAGGTCGAGACGATTATTGATAATCGCCGGCCGCGAACTGTTTCCGCTCGCGTCATAGGTGGTGTAGAAGGGGTTATACAGTTGAACTGGATTGGGGTTGGATCCGAGCAATTCGCTGAAGTCTCCCGTGAGTTCAGCTGCGGAAGGTACCGAAGCCGTTACCAGCTGACTGCCGTCGTGCTCGATGAACTTTTCATAGTTTGCGAAGAAGAAGAGCTTGTTCTTCAATGCGGGCAATAGTTTGGGAATGAACACCGGACCGCCGATGTTTCCGCCAAATTGGTTGCGGTGCAAGCGCCTGGGCCGCGCTCAAGTTCCAAGTGCAACAGATCCAGAAGGGATAATGTTGCATGGGGAAGTCGTATAGGCATTTGTCTTTAGCTGAACGAGCTTTGCTTCAGACGCAGTTGGTGTTGCGTTGGAGTCCGGCGGCTATAGCCGCCGGACTCCAACGGGCGCGCTCGACGATCATCCGCGAGATGGCACGCAACGGCTGGCAGCCTGAGCCGAAGATCGCCCTTCGCGGGCGGCCCAAGGTAGCGGGCGGCTACCGCGCCGAGGCCGCACAGGAGCGAGCCACCACGCTGGCCGCCAAGCCCCGCGTGGTGCGCACGCTGGTGGTGGGCAGCGTCCTTTTCGGCCTGGTGGTTGCGCATCTGCGCCGCAGCTTGAGTCCGGAGCAGATTGCGTTCACACTGAAATCTATGGATGAACCGGTGCGCCTCTCGCACGAGACCATCTACACGGCGCTCTACGCCATGCCGCGCGGACAATTGCGCGCTCGCATCCTCACCCTGCTGCGTCGCGCTCATCAGCATCGCCGCCAGCGCTCGGCCGGTAAGGACCGCGGTAAGTCCATCCCCAACATGAAGTTGATCGGCGACCGGCCCATCGAGGTCGAAGAGCGTCTGGTGCCCGGCCACTGGGAAGGCGACCTGATCAAAGGCAAGCGCAACCAATCCCAGGTAGGCACTTTGGTGGAACGCACCACGCTCTATGTGGCCTTGGTGAAGCTCGAAAACGGTCGCGCCGAGACCGCCGCCGAGGGCTTCGCGGGAATCCTCAACCGCTTCGATGCCGCCATGCGGCTCTCCATGACGTATGATCAGGGGCGCGAGATGGCGCGGCACGAAGACCTGTCGAAACGAACCGGCGTGAAGATCTATTTCGCCCATCCGCACAGCCCGTGGGAGCGCGGCCGAAACGAAAATACCAACGGTCTGCTGCGGCAATATCTGCCCAAAGGAGAAGACCTCAGCGGCTACTCGCAGCAGCAACTGGACCAGATCGCGGCAAGCCTCAATGCTCGCCCAAGAAAGTCGCTGGGCTGGAAAGCGCCTGCCGAACTCTTCCTGCCAAAAGGAGCTTTCGACTTCAAAAAACACTGGGCTCCATCAAACGCAATCAACCTTGTTGCACTTGGAGCTTGAAAGCGATCAAAAAACGCATGCAGGGCGACGGCTCACGAAGGCTCTCGCTGTTGCGAGGGTTCTGTGTGAATAATCTGCTGGTTAGCCCTGCCACCGCAACTGCCCCTCCCAGCTGGTTCCTCGTCGCCTGTGCCGCCGGGACAGTGCTGCTTCTCTTGATATTGATCGCCAAGGTGCGGCTGCATCCTGCGCTCGGTCTATGCATCGCCGCGCTGAGCCTGGGAGTGGCCTCGGGCATGCCTCTACACCAGGTTTCCCTGTCCTTCACCGCCGGCGTGGGCGGTCTGATGGGACACATCGCCATCGTGCTGTGCATGGGCGCGATCCTGGGCAATCTGCTCGCCCGCTCCGGCGGCGCAGCTTCGTTGGGCGGATTTTTGGTCGACAACTGCGGCCCAAGAGGTCTGCCCTGGGCGCTGTTGGGACTAGGCATCCTGGTGGGCATGCCGGTTTTTTTCGAGGTAGGGCTGGTGCTGATGATGCCGATCATAGCCGCGGCGGCCCGCCGCAGCGGACGCCCGCCCATCCTGGTCGGGATTCCGCTGCTGGCCGGGCTCTCGATTGTGCATGGCACACTTCCACCACATCCAGCCGCAATGCTGGCAGTTGCGCAATATTACGCCGACATGGGCCACACGATTCTGTGGGGGTTGATGGTTGGCTTACCTGCCGGGGCGCTGGCGGGGCCGGCCCTTGGCTGGTTTCTGACGCGCCGCTGGTGCAAACGAGCGGCAAAGGCAGGGAGCGAGAACGCCGATGCGGGTTCGGTGCTGTTCGCGGCCCCGTCCGACCCGGTTATAGTCGCGCAAGCCGAAGTTGCAGCAGAAACCGAGGCCGCACCAGCCGACAGTCCGGATGAATCGAGGCCGAAGCCGAATCCGATTCCAGCGCCTGCTGGCCCGCTGCGGTCCGTGGCGGCCATCCTGCTGCCGGTGGCGCTCATTTTCCTGGGTAGTTGGGCCGACACGCTGTCCGCGCCGGGAAGCAGGGCGAACCAGATTCTGCACTTTGTGGGCAGCCCCGATGTGGCTCTATTGATCGCCGTGCTGGCCGCACTGGTCACGTTGGGCAGCCGCATTCAGACCGGGCGACATCATGGCCGCGAGTTGCTGCGGAAGGTCACAGCGGAGTCCTTTGGACCTATCGCCAACGTGCTGGCGATTCTGTCCGCGGCCGGAGGGCTGAGCGGCGCTCTGCGCGACTCGGGAGCCGCACAGGCCACGGTCAGCTTGGCGCTCGGAGCGCACATGCCGCCTCTGGTGCTGGCCTGGCTGCTGGCTGCCGTGGTGCGCGTTTGCATGGGCTCGGCCACCGTGGCCATGGCCGTGGCTTCGGGAGTGCTGGCACCCATGGTCGGCCACCTTGGCGTACGGCCCGAGCTGCTGGTGCTGGCCACCGGCACAGGTTCGCTCATGCTGTCGCATGTGAACGACTCCGGCTTCTGGCTAATTCAGTCCTTCTTCAAGCTGGAGATGAAAGAGACGCTCGCAACCTGGTCAGTGATGGAGACGGTACTGTCGGTGGCGGGCTTGGGTGGCACACTATTACTGGCGGCAGTGCTGCGGTAGGTGCAGAGGTGCTATAAAGCCAGCACCACCTGCTGTGCGGCGAATGCCTCTTTCAGCCCTACTTCGGCCAGATCAATCAGCCCGTTCAACTGGCTGCGGGAAAAACTGTCAAGGGCGGAGTAAAAGTGGTTCTTCCTCACATTTGGTGAACCACCGCCGACACTTTGCGGTACGGGCAGGTAGCTATAGAAGATAGATAGGCTCAGGCGATCTCCGGCGAATGGCTATGGGACAGGCAACATTGGTGCCGGATGTCAGTGAAGTGGTACTTGATCAGCTGATGGCCGAAGGACGAAGCCAGCTTGTGATGGTTCTTCGCCCGGCTGGCGAGGGGAGTGTCTGTCCAGAGTGCCAGCAGGCATCACGGCGGATTCATTACCGATACCGCCGCCGGCTCAACGATCTTCCCTGGGAAGGAAGCGATTGTGCGACTCAGCACCAGCACCGAAGGCAATTGTGGCACTTGTCGGGAAGCGGTTTGACCTATCCGTTGAGGTCCTAGAGCTGCGAATCCCGCAGAACCCGGACGCAAAATCTCCACCCGTGATTCCCCACCCGTGAATGGCTCGTTTTACGCATATTTCGCTGTATTTAGGCGACCTTGTAAGACGTGTAAGTAGTTGATTGTATTATTTATAGGCGTTTTCATAACCCGTAGGTCGGCAGTTCAATCCTGCCTCCCGCCACCAATCAAATCAATAACATACGCGGAACCCTCGGTCTGGTCGCTCTCGCGCAGTTGCACCTGGGTTGTGGATTGTTGCGGCTTGGAGGGGACTTTTTAGAGCAACACCAGAGTTAATATGCCCTTCATGAGAGTTTGCGTGGTGGCTTTTACTTCCACCCCAACGAGTAAAGTCCGCTCGTTGGGGATCCCGGAGAGAAACAAGCTACTTGAGGATATTGCCTCCGGGTACAGCAACTCTGGTTTTGCTCGAGCAGGTTTATCGTCAGATTTCTGAAGCCACCTCGCCGCTGCAAATGCCTTCTTGCCGAGCATTTCCTGAAAGGGTAACTGGATATCCTTTACGAGAGTCACAGAACTGATTACACCTCGATGGATTGCACTAACCTGGATTATTCGTGAAACCTGAGTTAGCGAAAGCCTTTTTGTGCTACAAACATGTTGACAAGATAGTGTTTAAGGCACATTGAGAGGCTTTCGCTTGACTGATTCTAACCCGACAGCGCGTTT
>Ga0255356_1001375_pt1 | contig 15327 bp, 10 predicted proteins | sample HBST100metaG_FD_189944 | JGI IMG/M metagenome (GOLD analysis project Ga0255356, IMG submission 189944) | Peat soil microbial communities from Stordalen Mire, Sweden - H.B.S.T100 | ecosystem: Environmental > Terrestrial > Soil > Wetlands > Peat | place: Sweden: Norrbotten County, Stordalen Mire... | reverse complement strand
CATGCCTGCCATCTTATCGAAGATACTGTTCTGCATGAACTTTCACGCCCAGAGTTATCGCAATCAGCATAACGCGACGGCTCTTTCTTCAGAATGATGGAGTAACGAAATCAAGCTTGCCCCGTCAATCTATTATCTTTGGATGGGGTTCACCATGCTTGAGCTTCGGAATGTGTGCAAGCGGTATTCCAGCATTGCCGCAGTTGACGGCATCAGCTTTTCAGCGCGCACGGGAGAGGTCACCGGTTATCTGGGAGCCAATGGTTCCGGCAAATCCACCACGATGAAGATGATTACAGGCCTTATCGAAATGGATTCAGGAGAAATCCTTTTTGATGGCAAGCCTATTCAGTGCGATCTGATGGCCTTCAAACGGCGATTGGGCTATGTGCCGGAAGAGCCGCATCTCTACACGCATTTGAGCGGCCTCGAATACCTTGAGATGGTCGCTCAGTTGCGCGCTCTGCCTCCGAAGATTTCAGCGGAATGCATTGACGGCCTGCTCCACTTGCTGGCGCTCCACAGCGACCGCGATCTGCCGATCTCTTCTTACTCAAAGGGAATGCGCCAAAAGGTTTTGCTCGCAGCAGCTCTGTTGCACAATCCGGATTTGATCCTGCTGGATGAGCCATTCTCCGGACTTGATGTTGGTTCTGCTCTGGTTCTGCGCAGCCTGATTCAGGAGTTGTCCGCTCGGGGAAAAGTGATTCTCTTCAGTTCTCATGAGCTTGAAACCGTGCAGCGAATCTGTTCGCACGTCGTGATCCTGCATCGAGGAAAGATTGTAGCTGACGACTCGATTGAACGGCTGCAAGCATTGATGTCCCTATCGACACTGGAAGAGATATTCTCCGAGCTCGCGGTCGAACAGGACGCAGGATCGATTTCGCGGCAAATTGCCGATCTGATTCAGGCGTGAGGCTGTTGCAATGGAAAGACTTCAGTTTCGCGTCTTATTCCGCGTTTTTATGCTGAGAGTGGTTGATCTCGAACTTCTGTCAGCTGATGGCGATCCGACCAAACTGCTCGGTCAGTTCGCGGCATTGCTCGCCGGAATTAGCTTTCTTTTCTGCCTGCCTCTTCTCCTCGTGGGTGGGGGATGGCGTGAGACAGACCTTTGGACCATGGAGCACTTATTCGTCGCGGCAACCATGCTGGCGATTGGTTTATTCTCCGTGCTGAACTGGGATTCTATCTTTCCAGATCGCCGCGATGTCCTGGTGTTGGCCCCTTTGCCGGTTGCTCCGCGTACGATTTTTGCAGCCAAGCTCTCGGCCTTGGGAAGCGCCTTGTTCATTTCGGTTCTTGCACTGAATGTTTTCACTGGGCTCTTGTGGCCCATGTATTTTAGTTCAGCCGATGGCGCGCTCGCCGTACTTCGATCTTTTGGCGCCTACTGGACCACAGTGCTTACCGCTGCTGCTTTCATGCTTTTTTTTGTTTTGACGTTGCTGGGGGTGGCCTCACTGCTGCCACGGCAGCTCTTCCTCCGACTCTCGGTACTGCTTCAAGTAGCTGCTTTCTGCCTTTTCATCGGAGTATTCATCGTAGAGCCTACTTCTGTAACGCCAGAAGTGCTTAGGGAGCCGGGAGTGCAATGCCTCCCAACCTTTTGGTTCTTCGGTCTTTTTCAGCAACTCAATGGAGTCACCGGACCCATGCAGTCCGTCATTGCCGAATTGGCGCACCGGGCGTGGATCGCGCTGGCGATTGCAGCTTCCGGAGCCCTGGCCACACTGCTTCTCTCCTATTTCCACACACTGCGCAAGATTGTTGAGTCTCCAGACATCGTTTCCGGTTCTCACCGAATCAAGTGGCCAGTAACTTTTGGTAAATCGCTGCAGGGAGCGGTCACGAGCTTTTGCCTTCGAACCTTGCTTCGCAGCCGATCTCATCGCGTGATTCTCAGTTTCTATTTCGGCGTTGGCTTTGCCATTGTTCTGGCATACGTCGTTGCTCTTTACGCCGGAGGATTGTCTTCTCGCGGCGCGGCATCAGCGTTCGTCAGTGCGCCTTTTCTGTCCGCCAGTATTCTGATGATGTGCATATCAATCGGCGGAATCCGTATTGTTGCCTCTATGCCCATTGCGTTGCGGGCTAATTGGATATTCCGCATTACCGAGTTACAGCAGCCGTCCGCATATATTGCTGCGGTCCGGCGCGCATTCGTCGTGATCAGTGTGCTCCCGATCTGGCTGGCGTCGGCAGTGCTGTTCTTCTCTGTGTGGCCTTTGCGGCTTGCGCTCGAACATCTTCTCGTTCTTGGACTTTTGGGTATGATTCTGGTCGAAGCCACACTGCACGGCTTTAAAAAGATTCCCTTCACCTGCTCTTACTTGCCTGGAAAAGGAAATCTTCAATATGTGTTTTGGGCCTGCGCCCTGCTTCTTCTGCCTTTGATCAATGCAGGAGCGCAGATCGAGATGCGGATGCTTAACAGCCTCTTTGGTTACAGTGCGTTGCTTGTTGCTCTCAGTCTCGCGCTGGCTATCACGCGATGGCGCACGGCCGCAGTCCTGACGCCCACAACTCAAATGCAATTCGACGAAGTAGAGGCTCCAGAGCTATTGTCATTGAGCCTGACCCGGGAGTGAGCGAAACCGCCGAAGGCGGCAACACATAAGTGTTGCCGCCTTCGGCGGTTATCCATCAATCGTTTGTTGACCTTAGAACGCGCCCACAGTTTGGCGCAGGCTGTAGGAACTGAGCGTCTTGATGTAGTTGCCGCGGTCAAATGCTGAGGTATCTGGAACCGAGCGACGGCTGAGGCAGCCGCGCGTCTCCCACAGCGAGGTGTACTCGCGCTTCTCCAGCCAATAGCGCACGTCGGCCAGCACGCGACCGATATGCTCGATACCGTGAATGTGCAGCGCCGAGGACATCATCGTTACGCCGCCTCCGGCCATGATCCCCTTCAGCACATCTTCTGCCGAGTGAACACCGCCCGAGATGGCCATGTCCAGTTTCACGTGACCGTAGAGAATCGCGGCCCAGTGGAGTCGCGGCAGCAATTCCGAAGGCGTCGAGAAGTGCAGCGTGGGCCGCACCTCCAGCGTCTCAATGTCGAAGTCCGGCTGATAGAAGCGGTTGAACAGCACCACTCCGCGCGCTCCTGCCTCCTCCAATTGCCAAACCAGGTTCGGCAGACTGGTAAACGACCGGGCCAGCTTTACCGACACAGGAACCTTGACAGCGGCAGTAACCGCCTTCACTAACTCAAGCAACCGCTGCTCAAATGCCGATGAGGTCTGGCTCTTGTCCGTGGCCAACGCATAGGTGTTCAACTCAATGGCGTCGGCGCCGGCCTGCTCCATCTCTTCGGCAAATCGAGTCCAGCCGCCGACGGTAGCTCCATTCAGACTTGCCAGAATTGGAATCTTGACTGCGTCCTTGCATTGGCGCAGGTGCTCAAGGTAAACATCCTGCGTCATGTGATAGTCGCTCAAATCTGGAAGGTAGTTGAGCGACTCGGCAAAAGACTCGGTGCCTCTCGACAGGTCTTCATCCAGCGCCCGCGATTCTAGCTCGAGCTGTTCCTCAAAGAGCGAGGTAAGCACAATCGCTGAGGCGCCGGAATCCTCCATGCGGCGAACATTGTCGATCGACTCTGAGAGCGGCGTGGACGAGACCACGATGGGTCCATTCAGCTTCAAGCCCAGGTACTGCGTTGAAAAATCGATCATTCCGATCCTCCGGCGGCAATGTCCGCCAGTTCCTACTCTGTTTTCTGCTCCGGAGTGAGGTGCGCCGTTTCACCCTCGCCGCCAGGCATCGCTGCCCGAGCAGAGTATACATTCCACTGGCGCGCAACATCATCCTGCGCTTCCTCAAGCAACTTCGCTGCAAGATCCGGGTTGCTGCGCGCCAGCATTGTATAGCGGGCCTCGCGGTAAGTGTAATCCTTGAGCGCAATTGCCGGCGCCTTGGAGTCGAGCAGGAACGGATTCTTGCCTTCCTCCCGCAACCCTGGATTGTAGCGGATCAGCGGCCAGTAGCCCGACTGCACGGCCAGTTTCTGCTGCTCCAGGCCATGCACCAGATCGTAGCCGTGGGCGATGCAACTGGAGTAAGCGATGATGATCGACGGCCCTTCGTGCGCCTCAGCCTCCTGGAAAGCCTTGATGACGTGGTTGTCGTTGCCGCCGAGCGCCACCTGCGCCACGTATACGGAGCCGTAACTGATTGCCTCCATGGCCAGGTCTTTCCTGCTGTTCTTCTTGCCGCTGGCGGCAAACTTTGCGACCGCGCCGCGCGGAGTAGCCTTGGACATCTGTCCGCCGGTGTTCGAATAAACCTCGGTGTCCAGCACCAGCACATTCACATTCTTGCCGGAGCCGAGCACGTGATCGAGTCCACCAAAGCCGATGTCGAACGCCCAGCCGTCGCCACCCAGGATCCAAACGCTCTTGCGAACCAGTATGTCGGCAATAGCCAGCAGGTTCTTTGCGTCGGAAGAGTCATTGGCGGCGAGCTTTTCGCGCAGCAACTTCACGCGTTCCCGCTGCTCGTTGATCTCCGGCTCGGTCTTCTGTGATGCGCCCAACAAAGCAGTCACCAACTCATCGCCAATGGCCGGAGCCAGACGCGTTGTCAGCACATCTGCAAACTCCTTCTGCTGATCGAGAGCGATTCTCATGCCAAAGCCGAACTCGGCGTTGTCTTCAAATAGCGAGTTGGCCCAAGTCGGCCCGCGGCCCTGAGCGTTGCTGGAGTAAGGCGTAGTGGGCAGGTTGCCGCCGTAGATCGACGAACATCCGGTGGCGTTGGCAATATACAGCCGGTCGCCAAAAAGCTGCGTCAGCAGCTTCACGTATGGAGTCTCGCCGCAGCCCGCGCAGGCGCCCGAAAACTCAAACAGCGGCTGCAACAGTTGCAAATCCTTCACCTGAGTATGGGACAGCTTCGAGCGGTCGACCTCGGGCAAGCCGAGGAAGAACTCCCAGTTCTCGCGCTCTGGCGCGCGCAGCGGAGCCTGAAGCTCCATGTTGATGGCCTTGTGGCTGGCGTCGCTCTTGCTCTTGGATGGGCAAACCTCGACGCAAACCCCGCAGCCGGTGCAATCTTCCGGAGAAACCTGCACCGTGTAGCGAGCCTCTTCCATGCCCTTCCACTTCGGCTTGGCCCACTTGAAGGTAGCCGGCGCCTTCTCAGCCAGTTCCGGACTGTAGATCTTGGCGCGAATCACCGCGTGCGGGCAAACCATAACGCACTTGCCGCACTGGATGCACTGGTCCTTGTCCCAAACCGGAATAGTCAGCGCAATGTTGCGCTTTTCCCACTGGGTTGTGCCTGTGGGGAAGGCGCCGCCAGCCGGAATCGCGCTGACCGGAAGCAGATCGCCCTGCCCCGCGGCAATCTGGCCCAGAACATCGTGGACGAACTTGGGCGCATTGCTCGAGAAAGCCGGGATGATGTCAAAATCAGACGAAGCATTGGCCGGCAGAGCGACTTTTTCCAGATGAGCCAGAGCAGCATCCACAGCCGCAAAGTTCTTGGCCACCACAGCATCGCCGCGCTTGCCGTAGGTCTTCTTGATGGATTTCTTGATCTGCTCGATGGCCTCTTCGCGCGGCAGTACGCCGCTGATAGCGAAGAAGCAGGTCTGCATGATCGTGTTGATGCGCTGGCCCATGCCGGTCTTATCCGCCACTGCGTAGCCGTCGATCACATAGAACTCGATCTTCTTGCGCAACATCTCCTGCTGCATGGTCTTGGGCAGATGATCCCAGACCTCGGCCGCTGAATAGGGAGAATTAAGCAGGAAGACCGCGCCAGGCTGGGCCGCTGCCAGGGCATCCATTTTCTCCAGGAAGCTGAAGTTGTGGCAGGCTATGAAACTCGCCTTGGTAATCAGGTAGCTCGAGCGAATGGGGTTCGGCCCGAAGCGCAGATGTGAAGTGGTCATTGACCCCGACTTCTTGGAGTCGTATACGAAATAGCCCTGCGCGTAGTTCGGCGTCTCAGTGCCGATAATCTTGATGGAGTTTTTGTTGGCGCCCACGGTGCCGTCGGAACCCAGCCCATAAAACAGCGCGCGTACGGTCTTCGGGTCTTCGGTGGAGAAGTTGGGATCGTAGGTCAGGCTGGTGTGCGAGACGTCGTCGTCGATGCCAATGGTGAAGTGGTTCTTCGGAGCGGGCTTCGCCATCTCGTCGAAAATACCCTTGACCATGGCCGGAGTGAATTCCTTCGAAGAAAGGCCATACCGCCCGCCAATCACCGTCGGCTTGGCAGCGAAGGGCAGATTGGCTGCATTCTCAGCCAGTACCGTCACGACATCCATGTAAAGCGGCTCGCCGGTAGCGCCCGGCTCCTTGCAGCGGTCGAGAACAGCAATGGACTTCACTGTCGCGGGCAGCGCGGCCAGGAAAGCGCTCGAGTCAAAGGGCCGATAGAGGCGGACCTTGACCAGCCCAAGCTTTTCGCCCTGTTTGTTCAATGCGTCCACGGTCTCGTCGGAAACTTCAGCTCCGGAACCCATCACCACGATCACTCGTTCAGCATCGGGCGCGCCATAGTAGTCAAACAGGTGATAGGCGCGGCCGGTCTGAGCCGCAAAGCGATCCATCACCGACTGCACAATGCCCGGGACGGCTGCGTGGAAAGGACTGCAAGCTTCGCGAGCCTGGAAGAAAACATCCGGATTCTGCGCCGTGCCGCGAATCATCGGGCGGTCGGGGCTGAGGGCGTTCTGCCGGTACTGGATGATGTACTTGTCGTCCAGCAGCGCGCGAATGGTCTCATCGCTGATCGGCAGCAGCTTGCCTACTTCATGCGAGGTACGGAAACCATCGAAGAAATGCATGAATGGAATGCGGGACTCAAGAGTGGCAATCTGCGCCACGAGAGCCATGTCGGCAACTTCCTGCACAGAGTTCGAGGCCAGCATCGCCCAGCCGGTCGAACGACAGGCCATCACGTCGGAGTGGTCGCCGAAGATCGACAGCGCGTGGGTGGCCAGCGTGCGGGCCGTCACATGCATCGTCGCCGGGGTCAGTTCACCGGCAATCTTGAACATGTTGGGAATCATCAGCAACAAGCCCTGTGAGGCTGTGAAGGTGGTGCCAAAAGCCCCGGCCTGGAGCGCGCCATGCAGAGCGCCTGACGCTCCGCCCTCGCTCTGAAGCTCTTCAACGATGGGCAATGCGCCCCAAATATTCTTCTTCCCTTCCGAGCGCCACTGATCCGCCCACTCGGCCATCGGCGATGAGGGGGTAATGGGGTAGATTGCGACAACTTCGGAGAGACGATAGGCAACCGAGGCGGCAGCCTCGTTCCCATCCATAATGACCGTCTTCTGTTCACTCATTCGTTTTGCCTCATAACGCGGCCGGGGAAAAATCAACCGCTTGTTTGAGTCTCTTCTACGGGGGGTAGAGTGGCTGTGATGCATAGCACAAAGCGGACCTGAAATCCCACATTGCGAAGATGATTTCATAAGCAGAACAGGTTGCAAACCAGGTAAATGACCCGAAATGTCAGTTCCAGATTGCCGTCTCGCCACTCGGAATCCGCATCCGAAGACTGATAACCGCCTCTGACCACAGAAGTTGATTCTCAAGGCCTGAGAAGAGCCGCCGTGATTCAAAACTGGAGACCAAGGTATGGACTCCAACCCAGCCGGGCGAAAGGCATTTCCGGCGGCCGCGCGAACATTCCAAGTCAGCGGCGCGGCCGCTCTCATTTATCTTTGACTCTGGTTGTTTTTTTCGTTGCGTCCCAGAGAGGGCGCGAAAGGTCTGCTCATGAAAGCTTATCTGCATCACTGCATTTCGCTGGCGTTTTTGGCCGCCTGCGTCACGGCTTTGGCAGCTCCGGCGCCCAAAGCCCAAATCGAAATCAAAGACGGCTGGTACTACGTCGATGGCCACAAGTTCTTCGTCAATGCCATAGGCTACGAGCCCGGCGCGCGTCCTGGAGAAAACCCGCAAAAGCCGCATGTTTCCAATCTGCCGGAGATCCGGCAGGATCTGAACAACATCAAGGCTGCCGGATTCAATGGCATCCGCACCTGGGCGGCGATGCCCGAAGACGAGCTCAAGCTGGTACAAGCATCCGGCCTGAAGGTCGTCTACGGAATCTGGATCAAGCCCGATGAGGATTTTGGCGATCCCAAGGTGGTGGAGCAGGACCTGGAGCAGGTGAAGAGCACACTGGCTTACACCAGAAAATACGATTGCATCATCACCTACCTGATCATGAATGAGCCGATGCCGGCGCACATTCATAAGGTGGGAGCGCAGTCGACTCTGGATTTGTGGATCAAGATCCGCGACCTGATTCATCGCGAAGATCCGGGAGTGCCCGTAACGATCTCGGGCAACACGGCAATTACCGGTTGGTTGAACCTTAACGTCTTCGAGGTGTATGGCCATAACACCTACGACTACACAACCGAAGGGGCCAACTTTACGCACGGCTATGCCAACACGAATCGTTTCGTGGCAGAGATTAACGGCGGCGCGAAGCCGGTGCTGGTCACCGAGTTTGGCCGCTCTGTCTCGCGCGATGGAGCAGGCGACCGCCAATACGGAGGCAACACGCTGGAAGAGCAGGCAGCAGCCATGACCAGCGCCTATCGCGCCCTGCTCGATTCAGGCGTTGCCGGCATTTGTCCCTTCTATTACGCCGATGGATGGTGGAAGGGCGGCGATCCAGCCGTGCATAAAGACACGGCCGAAGAGTGGTTCGGGTTCTGGGGCTTCAAAAACCTGAACGACAGAACCGGTTATCCGCGGCCGGCCTGGCATGCGCTCGCGGAGTATAACCAGGCCCTGGTTGCTTCGCCCAAAAACCAGCAGTTCTACCTCAATGAGGTTCCTGTTGAAGCCTTCCTGGGACCGGAGGTCAAACAGTTCAGAGTCATATACCAGGACGCCGTGCTTTGGGAGACCGCGCCCGACGCCCACGGATATGTCAACGGAAAACTCTCATTCGCGGGCCAGGATCTGATGGATCGCGAACTGGTTTTTGAAAGCTACAACGCCCAAGGGCGTCTGCTCAAGCAAGAGTCGGTCGTAGTGCTCACCGGCAAGGAGCCGGTCGTTTGGCCCACACTCGAGCTGCGCACACCAGTCACGGACCTGGACAAGGCGAAGGAAGTTCATGTGGAATATGAGCTTACCAACAACACCGTTTTCTCGCTCGGAAGCGAGTTGCGCTACGTCTTTGCCCCGCACAAGGGCTGGGAGCCGGGAGAAACCCATCGGCGGACAATTGACCCCAGGCTGAAACAGCAGAGTGTCTCGGACACGTTCCCGCTGCCCGGCGATTGCTTTCTGCTGGGACTCTATGCCGGGACCGATATCCGCTATGGAAAGTTCACAAAGACCATCTACGCGCAGAAGTATCTATTCCGAGGCGCGTGGGCCGATCCGATCCGCGTCAAGTGAATCGAGCAATCCGGCGGCGAACTCCACTCGCCGCCGGATCGCCGGCGTATCGATGATCTCAGACCGAAATAAATCGCTCAGGCCAGCAGCGCGGTCACCTTGGGCATCCACTGGCTGATCTCGATCTTCTGCGGGCACAGCCCCTCGCAGACGCCGCACGCGATGCAGGCGCCGGAGCGCTGCGCCTCGGTAAGAAAGACCCCGTACTTGAAGCGTGCTCCCGGCAGGTCGTCGTACAAGTGAGCGTAATTGAAATACTCGAAGTTGCCGGGAATGTTCACGCCATTGGGACAGGGCATGCAGTAACTGCACTTGGTGCACGGAATTACGATACGTGCGCCATATTTCTCCTTAGCCTCCGCAATCAGAGCCTGCTCGGCAGCAGTGAAACTCTGAACACGCGAACGATCTGCGGATTGCAGATTCTCTTCTACCTGAGCCATCATACTCATGCCGCTCAGGATCACCGAAACTTCGGGCTGATCCCAGAGCCACTGGAGCGCCCACTCGGCGGGCGAACGCCGCACCGGAAACTTCTCCATGGCTTCCACAATGTCCTTGGGCGGGTCGGCCAGACGGCCACCCATCAGCGGTTCCATAATCACCACGGCCAAACCCTTGCTTGCCGCCAGTTTCAGGCCGCGAACGCCCGCCTGATTCTCCGTGTCCATGTAGTTGTACTGAATCTGGCAAAAGCTCCACAGGTCGCTGCCGTTGACGATCTCCTCGAAGGCCGGGGAATCGTCGTGGAAGGAAAAGCCGAGATGCCGGATGCGTCCATCGGCCAGAGCAGCTTCGGCTTTGTCCAGCAAATGGTGCTTCAGGACAATATTCTGCCAGCGGTCATGGCCCAGCGCGTGCAGCAGGTAGAAGTCGATGTGATCGGTCTGCAGCTTCGTCAGTTGCTCGTTCAGCAGCCGGTCAAAGTCCGCCGGCCCCTCGACCAGCCAGACCGGCAGCTTGGTGGCTAGCTTTACCTTCTCCCGATAGCCGTCCCGAAGCGCCTTGCCCACTACAATCTCGCTTTGCCCTCCATGATAGGGATACGCGGTATCGACATAATTGACCCCGTTGTCGATGGCGGTACGAACCATGCGTATCGCTTCGGCTTCGTCAATGTTAGGGCTGAGACGATTATCGTCCACAGTCGGAAAACGCATGCAGCCAAAACCCAAAGCAGAGGCCTTCCAATCCAGGTTTCCAAAATTGCGATATTGCATGGTTGCTCCCTCTTTTTTCGGTCTTCTAGAGAATTTTACTCCGGAATCGATGCGTTCATGTGCGACTGCCGATAGGAACGATGCTGCCTGCAATCGGGATCGCTGTGATTCCGCCTTCCAATATGGAACTGATCCGATCATCGATAGTGAACCATGTCACACGGTCAGGTGCGCCTGGATACATACGCACCTTAACAAAACGCGGTAACATTGGTTAACAGGTTGGATGAACATGGTTAGACAAGCCGTTCAGCAGATCACGGCCATCCCTGTTCAGAAGGTTGATTCATGCATACTCGCGTAGCCAAGGATTCGTGGCTTCGTATTTGCTCTTCGTTCCGAAATGCTCGTATACTCAAATACGACCATTCTTGTCGTATTTTAAGAAACCGGCTTACGCAACGATCCAAGGGAGTCCGTCGATTGAGCGTGTTGAGCGAACTGGATGTGGGTGAAAGCGGGATTTTGGAAGCACTTGAACTTCCGGAATCCGTGCAGAACCACCTGATGCACATGGGCTTTGTCCCCGATGCGCTGGTGACGGTTTTGCGCCGCGCGCCGACTGGCGACCCAACCGTCTACGGCGTGGACGGCATGGAGATCGCTCTGAGGCGCGAGACCGCCGCAGCCCTCCAGATGCGCGCAAACGAGTCGGAAGCATCTCAATCCGGCACGGACGAGAGTGATCCCAACTTGCTTGAGGCGGCGCGATGAGTGAATGCTGCGCGCCTCCAGCCTTCGCTCCACATCAATCTCCACCCCACGCGGGGCCGCTGCGGACGATTGTTCTTATCGGACCGCCGAATTCCGGCAAATCCACTCTTTTCAACCGGTTGACCGGACTGCGCCAAAAGGTGGCCAACTTCCCGGGCGTCACTGTCGAAGAGCGGATGGGTCTGATGGCGGGCGTGGGCCGCGACGACCTGACGCTGATCGATCTGCCCGGAATCTACTCGCTCGACCCCTACTCTGAGGACGCACGAGTCTCGATCGATGTACTGCACGGCAAAATGCCCGGCACTCCAAAGCCAGACGCGGTGCTGCTGGTTCTCGATTCCCTCCACCTGACACGCCAATTGATGCTGGCTGCGCCCGTGCTTGCGCAGGGGTTGCCGACGCTCGTCCTGCTCAACATGAGCGACCTGATGGAGGCCCGAAACGGTCACGTCGATACGCTGAAGCTGGCGCGCGAACTGGGCACTCCGGTGGCGCGGATCAGCGCGTCGCGAGGAACGGGCCTGGAGGCCATTCCTCTTTTCCTGAACCAGCACACGGAGCGCAAAGGCGCGCAGCCGCTGACGCTGCCTGTGCTGGGCAATGCCGCCAGCGCACACACCTGGGCGGCGCAGGTAAGCCGGCACACGGGCTACCGCGCACCACTCTCGGTCGAGGGAACGCGCAAGATTGACGACATTCTGCTGCACCGGGTCTGGGGACCGCTGCTCTTTCTGGTCGTGGTTGTCGCCGTTTTTGAGGTCGTTTTCTCGATCGGACAACCACTCTCCGACGGTTTTGGCTCCATTCTGAACCGCATCGGCGGGTTGATGCGCGACCTGCTGCCTGCGGGATGGGTGCAATCGCTTTTGATTGACGGCGCCTGGAAGGGCATCTCGTCCGTGCTTGTCTTTCTGCCGCAGATTCTTCTGCTTTTTCTCTTTATCGAAATCCTTGAAGACTCGGGCTACTTATCCCGCGCCGCGCTGATCGCCGACCGCATGATGCGCGTGATTGGATTGAATGGCAAAGCCTTCATCCCTTTGCTCTCGGCCTATGCCTGCGCGGTTCCTGCCATCATGGCCACGCGCGTCATTGCCAATAAGCGCGACAGGCTGGCGACGATTCTGGTCGCGCCATTCATGACCTGCTCCGCAAGGCTGCCGGTCTACATGCTGCTGATCGCCGCCTTCATCCCCAACACCTATTTCCTGCATGGCTTTCTCGGACTGCAAACGCTGGTGATGCTGAGCCTTTACGTGGCAGGTTTCCTGGCGGCCATGACCACCGCATGGCTGCTCAAGAGCTCGATTCTGAAGTCCAGCGAGACGCCGTTCATCCTCGAATTGCCGCAGTACCGCATGCCCACGGTGCGTTCGCTCATCCTGCGCGTGATCGACCGCGCCCGCATTTTTTTGCGCAAGGCCGGAACCGTCATTCTGTGCGTCACCATGGCCATCTGGGTGCTGGACCATCTGCCGGTCACGCATACCGCATCCGGCGCATACGTCACGCCCGAGCTGTCCGACAGTCTGATTGGCCGCGCTGGCCGCTTTATCGAACCGGCCATTGCGCCGCTCGGCTTCAACTGGAAGATCGGCATCGGATTGATCTCAAGCGTGGCGGCCCGTGAGGTGATGGTCAGCACCATGGGCACCCTCTACGGCGCCGAGGCCGACACGCATGCCCTCAGCCTGCAAACAGCTTTGCACCGCGACATGACTCTGGGTGGCTCGCTGGCGCTGATGATCTTCTTTGCCTTTGCCATGCAGTGCACTTCTACGATGGCCGTGGTCAGGCGCGAGACGAACAGTTGGAAGTGGCCGGCTGTGCAATTTGTGTACATGCTGGCGCTGGCCTGGATCGCGGCCTTTGCTGTAAACCATCTGACGATGGCGCTCCTCGGGTGAGGGACTGGTCGTTGTATGTGTTCATCGGCAAAGCCGGGGGATCTCCCATACCTTTTAGGACACCTTCACCGGCCACAACGACTCCCCCGACGGGGTGAGGACCATGAAAACCAGTATGGATCGAAATCGTACGCCGTCCGTCCACGCGTAACATTTGCAACAATGCTTCAGAATATCGACCAAATGATTCCAATTTCACGACGTACATGTTACAGCCCTCAGCGCAACAATTTTGTACAGCAATAACATTGACACTCGTTGCATTCTCTTCTTAAAGTCCGCGCAGTTCAGTCGGAGCGGCGATGCTGCCCAAAGACCAGAACAGGTAAGGAGAATGTTTCGATGAGTAAAATGTTTTGCGCAATCGCAGTCGGCGTGCTCGCTCTCTGCGCAGTCACTTCCATGCCGGCAAGGGCCACCACGTGGAGTTCGTGTAGTCAGTACGCAACCTACAGCAGCGGCATATACAACCTGTATACCGACGAATGGGGCGCGTCATCCGGCCAGTGCGTCTATGCCACCAGCCCCACCAGTTGGTACTCAGTAGCGAATTACTCCAACACCAGCGGTGTCAAGGCGTACCCCGACACGGAATTCAGCTTGGGCAACGTGTCGCTCAGCTCCCTCAGTGCCGTAAACACGTCGTTCAACTTCTCGATGCCAAGCGGCGCATATTACGACGCAGCCTACGATCTCTGGACGAATGGTAACGTGGACGAAGTCATGATCTGGGAGAAGTGGAACTCCAACGGTCCTATCGCCACCACGTATACTTGCAGCACCCTTGGTGTCTCTGGCTGCCCCTTCGCCACCAACGTCTCCATTGGTGGTGGTACTTACGATGTGTATCAGGGCAACTATGGCCACAACGTCATTTCCTTCCTGCGCACCTCGCAGCGGTCGAGCGGCAGTGAGAATGTTCTGTTGTTTATGAATTGGTGCGCGAACGAGGGCAAGCTCAACAGCAAGACGTTCTCCACGGCAGATTTCGGCTTTGAAATCACGCACACCAACGGTTCTCAAACCTTCACGCTGAATTCCTTCAGCGCAACCATCACCAAATAGGCCACATTCGGTGTAGTATTTCGTTCCGCCTCTGGAGCGGAGATCCCGCTCCAGAGGGAGCGTTTCTGCGGTATGCGGCGAAACGTCATTGTGGAAGCTCCAGCCGATTGGGTGTGAGACTTCCGTGGCGGTCGAAATCGAGAGAAACTGAGCCGGTCAGCGCGGCAGGGGTAATCCGAAAGCATTCCATGCAAATGACGAGAAAACAAGCTCACCTTTGCCTGCCGACGAAGAGCCGCCGCGCGGTGATTCTTCTCATGGGATGTCTGCTCTGTGGAGGAATTAGCCGGTTTCTTGGAGCGCAGGCCGTGAGTGTATCTGTGTGGTCGTCAGAAATGGACCACAGTCTGGAGTCGGTTCTTGTCTTCCAATCTCAAAGCCGCGAGGGGACTGAGGCCTATATTCATGTCTATGACGATATTCTGGCTCAGCAGATTGCCGAGTTCAATGTGGCTGCCTCGCCCGGCTATGCCGCTCAGACGCCCGATGCTTCAGCCGCCAATAGGGCTGTAGAGGCGCCGCCCTCGATGGATCAAGAAGCGGATACCTTAATTGTTCACCCGCTGCTGACTGGCGCTGAGACCATCAGCTCTGCAGCCGGATCGAACATCGATTTCCTGCTGATGACTCAGCTCTTCATGGCCGTGAAGCCGAAGGCATATCGGATCTATTCCGGAGTTATAGGATCGGTCGATCTCGAATCCCTTGCCTTCCACAATCCCGACGGCACGTATGTACTCTTTACAGTGAACCACTCCAAATCGCCTGTTAGCCTTGAAGCCTTTTGGAAAGACAGAGTGTTTACCTATACCCAGGCCGGCAGCTCCATTGCGCTATTTGCTTGGGATCCAAAGAGTGAGTTGGTCTCCCTGGTTCCGAGCGAACCACGAATATCGGCAAAGGGAGAGGGTTCCGTTTCGGTCGAGGCCACATGTTCGAACGTGTCTCCATTGGGTATTGACCTTCGATGTGAAAGCCAGTCCTTTTACTGTTCCATCTTTCCCGTCCGTTTTACCTGTAATTCGC
>Ga0255356_1001367_pt1 | contig 15405 bp, 9 predicted proteins | sample HBST100metaG_FD_189944 | JGI IMG/M metagenome (GOLD analysis project Ga0255356, IMG submission 189944) | Peat soil microbial communities from Stordalen Mire, Sweden - H.B.S.T100 | ecosystem: Environmental > Terrestrial > Soil > Wetlands > Peat | place: Sweden: Norrbotten County, Stordalen Mire... | reverse complement strand
GTATTTGAGTTATGCATTCCGATTGCCGGCGTATGGAGAGCTTGTGTTATCTGTACCAACAACTTTGATACAAACCGGTAAGGAGGAACTGGATATAGCGCAAGGACGGAAGCACACGCCGAAGCAGATTGCGAGTATGTTGCGGCAGATCGCAATCGACTCGGGGCATGGAAAAGTAGGAAGCAAAGGATGCCTCACTCTTTTCCGCACGTCCAGCTACGACGGAGTATTATCCAATCCGTCGCGTTACACTAACTCCTGAACTGTTACAACAAAGCGCGCGAGCGACAAGAAAAGAGGGGGTATCGCATCATGCAAATGTTAATTGGAGGCAAGAAGGTTAATGCCAGCGATGGAAAAACTATTAATGTTATCAACCCTGCTACCGGTAAATTCATCGATGACGTTCCATTAGCGACTGAGCAGGATGTTGCTCAGGCTGTCAAGAATTCTAAAATTGGGCAGAAGGAATGGGCGGTTATTCCGATTTTGGAGCGCGCCAAGATATTTGATCGGTTCAATAAGTTATTAGAGGAAAATAGGCGTGAGTTGGTTGGACTGAATGCGCGTGAGTTCGGCAAGGGCGCATTTGTTGCCAACTTTGAAATTGAAGGAGTTATTCCGATGTTCCGCTCTTATGTGGAACAGTCCAAACGTCTGGAAGACAGGATTTTAGTCGGAGGTACTGAATTAGGTCATGACGGAAAAACACAATCGGATATGATCACAGTGGTTCATGAGCCGCTTGGCACTATTGCAGCCATTGTTCCATTCAATGCGCCGATGTTATTGACCGCTTATAAAGTCGCTCCAATTCTGTGCGCAGGCAATGCCTGCATTCTTAAACCTCCTACGGACAATCCGCTATCGGTAATTCGAATGTGTGAACTGCTGTTGGAGGCAGGCGTTCCTGGAAATACATTACAAGTGATCACCGGCAATGGTGAAATTGTCGGAAAATATTTACTGACCAATCCGGGCGTTGATGGCGTAACGATGACAGGGTCCACCGAGGTCGGCATAGGGATCGCTAAGACCATGGCTGAACGTTTGGCTCACGTTGGCTTGGAATTAGGCGGCAATGATGCATTTATTGTTTGTGAAGACGCCGATGTTGATACCGCGGCTTTTCAAGCGGCATCCACTCGCATTACCAATGCCGGACAAGTTTGTATTGCGCCCAAGAGATTCATTGTTCATACTTCCATCAAGAAACGCTTTACCGAGAAAGTTTTGGAATATGTTGCTTCTCAGGAAGTTGGATATGACGATCACATTGAAGAGCAGCTTGATCAGTTTTTAGGTGTCGTTGACTGTGCTGATGTTAAGGTGCTTATTCCTTGTCTGATTAACGAAAAAGCGGCTAAGAAAGTCGAAGCTCAGGTTAACAAGACGATTGAACAAGGTGCCAAACTATTAGCCGGCGGCAAGCGCAACGGGACCTTTTATGATCCAACGGTTTTGGAGTGTACAAAAGATATGGACATTGCCAAGGATATGGAAATCTTTGGTCCTGTTATACCAATTATTGGTTTCGATACTCTGGAAGAAGCTATTGAAATTGCCAACAACAGCAAATACGGATTATCCGGTTGTGTATTCACCAATGACTGGAAGAAGGGTCATTATGTAGCTTCCAAGTGTGAGACCGGCCAGATGATTATCAACGGTACCACCATGTATCGGAATATGATGCAGCCGTTCGGCGGTTATAAGTATAGTGGCATTGGTAATGAAGGACTTATCACTCTGGAAGGGTTGACACGGACCAAGAACATCGTCATGAAAGGTTTCCATGAGTATCGGCCGTAATCTCGCCTATACCTGGGTGCAGATCGGTGTACGGGAGAACATACGATGAATAATGTTGCGAAGACATGTGGGGTAGGTCTTCTTGCCGCAAACCTGATTGGCATGCGGGCAGACGCCCTGTTCACAGCAAAAGTCCGAAAGCCAACAAGGACTGAATCAAGCCCCTGAGTGGACAGAAAATCAGCAGCAAGGGAGCCTTGTCGCCTGCGCAAAGAGAAAATGTAATGGCATTGGATCGTTCAACGTGATCTGCCCCGTTTTTCTCATCCAGGAATAGCTCGAGTTTTCCGGGAGAAGGCCAGATGCAAACACAACGAAAGTCAGACGCAAACACAATGAAAGGTGGATATCGCAATGGCAAAAAACGTAGATAATGCTCATGGTCTACTGCAGTTTGGTCTGCAACAGAAATTCTATCAAGGGGCTGCTTCGATTAAGGCACTTCCACACATTTTAGAGGTAGAGGGGTGGAAGCGAGTTATGTTGGTTGCAGATCCGGTGCTGTACAAAGCTCATGTTGTTGATCCGATTGAGCAGCTTTTAAAGGATGCAGAGGGTGTTGAGTACACGGTATTCACAGACGTCCGTCCTAACCCGGAAGCAATTACAATTGATAAAAAGGCTACTCCTGCGTATCAGAAGTTTAACGCTGATGTTATGGTTGCTGTTGGTGGTGGGTCAACAATAGATACTTGCAAAGGCGTTGCGATTGCTGGTGATTCCGGCCTCTCATGCACGGATGATTTGTTTACTGACTGGAAATGGAATCCCCACAAGCCGTTTCCACACAAGACCTATCCAATCATCGCTATTCCGACGACAGCGGGCACCGGTTCTGATTGTTGCAGAAATGCCGTTATCTGTAATAAGAAGGGTGAGAAAGTTGTTCCGTCTCATGACTCCATATTGCCGAAGTACTCTCTGATGGATCCGGATTTGCTTTCCGGGTTGCCGTTTAATGTGGCCGCGGCCACTTCTATTGATACTCTGACTCATGCACTGGAGACTTATACCAATACCAGAGCGAATGATTTTACCGAGCTATTTTCGCTGCGATCGCTGGAATTGGTTGGCGAGTCTATCCGTCAGTTTGTAGCTAATCCTGCGGATGATGTTGCTGCGGATAAAATGTCAAAAGCATGTATGTATGCCGGTTTCTCTCTCGGTATTGCTTCTATTGGTCAAGACCATGTTATTACACATCCAATGTCTGAGGCGCCATTTCACATGCCACATGGGGATGCTTGTGGCATGGCGCTGCCGGCAGTTATAGAATTTAACGCTCTGGGCTGCAAAGAAAAGTATCGCAAGGCCTATAACGCTCTGGCTCAAAAAGATGTTTCTGCCAAAGACTTTGATATTAAAGAATTGATTGATTGGATTATTGATTTGAACTGCGACTTGCACATTGCTAAAGACAAGAGTTTTGAAGAGTGGGGATACAACGACCATGATGTTCTGGATTTAATGATGCGCCATACGATCGTACAGTTTGGCATTCGTGTCAATAATACCAGTGCCCTTTGCGAGTATCCGCGTTTCACCACGGAAAACGATTATCGCAACATGATCAAGCGTATGAATGAATATTCCAAGATACAGAAAGAAAGAGCAAAAGCACTTTAATTTTTGGGTAGCTCCTCCCCCGCCGCAAGCAGCGGGGGAGGCATTCTGAAGCTTTACGCCAACTGCAAGCATGAAAGGAAAACAAAATGACAGTAACGCTGAGTTCATTGCTAGACCCGCGCGGTTACCAGGAACGTAAGTTGATCAAGCTGGCAAAGCGTCCCTCTCTCAACGATCTGAAGACGGGAAAGATTCTTTTCTACAACAACACAAAACTCGGATTTTGCAATTACTATACTGTATTTGACCAAATTAAAAAGCACCTGCGTGAAATCGGGTGTGACGATACGAAGTGGGTCGAGTACACGGAAACCGTTCGCGGTAAGAACGCGGAAAAGTTGGCTGAATATGCCGTTATGCTTGCAAAAGAAAAACCTGTTGCCGCGATTGTAGCTTTCGGCGATATGGGCACTTCTTCTTCCACCACTGTTTTGACCATTGCTTTGGAGAACGATGGCATTCCCGCCGTTTACATGACGGCGCCTCCAGGAACGGGTATTACTGAAGGCGTTGGCGTTTATCGCGCTGGAAATCTATGCCTGTGCTCCGTCGATATTTATCAGGCTTCTACCGTTGAAGAAGTCGAAGCGGAGGTAGATAAAAAGTGGGATTACATTCTTAAATCATTGACAACTGCCGGCGATGAACTGAAGAGCCTCGCTCACATTGATTTAAAGATGGATAAGGTTGCTCCCGCAAAGAATGGCGTTCTTCCGTTCGTTCCCAAATATAATGCTGAAGAATCTAGTGAACCCGGCGCTTACATTGAAGAAGTCACGGAGTTCTTCAATGCGGAACATATTTCCGATGGACTGCCAATTATTCCTCCTACCAAGCGTCGTTATGAACGGATGATGGAATATTGCCCATGGCCGGAAGATCTGAAACTGGTTGATGCATCCGGGCCGAGCGGCAAAGAGATCAGCGTAAAGGATGTTGCAATTGCGGCTATTATGGCGGGCTGCAAGCCCAATGCAATGCCTGTATTAGTTGCTTCATTCAAGGCTCTGAACAGCCCTCTTTATAACTTCAATCAATCTGTTACCACCTCTCATCCGGGCGGAAATATGTGCATTGTCTCCGGCCCCATCGCTCAAGAAATCGGTGTTTCGGGCAAGCAGGGTTGCCAGGGGCCTGGTTGGCCGGCCAATGCCACCATAGGGCGTGCAATCAATTTGGTTATCATGAACGTTCTGCGCTCCGTACCTGGTCTCTGCGATCTAGACTGTATCGCCTCTCAAGCCGAGTTTACATTCTGCTTTGCCGAAGAACCAAGCTTGGCGCAATGGAAGACGATTAACGAAGATCGCTTCGATTCCAAGACCACTACCGTCTATTTGCTGAAAGCCGAACCTTTGCACGATATTATCGACTTTCTCAGTTTAACCGGGCACGACTTGCTGGATACTGTTACCGCCTGCTGCAGCACCCTCGGTTCAAACAATGCTTATATGCCCGGTCCTTTGGTCGTGTGTCTGACCCCAGACCACGCCATGATGCTGAAGAAAGACGGATATACCAAAGAAAAGATTCAGGAACATATTCATCAGTATGTTTACCATCAGAATGCGATGGTTAACAACCGCGGCTTGGTTCCTGTTCGTCCAAAGGAGTGGGAAAATCGTCATCCTCTACCTGTTACACGTACTCCTAAAGATGTAGAAGTTGTCACCATCGGTGGCCGAGGCGGTCACTCCGGCGTTATCCTTCCCTGGGCCCTGCACAGTGAGGGTTGTGTGGAAGCTTTGAAACTTCCGGATGGCAGCATTGCTAAGGGTATCGAAGATTTCAAAAGAAAGTGACCTGTCCCGTTTTTCTTACCTAGGTCTCTGACCGTGTGATTTCGTACATAGGGTTCATGCTCCCCAGGCCGGAAATCCGGACCTGGGGACCCAGAGTTGGTACAGCTTCAAGCGATCAGAGACCTAGTCATAACTGGAGTTTCCGGTTGTGGTTCGTAAATAAGTATAGCCTGTCGTATAAGAGGTGGATGTTATGAGAGAAGCGAAGAGGTTGACCAAGGGCGTATTAAATTTTGCTGGCCTCGGCGATTTAGGCTTTATGCTTTTAGTTAACATGGATCTGTACTACTGGAATGCATTCCTCACAGACAGCGCCAAGTTCAGCATTGCCACCGTTGCATTTATTACGACTGTGAGCGCAGTTGTCGACTTTATCTGGGTGCCCATTGGCGGCGCGGTGCTTCAGAGATCCAACATGCGCTGGGGCAAGTATAGATCCTGGATGTTGATTTCACCTATTGGAATGCTGATTGGTTTTATGATAATATTTCATAGGTTTAGTCATATCGATTCTCTTGCAGCAGGGATCATCATAACCGCATATGGCATTAAGGCCTTTTTCCAATTTCTGTGTTATTCGGCATCTATCAGTTTGGTCAGTGATCTAACTAATAATCAATCTGAACGAATGGTAATGGCAACACGCAGAGCCCAGTATCAATCTCTTGGCAATATCATATTTTCTTTTATAGCGCTTCCAATTATTATTTGGGGAAAAAGCATGGCGGGTAACCCTGCTGTTGGTTATGTTTTATGTACCAGCATCTTTGGAATTGCAAATCTTGCTATTTTTCTGATTGTATTTAAGATTACTGCGAACATCTCAGTGTCTGGATCTGCAGGCCAGGATGGTATTTTCTCTTCTAAAGAAGAAAAAGCAGCTGATATAACACCCAGTACATACTCTACCGCTCAGGAAGAAAAACTTTCCGTGCCCGATATGTTCAGTGCGATCTTCAAAAATCCGCCTTTTATGGTCCTGTTAGTGGCAGATACTTTCCGGTACCTTTCATATTTCTTAACCGCTGCTGCCGCATATTATTACTTTGTTGTAGTACTCAATAATTTGGCTGCAATGACGATTTTCTTGGTTGTTACTCGTTTCGCAGGTTTGTTTGGAGCAAGCTTCGCAACAATTTGTTCAAAAATAATCGGTAAAAAAGGTGCATATGAAGCCGCATTGGCAATAATGGCTTTGTCTTGTATAAGTTGCTATTTGTGGGGAAGATCGGTTATCACATTCATTGCTCTGCAAGTTGTATTCAACTTTATGCTTTGTATGACTCTTGCTCTCTTGACCGCTATGCTCGCTGACGTGGTTATTTATCATGAATGGAGTACAGGTAAAGACGCTCGAGGATTTATCATGTCCATGCTGCATCTACCAATTAAAGTCGGTGCAGTACTGCGCAGCGTTGTGTTAAATGTAGGTTTGGCTGCAGCCGGTTATGCTGCTTCTGCTTCCAGTTACAGTGCTACGACAATCAAAGGCGTATCTACAGTTATGAATATTTATCCGGCAATATTTTGTTGCGTCACTTTCATCATTTTCGGGTTAGGATATCACCTGAATGAAAAGAAAGTAGAAGAAATGACTGCTGAAATTGTTGAACGCAAGAAATTATCTGCCGGATCGATATAGGCCCGGTATTTTTGAACCAAACTGAATATTACAGCGGTTCTCCAATTGATGTGCGCTATCAGCTTCAGTGAAAGGCGGCTTTTTCTTGAGGAAAAAGCCACTCAGCGTTGTGGCTTTGGAGTAGAGCTATTGGAGAACCGCTCAACAAATACCCCTGCAGATACCCTGCAGTGCTCTATTTACGGTTATCCATAGGTCAAAGAGTCGGTGTTGGCGTGTTGCAGATTGTTATGAGAAATTCCGAGGCGTGCCATGCGCGTAATCAAAGTCGTTCTTTTCATACCAAGTCTGGTAGCCGCGCCCTTTTCCCCACCGATCACCCAATTTGTTTCGTGAAGAATGCGGATTATATGTTCTCGCTCCACGGCTTGCAGATCGTCAGGAGAATATGTGGCGTGTTCACTCGCGCTTCTACCGACCGTATAATTTGGTAACTTATCGTATTCATCGTATCTCCCCCCGGCCGCATCGATTGTGATTCCGCTGCTCTCCGATTTACGCGGTTCTGGTATGAGTTGTGGCCCTGGATTGATATCTTCCAGTGAAGCCATATGTTGCATTTGTGCAAGCAACGTCGATGGACTGAATCCAAGCCTGCCAGCAGCTCCGTCAGGCCCTGAAACTATGCCGTTCGACTCTACCAGCGCCTTTAAAATCCGCTCTCGTTCCAAGGTTTCGGAGTCTTCATGTATAGGAATCGGTCTTTTCTGAGGTGCCGATGTTTCCGGCAACGGTTTAACTGCCTTCTTGAGAGGGTCCAGACCCACCTTCAGCTCGGGACCGGTGGAAAGAATGACTGCGCGCTCGATGAAGTTCTCCAATTCGCGAATATTTCCAGGCCAGTCTTTCTGCGTCAAAGAGTACATCACCTCGGTTGGGATACTGCTGATTTTCCGGCCCATCTTGCGCGCAAATTTGCGCACGAAATGACTCACCAGAACAGGAATATCTTCGCGCCTTTCGCGCAAGGGAGGAACCACGATGGGAAACACGCTCAATCGATAGAACAGATCGCTTCGAAACCGCCGGTCCGCAACCATCGCCTCAAGATTACGATTTGTGGCCGCGATCAACCGGAAGTCCGAGTGGATCACGCGGTTCCCGCCCAGCGGCTCAAACTGCCGATCTTGCAGGACGCGGAGAAGCTTGGGCTGAAGTTCAATCGAGAGCTCTCCTATTTCATCGAGGAAAAGTGTTCCCTGATGAGCCAGCTCCAGGCGCCCCATCCTTTGTGAAACGGCTCCGGTATAAGCGCCCTTCACGTGTCCAAACAACTCACTTTCCAAAAGCTCACTCGGTACGGCGGCGCAATTGAGTTTCACCAATGCACTGTCTCTGCGCGTGCTCAAATTATGAATTGCACGCGCAACCAACTCCTTACCCGTTCCGGTCTCACCAAGGATCAAGACTGTCGAATCGGTTGGTGCGACAATCTCCGCCGCGGCAAGGACTTGCTTCAGCGCATCACTTCCACCAATGATTTCCTCGAAATTGTGAACCACCCGGATTTCATCTTCAAGATAGAACTTTTCGCTTGCCAGCTTGTCTTTCAACTGTGAAAGTTCCTGGTACGCCAACGCATTATCCGCGGCAATAGACAGTTGCTCCGCTATCTCCTGCAATAGATTGAGATCGTAATCACCAAAGTTTTCCTTCTTCCGATATCCTACCGTCAACACGCCAAAAATCCCTCTAAGAGAAACAAAAAGGGGGACTATACAGACTCTTTGCAATCCTTCGGCAACCATCGAAGCGAAGAATGGATAGTTTGCGGCCAAGGTGTTGAGGAGTTCGTTATCTGCGACAAAAGGCTTTTGGTGAATCAACGCATTGCGGACACTGTCCCACGGGAAAGTTTTGACCGCGTCGGTTTCACTCGGAGATATTGAGCCTTTTTCGACGGGAAAATATGCTGTTTCCAGTTGCAATAAATGCTGGGCTTTGTCATATAGATGGAGGGCTACATATTCGGCGTGAACCACTCGATGAAGCACTGCTGAAATGTGAGATATCATATCTTTTAGATCGCGCCCGGAAACCATAACATTCATCACTTCCAGCAGCATACAGAGATTATCTTTAGATTTAATTGCGCCTTCAACATTTTGCATCTTCTCGACCGCTATAGCAACCTGTAATGCTACCTGTTTAATAAAACTAACTTCCTGTTCGGTAAAAGCATTCGGGGAACGGCTAAACAACTCAAGAGTTCCAAGGCTGCTGTGCGTGCCAGTCAATGGAACAATACACCAAGACCGAAGTCCGTTATTTTGCCTGGCATGTTTGGGGTATCGTTTCGCGTCTTCATCCGTACATCTATTAAACCAGGCGGTCCAATCCGAATCGTTCTCATGCCGAGTGCATACGCACGGTTCTTGTTTCGACCAAACGTCCCAACTTGGACCATCCTCGAACCAACTTTGGCCATGCTCGAACTGAGGTTTCGCAAACTGAACCTTATCCAAGAACGACGCGGGAATAGTTTGTGGCAAGATAAGTGACGCCTTGTGCGTGGCTGGGTCGACCAGTAGCAAATAAATAAAATCAAACGGTATAACCGTTCGAAGAACACCCACAAGAACTTGCAACAAAGAGGAGATGTTTTTTTTAGATGCAATGGCGTGTTTGATTTCTACGAGTGCTTGATTCTGGCTTGACGTCATAGGCGAACTCCAGCGCATGTAATTATTATATGTTTGATAAAAATATGTAAAGGACTATCTTGCGTACTGATGCAAATCGTTTATATGCAATGATTTGTACGACGGGGCAGGCGCACAGTAGTCGCTGCAGCGTGCCTGGTTCCACGATGCGGCGGTCGATCCTCGAATTCGTGAGGCTACAGTGAGCGCCGTTTTTTTTGGGGGGGTAGGACGAAGAAGAGCAGATCGTCGGGATCTTGAAGCATATACAGATTAGCAATCCATCTTGCGGTCGTCAGTTGGTGGCAGTAGCATAGGCCGCGATGACAGAATAGTCGTTATTCCGACACTCCGCACGTGTTGATGGGCCCGTTCCGACACCGCGTGTCAGCGCTGGAGGCAATTGCTTCATGATTTGATTCGTGCTGCGTCATAATTTTGAAAACATAGACACCAGTCCGAAAAACCATTTTTGTCCTGCGCATGTGGTTGTCAAACAATATCTTACATACAATCGCTTACCATCTCAATGAGCGACGCGTGAATGCCCGAGCACACATCTGAAGTGCTCAGTGCCTGAATTGGAATAACACGTGCATAACCCTACATAAAAGACTATGGACTGAACAGCGAAAGCGGCTCGGCAAGCGCATGATGTCTGCAATTGTTGAGCGTCATGTTGAGAGGGTTCCTGTTCTGCGCATAACTATGTCGCAACAAAGCTTTTGAAGAAATGATGAATGAGAACAAAAAGGTTCTCAATGTACTTAAGTTATGCATTCCGATTGCCGGTGTGCTTGCTGATGAGTAAAACGGTTACAAACAAAGCATACAACCGAGAGATGTCTTGTAAATTATGAGGGAGGCGTGATGAGTAAGAGATGTACGCTGATTCTTTTATTGGGTGGACTGGTGACGTCCGCATTAAGCTGGGCGGAATTGCCACTAGGAGAGAAGCCGGACGCGTCTACATCAGACGTGGCCACACAAGCAACTGAGCAACCAGCCGCGAAGGTTGCGCCTCCAATCCCTGCCGAGGTATTGAAGATCGGGGAGATTACTGCAAAATTCGGTAAACTCGACGGCACATGTACCACCTGGAACATTGGTTGTGTACCGGCTGGCGATACGATCACTCGCGATGAGGGTGGAGTTCGTAGCGCGCTTGCCAAATACCATATTGGTTTTATCGGTTTCTTTAGCGGCACCGGCGGCTATAACTTCGCGCAAGCACCGCAGAATCCGCAAGTCTACAACTACGAAAAACCCGATTGGGATACTGGTGCCCTTATGTGGGTAACATACAACTTTCCCTCCGCGACGAAGATGCAGTTCGTTACGGGAGGAATATTTCAGCGCACCTCCTATTCAGGCATAGCAGGATACAATATATTTCGTCCTACCAATGCTTACCTCCACCAGGAACTGTTCAATGGAAAGCTGGCTTACACAATAGGATGGCTGAACAACGACACTTTCGTTTACGGGGGATATATTGCAGGAAATCTCGCTTCTGGCACACTTGGTGTAAACGCCGTAATCCCATATGAGGTTGGGATGGGTTATACCCCCTACATCGCACCCGCTGTTGTTTTAAAGTACAAATTCAAAAATGGACTATATGCCATAGCAGATATCCAGCGTAGCCAAGATCCGAATGGAACAAGAGCAGGCCAAGAGCGGGATAAGCTTGGTTTTCGACTAATTCCGCACGGGGACGGGGCTCTTTATATGCCGGAAATCGGTTATCAGAAAGTCGCCGCGCCAGGAGTGAAGGAGATCTGGTTCAGAGCAACGGGTTTTTATAATGCAAGTCACTACCAGGATTACAGTTCCGTTAATGATGTATATACGGGAGTAAAAGGACACAACGGCGCGGGGAGCGTGGTTTTTGAACAGCAGATTACTCAGCCAGACAAATACCTAGCATATCGCGGGCTCTATTGGACCGCAACTGCTCAAGGCGCCCTACCAGACTATAACGTATACGAAGCGTACTATCAGTTCGCTCTGTACTCGCTAGGCCTGTTCCACTCGCGTCCACTGGACCTTATGATCTTCAATGTCAACAGAACTCAGTTTAGCCGAACGGTGCTAAATACCTTCCAGCAGCTTCCACATAGCTCCGGTGCGCAGATGGGAGTACCAGCTTATGACGATTCCACGTCCATATCGGGGACTTATGGGTATCATATTTGTCCTGGCACGAGCTTAAACGCCATCTTCTCGTATACGAGGCACCCAACATTTGCTCCGAAGCTGGACAATCCAGTAACTGGAATACTTAAGCTGAACTTCAACTTCTAGCGTGTCTAGTACTGTGACCGCACAATGATGTAACGGAAGCACACGTCGATACAGACTTGCAAAAAAGAAGATTGTAAGTTGATTGCGGCAAACCAAAACAACATGAGATATGAAAAAGTGGAAAGCAAAGCGCGCTTTCGACTTTTCTATATCTCCAACCGCGGCAGAGTCATTATCCAATCCGTCGCATCGCACTAACTATCTGGTACCAAACGTCAAACAGGCCAAGGGAGGGTCTAGAGTCTATGAATGCTAAGTTAGGTAATAACATGGTCAGTTTATATGGCGTATATGATTACGGCGGATATGACAAGAACTATGAAGTAGTTATTTGTGGCGGCGGCACTGCTGGCGTTGCTGCGTCTATTTCTGCGGCACGCGCCGGCGCCAAGGTTTTATTGGTTGAAAGAACCGGTCAGTTAGGCGGCCAGATGAGCCTGTCAGGCCCTCCAGGATTTGCTTATGCACATTGCTTTAATGCCAAAGGACAGCAGGATACTGCCGGTATCGTTGAAGAAACACATCATCGCTTGTATCGGCAGGGTCATGCTCTTCCGCATTTACGCCCGGAGCATCGGCTCAAGGCTGGCTATACTTTTTCCTATGTCGATCCTGAATGGTGGACCCTTGAAATCTTCGATATGATGGAAGAGGAAGGCGTTACCCTGTTACTGGATACTCTGGTAGTCGATATTGCCAAGGATGGAGATAAGGTTACAGGTGTTGTAGTTGAGAATGTTAACGGTCGAACCACCATCCCTGCCAAAATTGTTATCGATTGCACGGGAGAAGCCTATGCTTCTAAAATGGCTGGCTGCGAAACCGTAGAGACTGAGCGAGATATTATTCAACCACAGAGCATCTGCTTTACAGCCGATGGCATCAACTGGGATAAATTGATTAGATATATTAACAACAATCCTGAGCAGTTTACGTGGGAGCAGTTGGCTTGCCTCAATCCGGATAATGTAACAAAAGATCTTGTCATGGATGCCTATCGCAAGGTTATTGATATCAAGGAACTCGGAGAGGTGATGGGCTTCTTCGATCTTCGTAAAGTTGCGCTGGAGAACGGTGATTGGCATCCGAATTCAGGTGCGGGTTTCTTCCTTCAACCAAAGGAAGGCGGCCGTATTCTGGCCCACTTCCAGCACTCAAGTCAGATTGATCACGCTCTACCATCCGATGCCTGGGATTTGACTCGTTGCAACATTGAGTGCCGTAAGCAAATTCGCATTGCCTGGAGATTCTTCAAGAACTATGTGCCTGGTTTCGAAAATGCTTACATTACCAGAATCGGTTCTGAATTGCGTTTGCGTGAAGGTGCCCGCATCGTCGGAGATTATGCCCTGTGCATGGCTGATGTCCGTGATGAGGCTCGCTTCAAAGATGTGATCGGTATGTCGAACTTCCCGGCTGGAGCGCATCATTCTACGAACGACAAGACGTTATCCGTTATTAACGACCATACGGTTGGCGGTTCTGATTTCGAGGCTCAGAATGAGTCCGAATTCGCAGCGCCGAAAAATCAGGGCTCCTATGCCATTCCGTATCGCGTATTGGTGCCGAAAAAAATCGACAATTTACTGGTAGCTGGTAAATGTGTATCTACCGATCGCTCTGCATACCTGCGCTATCTGCAACAGACCATGGTTACTGGTCAGGCTGCAGGTGTTGCAGCAGCATTGTGCGTAAAAGGTAAAAAAACTCCTCGTGAATTGGAATCAGACGTTACTGAATTACAGACAATCTTGAAATCTCAGGGTGCTATTCTATCTCTCTAAGGGTAGTGCCCAGAGTTTTTCACAGTGTGCCGGGAGATCGGTAAAGAGTGGCACAAACATCTCCCGGCGGTTGTGGCCGAAACCTTTCGCGCTTTTTATCTGAGAACTCTGCTTGAACATTGAAGCTGTCGATAGGACTGGCCCGCGGGCCAGTCCTATCGCATTCTACGCACCGGCTGCCCGCACCAACTGTTGCATGCTTGGATAGACATCGGCTGCGACGACTACCTTTTCACGGTGCTCGATGCCGTCCACCCTTGAGGGCGCAAAACAATATGCCGGCCCGTCCTGATCACGATCAACCGGAACGGGGTTCACGGTCCGTGCCGATCCTCCACGTAGACGATCTTGAGTTCAAGAACCTGGATCGCAACGGGGAACTCGATCCTTACGAAGATTGGCGCCTTCCTGCATCCGTGCGCGCTGCGAATTTGATAGGCCGCATGAGCCTCGATGAACTCGCCGGCCTTATGGTGCACGGAAACCTTCCGACCCTTGGACGAATGAGCTCAATCGGCTGGGGAACGGCTGGTCGCACCGCACAGGGGATGAGATGCTTGCCGCAGACGGCACAGCGACGCCGCCATCGGTTCTGCAGCTTGCTCGCGTTGCGCGGTACCCCTGGGACGAAGGAAACTGAATGCCTCAGATTTCTAGGCTGACTCTGGAGACCGGCGGCAACCTGCCGGCGATTCTCGTGTACCAACTGTGCGTGAAACCCGGCTTCGAGAAGATGGTTCACGATGAGTTATTGACGCTGCTCCACAAGAGCCGGTTGGAGGTAGGGTGCCTTCATTTCGACCTGTACAGGCTTGCGGACAGCCGCTTCTATTTTTTCGACATTGGATATTTGCACCTTGTTGCCGGTGTCGAAGCTACGCGCACAATCTTTCGTGGTTTTACTACAGTGCGGGATGCCGGTGGCCCATCATTTGGATTGAAGCAGATAATTGACGAAGGGTTACTTGTTGGTCCTCGCATATACCCTTCAGGCGCAAGTATTTCTCAAACTGGGGGGCATGGCGATCGACGTTCCAAGAGCGATGTAAGTTTACACACTGGCGGCCCAATTCCAGGAGAAAGAATAATTGGCACAATATATCTTGCTGATGGCCCTAATGAAGTACTTACGGCTGTTCGTGAACAGCTTCGACGAGGTGCATCCCAAGTTAAGCTTATAACCAGTGGGGGCATTTCTTCAGAGCTTGACTCTCTCGAAAGTGTACAGTTTACCTCTGAAGAGATAAGAGCCGCTGTTCAGGCTGCATCTGATGCAGGCACATATGTCATGGTTCACAATTATTCTTCTAGGGGTGCACGTAGAGCAATTGATGCTGGCGTAAAATGCATTGAGCACGGGCAACTCATCGATGAACCAACAAAGAAGCTGATTGCCGAAAAGGGGATATGGGTTAGTATGCAACCGTTTACGCCAGCGCCCAGCATTATGGGTAATTCTCAGCTCGCTGAAGCATCGCCGCAGTAAGTCAAATTAAAACTAGTTCAAGATCGCATTGAACGCGCGTATCTCCTAGCGAAGAAATACGATGTTAAGCTTGCTTTTGGAACTGACAGGGGAGGTGGATCATTTGAAAATTCGTCATATCAAAACAATGATCTGGTTACTTTGACAAAATGGTTTACTGCGGCCGAAGTACTTCGCATCACTAGTGTCCGGCTACAAGTCGAACAGATTCAACTGGTTGCGAATACCGTCTAAGTCGTTATCGTAGTCCATCTCTTGAAGTGCCTGTAGAATGGGCGTTTTCTCGAATAGAGTTAGGCTGAGA
>Ga0255356_1001366_pt1 | contig 15416 bp, 8 predicted proteins | sample HBST100metaG_FD_189944 | JGI IMG/M metagenome (GOLD analysis project Ga0255356, IMG submission 189944) | Peat soil microbial communities from Stordalen Mire, Sweden - H.B.S.T100 | ecosystem: Environmental > Terrestrial > Soil > Wetlands > Peat | place: Sweden: Norrbotten County, Stordalen Mire... | reverse complement strand
GACACAGAACGAGGCGCTGCTGTTTGAGAAGTCCGCACCCGGCAAAAGCGCTTACATGCTGCCGCCGCTCGACGTGCCTGCCGTGGATGCGGCTACGCTGCTCGGCGAGGCCCACCGCAAGGTGGCCGTAGAACTGCCGGAGCTGAGTGAAGTCGAGATCATCCGCCACTTTACGCGGCTCTCGACGTGGAACTACGCCATCGACCTGGGCATGTATCCGCTGGGCTCCTGCACGATGAAGTACAACCCGCGGGTCAACGAAGTGGTGGCGCGCGTTGAAGGGCTGGCCGAGGCGCATCCTTACCGGCCAGATTCACTGGCGCAGGGGTCTCTGGAAGTGATCGACCTGCTACAGCGCTGCCTGCTGGAAATCACGGGCATGGACGCCATTACCCTGCAACCGGCGGCTGGAGCGCATGGCGAACTGACCGGAATTCTGCTGGTCCGCGCGTGGCACGAGTCCAAGGGCAAGGCGCGCAGCAAGGTTCTCATCCCCGACTCTGCGCACGGCACCAACCCGGCTTCGGCAGCCATGTGCGGCTACACGGTGGAAACGCTGCCGTCCAACGCCGAGGGCGGCATCGACCTGGAAGCCCTGGCGCGGCAGGTGGACGAGGAAACCGCGGCGCTGATGCTGACGAATCCCTCGACAATCGGGGTTTTCGAGAACCAGATTACCGAGATTGCCAAGATTCTGCACGCCAAGGGCGCGCTGCTTTACATGGACGGCGCCAACATGAACGCCTTGGTGGGGAAGACTCGTCCCGGCGACTTCGGCGTGGACGTGATGCACCTGAACCTGCACAAGACCTTCTCGACGCCCCACGGCGGCGGCGGTCCCGGCTCAGGACCGGTGGCCTGCAAGGCGTTTCTGGAGCCGTTCCTCCCCACTCCTGTGCTGGTCCAAGACAAGAACGGCGTGAAGAGTTGGAATTACAATAGGCCGCAGTCTCTGGGCCGCGTGCGCGCTTTTTACGGCAACACAGGCATGTTCATCCGCGCACTGGCTTACATCCTGGCCAACGGACCGGACGGCTTGCTCCAAACCACGGAAGACGCCGTGCTGAACGCCAATTATATCCGCAAAAATCTTGAAGGCGTTTACGATCTGCCTTACAAGACCGCCTCAATGCACGAGGTGGTTTTCTCGGACAAGCTGCAAGCGGCGAAGGGCGTGAAGACCGGCGACATCGCCAAGCGGCTCATCGACTACGGCTTCCATCCCTACACGGTCAGCTTCCCGATGATCGTCCACGGCGCGCTGATGATTGAGCCCACAGAAAGCGAGCCGAAGGAAGAGCTGGACCTGTTCATTGAAGCCATGCGCGCAATCGCCAAAGAAGTGGAGGAGACGCCGGAGCTGGTGAAGACCGCGCCGCACTCCACACGCATCTCAAGGCTCGACGAAGTGCAAGCGGCCAGGAAGCCCATCCTGCGCTGGCGACCGGCGAAATAGAAACTATCCAATCACGCGGAGGTTCTTCGAAGCATACTGCGCAATCTTTCCATCGACGGTCACCAGCGCCAGCCCTTCAACGGCGGCCTGCGCAATCAGCACCCTGTCGAATGGATCCTTGTGGATCGGCGGCAAGCCGTAAACCGCTGCAATGTGCTGGGGGCGCAGAATAAGCGGCGTGGCGGCCAATTGCTCCAGAGCATCGAACCACCACGCGCGCGGGTCGCCCACATCCAGCGTGCCTTTCATGCTCTTCAGCACGACCTCCCAGTACGAAACCACGCTCAGAAGATTGGGCCCTGCCAGAACCGCCCTTCGCGCCGCGGCGGTCAGCTTATCCGGATCGGCAAGCGCAAACAGGGCTGTACTGGTGTCAAGCAGATAGCCGCTGGAAGCGCCACTCACAAATCGCCTTCCAGAAAGCGATCCAGATCGACCGGCGCATCCCAGCCGGGCAGCAGGCGGATACGATCCTTCATGCCTCCCAGCCTCGCTTTCCGGCGTTCCGCGGGCGGCGGCGCAAGCTGGGCAACGGGCCGGCCATGGCGGGTGATGACCACCTGCTCACCCGCTTCAACCACCCGGATCAACTCGGGCAAGCGGTTTTTGGCGTCTGCGGTGCTGATGTCCATGGCGGCATTATAGCTATAATTTATAGCCATAACAAGCTTATTTTCCGCCCGCACCGGCAGGCTTCAGGAGAAAGGCTTTACACTTTCCCGTCGCTGCTGCGCTTGCGGAAGACCACTTTCAACTCGCGCCGCCAGTGTTCGCTGAGCGCCACAAGATCCCACTCCACCTGCGGAGAAAAGTAGCGGAGCACCGGCTCGTTGGCGGGGTGAATGCGCAGGGCTGGCGCGACAAGAAGCAGCCTGGGCTCAAGCGGCGAAACTTCAGCACCCTCGAAATATCCCTGGCGCTCGAAGGCTGAGAGCGGACGACCACCCGCCTTTGCCTGCCGGTCGCTGTTCAACGCACGGACGCGAATCCAGTAGTCCAGCGCCTGCAACGGTAGATGCAGATCCTCATCCGCCTTGAGTTCCAGAACCGTGAGGCGGCTGTTGCGGTCCAGCGTGAGCAGGTCCAACATGCCGCGGTCGCCAGCAGAAAGAGCCGGCACCTGCGAGTAAAGCAAATCCGCGCGCAAGCCCGGCAGCAGTTCGGCAATGCCCCGGCGGAGTTCCGACTCCAGCCAGCGCTCCGGCTGCATACGGTAGAGCGGGTCGTTTTGCGCACCGTCAACGCGGCGGCTGGCAAAAAGCCGCGCGCAGAGCTCTCGGCAAAGCGATTCATTCTCCGCGGTAAGCGGCGTCTCGTTGGGGCCCGCGCCGAAGCTGGCCTCGTTCTGAAGCGCAAACGAGTTGGCCGCAACGCCGTGATGCACGCGCGCAAATTCCAACCCATGCAGCAGCAACCCCACCTCTGTGGAGGAACGGGCGCGCAACTCCACGCGCTCGCGAGCCACCTGGGGAACCAGCGCCAACAGGTGGGCAATTTCTTCCTGGCAACGCTCCAGAACAGCAGCGGATGAAAACGCATGAACCAGCCGCGAATCCAAGTTGCCGGTGTCGCGAAAATCCACCTGCGTAAGTTCTTCGCTGCGCTCATCGAGGGCAAAAAGCTGGAAGTCGGCGGCGGCGTGATTCAGCCACGCCATGCGCTCGGCGGTGGTGCGCCAAGCGCCCGCGGGCACAATCACCTTGAGCCCGCCGAAGTGCCTCCGGGCATCGCCGTGCTGGCGGCAGTAGTCCAGCCAGAGAATTCCCAGCGTGAGAACGCCATCGACCATGGCGGCGGACTCGGCTTCGCCCACGCCGATCACCGCATCGGCCGCGGTTCCACGGAGCAGACGCCCGCGCACGTAGGCCGGCCCGAAGCTGTGCTCCAGGTCCATGGCCGAGCGCAAACCATCCACCTTGGCGCCGATAAAGTGCCGCGTCAGCACACGTTCCAGCAGACGTTGATAATTGCGGCGCGCGGCGTCACGGGCTGTGGGAGTGCGGCGGTCGCTGGTGGGCACCAGCTCCAGCGCCTGCGGTTTAGTGACGCCCATGCGGCGGGTCATCAGGCGCAGGCACTGCGCGCGCTGCTGCATGTCAACCACCGTGCGCATCAGGTTACGCTCGTCGCTCCAGAACTGCAACACGCAGCGGCCATGCGACTCCGCCACCGAATAGTGAGCCGTGCGCATGTCAAACAGGACGCGGCCATCCTCAAGCAGCGCGGCTGCCGGGTGGTCCGCCAGATACTCTTCGATGTTCTGGGTCAGTTGTTCCGCGGAAGCAGCTTCACTTGCCCCCATCGAGTTCCTACCAGCCCTGCCGCTTGCGCAGGCTAGTGATGTGCGCGGTGTGGTGGCGGGCGTGCCAGTCGTAGAGCGCCAGCGCGGTGGCCAGATTCTGCCGGCCATTTTCGGGGTGGATATAACCCTTCTGGAAATCCGCGTCCGAGAGAGATTCCAGCAGCGCCACCCAGCGGCTATGCAGCGCATCGATCAGCGCAAGAGAAACGTCGACGGGCAAGCGGCTATCGGCCAGTTCGGCCCAGGCGGCCTGATCGAAAGGCTTGATGGTGGGCCAAACCTCGGTGAGCGCCAGCTTGAAGCGGATGAAACCGTTGGCGTGGCTGTCTGCCACGTGATGCACCACCTGCCGCACCGTCCAGCCGCCTTCCCGGTAGGGCGTGTCGAGCTGTGCGTCCGTCAGGCCATTCACAGCGGCGCGCAGACGGCCAGCCAGCAGCCGCAGCGTTTGGATGTGCGCGGCGCGGATGCCGGCCATGCTGCTGGCCGGAGAAGTGAACCGGCCGATCGGATAACGAAAATCGTCCAAATCTGTCATGAAAAAAACCTTACCACGCCGCGCCCCATCGCAGGCAGGCCATGGAGAGCCAGAGCCCGCGACGGTGCTGCTTTGGAACCAGGGTTCGTTTTAGGCGCGCCGGTGATGATGCTGCTGGTGATGGTGCTGCGGATGATGGTTGTTGTGGTGGTGGGCGGCGAATGCGGCAGGGTTGGCAAAAACCAGCAGCAGCAGGACGGAGGCAAGAATCTTCTTCATCGCTCGAATTTAGCATGACAGCAGCCCCCCGGCGGCATAGCTCCGGGCGTCCCGCACCAAAACAAGAACGGGCTGCGCGCGCGGACGCCGACACGGAATCCAGCGTAAACTGAGGCTACGATGAGCGATTTGGCTGCTTCCCCGCGCCCCAGTGACAAGCGCTATTTTTTTGATAAATTCGGCATCACCGAGCGGCTTTTGGAGCGCGGCCTGGGAGAAGCCCTCTCGGCGGGCGGCGATTATGCCGACCTTTATTTCGAGTCGGTTACGGCCACCGCGCTGGGCGTCGACGAGCAGATCGTAAAATCGGCCAGCCAGGGAACCAGCGCCGGCTGCGGCATCCGCGTACTCAGCGGCGAGCGCACCGGCTATGCCTACACAGACAACCTGAGCCCGGACCGCCTGCTCCATGCCGCGCGCACCGCCGCGCTGATCGCCTCAGGCCCGGCCAAGCAGCCCGTGCAAGGGTTCATCGAAGCGCCCAGCCCCAATCTCTATCCCATTCCCCTCGGCGGCTTCGACCTGGACCTAACTGCGCGGCTGGAGCTGATTCTTCGCGCCGACCGCGCAGCCCGCGCTTTTGACGCACGCATTGTGCAGGTCAGGGCCAGCTACTCGGAAGAGTTGCGGCACATTCTTGTGGTCGCCTCAGACGGCGCTTTTGCCAGCGACACTCAGCCGCTCTGCCGCCTCAACGTTTCCGTCATCGCCAAGGACGACGAAACCACCACCAAGGGAGGAGCGGGCGGCGGCGGCAGGGCTGGCCTGGAGCAATTCACAGGCTCAAAAAGCCCGGAGGGCTTGGCGCGCGAGGCTGCGCGCGGAGCCATTTTGCAGCTTGACGCCATCCCCGCCCCGGCCGGCGAAATGGAAGTGGTCCTCGGACCCGGCTGGCCCGGCATCCTGATCCACGAGGCGGTGGGACACGGACTGGAAGCCGACTTCAACCGCAAGAAAACTTCGGCATTTGCGGGACTTCTGGGCCAGACGGTGGCCAGCCCCAAGGTCACCATCGTAGACAACGGAACCCTGGCCGGACGGCGCGGCTCGCTGAACGTGGACGACGAGGGCTCCGCGACACACGAAACGGTGCTGATCGAGAACGGCGTGTTGAAGGGTTACTTGACCGACAAGCTCTCCGCGCGGCTGATGGGCACGGCCAGCACGGGATCGGGACGCCGCGAGAGCTACCAGTCGATTCCCATGCCGCGCATGACAAACACCTACATGCTTGCAAGCGACGACGCGCCCGAGGATATTCTGCGCTCCGTGAAGCACGGACTTTACGCCGTCAACTTTGGTGGCGGTCAGGTGGACATTACGAACGGAAAATTCGTCTTCTCCGCCTCGGAAGCCTACCTGATCGAGGACGGCAAAGTCACCGCTCCGGTGCGCGACGCAACGCTGATCGGCAACGGCCCGGAGGCGCTGAAATATGTGTCGATGGTGGGCCACGACCTGAAGCTCGACGAGGGCGTCGGCACCTGCGGCAAGAACGGGCAGAGCGTTCCGGTGGGCGTGGGAATGCCGACCATCAAGCTGGACAAGATGACCGTCGGCGGAACTGGAAGAAACGCGAAAAGCTGAGATTCCCTCGCCTTGCTATCCCAGGTCTCAAAATCGAGACCTGGGGCACCCATTGCCATTGGTACAACGACACAAGCCGGGCAGGAGCCTGTTCCCTAGTCCCTCAGTCCCTAGTAGTCCCTGTTCCCTGCTTTATTCGTCGCGAGTGTACGTGTTGCGGATCTTCTCCTCGTGGCGTTCCATGGCCAGCTCGATGAGGCTTGTGATGAGGTCTTTGTAGCCGATGCCCGTGGCTCCCCAGAGCTTGGGGTACATGCTGATGCGTGTGAAACCGGGCATCGTATTCACTTCGTTGAGGAAGAGGCGGCGCTTGCCGTCAGGCTCCATGAGGAAGTCCACGCGAGCCAGACCGGAGAGGTCACAGGCGCGGAAGGCGGCAACGGCCATCTCGCGAATCCGCTTGGTCTCGTCGCGGCTAAGCTTGGCGGGAATCACCGGCACCGAGCCCTCGGAAAGGTACTTGGCCTCGTAGTCGTAAAACTCCTTGCCGGGAACGATTTCGCCCACCACGCTGGCCTTGGGATCGTCGTTGCCCAGGACGCCGACTTCAAACTCAAGGGCGCGGGATTTCTTGCCGCCGACGCCTTCCTCGACAACCAGTTTGCGGTCGTAGCGGGCGGCCAGTGCAAGCGCCGGACCTAGCTCCTTGCGGTCATGCGCCTTGCTGATGCCGACCGAGGAGCCAAGGTTCGCGGGCTTGACGAAGACCGGATATTTAAGCGCTGCCTCAACCTTCGCGACGGCCTTGCGGGGGGATTTTTCCCAGTCGGCGCGGAGCAGCGTGACATGCTTGACGATGGGCAATTTGGCTTGGGCAAACAGGCGCTTCATCACGTCCTTGTCCATGCCAGCCGAAGAGCCCAGAACGCCGGAGCCGACGTAAGCGATACCAGCCAGCTCGAAGAGACCCTGGATCGTGCCGTCCTCGCCGAAGGTGCCGTGAAGCACGGGGAAAACGACATCGAGAGACTTGACGCTCGACTTCTGGTCGAGCCCCGCAGCGGGCTCGGGCGCAAGCAGCGTGGGAATGCCTTCCTGGAGCAGCTTGGCGCCGGGAGTGGTTTTTGGGTCGCCCGCGCGCAGTTTTTCTTTTGGTTTTGAACCGGCTTCCTTGTCGCCGGACGCAGCCAGATCGGCGGCGTGGGGGCCCTGGCCCGTAAGCAGGTCGTGCGCATCGGCGGCCGCCAGCCATCGGCCTTCCTTGGTGATGCCGATGGGAACCACATCGAACTTCCTGCGATCGATGGCTTTCAGAACTGAAGCTGCGGAAAGCAGCGAGACTTCATGCTCGCCGCTGCGCCCGCCAAAAAGGATGCCGACACGGAGTTTTTTTGCCATTCTGTTCTTCATTCACCGCTTGAGTGCGCAAATTTTTCAGTACTGATTCAGTGTAGAACTTCTCACAGAATCTTCTTCCCAAATGCCGAGCAGGCCAGTTCTACGGCCAGTTCGGCCGTGCGGTTGTGCTCATCGAGGATGGGGTTCACTTCGACAATTTCAAAGCTGAGTAAGCGGCCGTCGTCGGCCAGAATCTCCATGGCGAGATGAGCCTCGCGGTAGGTAGCGCCGCCGCGAACGGGAGTGCCCACGCCCGGGGCGTCCTCGGGATCGATCCAGTCCATGTCGAGCGAAACGTGATACCCGGCAGCGCCGCGGCTGGCCACGCCGAGCGCCTCTTCCATCACAGCCCTCATGCCGCGCTCGTCGATATCGCGCATGGTGTAGACCTCGGCAATTCCTGCGTGGCGAATGTTTTCGCGCTCTTCGGAGTCGATATCGCGAACGCCGATCATGACGATGTTTTCCGGCGCAATTTTGGGCGCGTAACCGAAGATGTTTCCGAGCAGCTCCGGGCCGAGGCCGACGAGCGCCGCCAGAGGCATGCCGTGGACATTGCCGGAGGGCGACGTTTCCGGAGTATTGATGTCAGAGTGCGCGTCGATCCAGATGAGGCCGATTTTCTGGCTCTGGCGGCGATAGAACTCGGCAACGCCGGAGATTGAACCGGCGGCCAGCGAGTGGTCTCCGCCAAGCACCAGCGGCGTGATGCCTTCTCCCAGGGTTTGGAGGACGGACTCGGCGGTGCGAGTGCAGGTTTCGGCAATCTCGGTCAAGTAGTGTGCATTGCGGTTGCCGGAGGTTTGGGTTTCCGCAATTTCGACGCGGATGTTGCCGCCGTCCGTAACCTGATGGCCAAGAGTTGCAAGCCGCGATTGGAGGCCGGCAACGCGCATGGCGGAGGGCCCCATATCCACGCCGCGACGGCTGGCGCCGAGATCGAGCGGGACGCCAAGGATGCGAATGCAGCGGGCGGGCTGCGCCTGGTTGCCGCTGTGCCGGGACGACGCGGGACGGGTGGGAATTTCCGTTATCTTCGCCATAGAATTTCTTCCTGGGGCGATTGGGCACAGCCGAAGCCGGCCTCAAGGAACCCCGGTGGTTATTCAATCACATCCGGATGGAAGTGCAACAGCCATGCCGTAATCAAACCGGAAAAATGCACGGCGTACGAAGAAAAGGCCCGGCTTGCGCCGGGCCTTTTGGTTGGAGTGTATCCAGGATGGTTTTGAAAAGACTCCCCCTTACTCGGAGGCCATCTCCTCGGCTTCGCCTTCCTGACGCATGAGTTCCAGTTCGCGCTCGGCGGCTTCCTTCTCTGCCGAAACCTCTTCCTGCACGCGGGCCGCCGCTGCCTCCAGCTCAGGAGAGAGCTGGACATTGCGGTAGTACTCGAGGCCCGTGCCGGCGGGGATAAGGCGTCCGACGATCACATTCTCCTTGAGGCCGCGCAGGTTGTCGATCGCGCCGTTGATGCTGGCTTCCGTCAGCACGCGGGTGGTCTCCTGGAAGCTGGCAGCGGAGATGAAGCTGTCGGTTGAGAGCGAAGCCTTGGTGATGCCCAGCAGAAGCGGATGCCCGATAGCCGGACGGCCGCCCTTGGCGAGCACGCGCTCATTCTCTTCGCGGAAGCGGAACTTATCCACCTGCTGTTCGAGCAGGAAATTGGTATCGCCCACTTCCTCGATGCGAACCCAGCGCAGCATCTGACGCACAATCACTTCGATGTGCTTATCGCTGATGGCCACGCCCTGCAGACGGTAGACTTCCTGAATTTCATTCACCAGGTAAGCCTGCAAAGCCTTTTCACCCAGCACGTCGAGAATATCGTGCGGGTTCAGGGGGCCGTCCATCAGCGGGTCGCCGGCAGCAAGCCGCTCACCCTCCTGAACGTTGACGTGAATGCCGCGCGGCACCGAGTATTCCTTCTCGTCGCCGTTGTCCGCGGTCACATAGATCTTGCGCTGTCCCTTGACCACATCGCCGAAGCGAACCACGCCATCGATTTCGCTGATGATGGCCGTCTCGCGGGGCTTGCGGGCCTCGAACAGTTCAACCACGCGCGGCAGACCGCCGGTGATGTCCTTGGTGCGCGTGCTTTCCTTCGGAATCTTCGCAAGCACGTCGCCAGGACCAACCTCGTTGCCGTCTTCGACCATAAGGTGAGCGCCGCGGGGCAGCAGATAACGCTTGTGTCCCTTGGCGTTTTTCACCACCAGGGTAGGCTGGCGCTTTTCGTCCGCGGCGTCGGCCACAACCCAGCGCGAAAGGCCGGTGACTTCATCGACTTCCTCGTTGAGCGTGACGCCTTCCTGCAAGTCCTTGAATACGACATTGCCTTCGATTTCAGTGAGGATCGAGTAGGTGTACGGATCCCACTCGGCCATCATCTGGCCCAGCTTGACGCGATCGCCGTCCTTGACGTGAATGCGCGCGCCGTAAACCACCTGGTAGCGTTCCTTCTCACGGCCCCGGTCGTCCACAACGGCAAGCGAACCGGAGCGGTTCATGGACACCAGCAGGCCGTCCCTGCTTTGGACGTAGTTGATGTTGATGAAGCGCACGAAGCCGTTGTTCTTGGCATCGAGGCGCGACTTGTCCTGAACACGGCTGGCCGTGCCGCCGACGTGGAAGGTACGCATGGTGAGCTGCGTGCCGGGTTCGCCGATGGACTGCGCCGCGATGACGCCGCAGGTCTCGCCCAGTTCAACCATGCGGCCGGAGCCGAGGTTGCGCCCGTAGCACAGAGCGCAAACGCCGCGCTTTGACTCGCAGGTGAGCACCGAGCGGATCTTGACCTTCTCGACGCCCGCGGCCTGAATGGCGGAAGCAATGTCCTCGTCAATGCCTTGATTGATATCGACCACGATGTTGCCGTCATAGTCCTTGATGCGGTCGAGGGAAACACGGCCAATGATACGGTCGCGCAGTTCCTCGATGATCTCGCCCGACTCGACGATCGAGTTCACGTAGATGCCTTCGACCGTGCCGCAATCGTACTCGGTGACAATGACATCCTGTGCCACGTCGACGAGGCGGCGGGTCAGGTAGCCGGAATCGGCGGTCTTCAGAGCCGTATCAGCCAGGCCCTTGCGAGCGCCGTGCGTTGAAATGAAGTATTCCAACACGGTGAGGCCTTCACGGAAGTTGGCCGTGATGGGCGTCTCGATGACTTCGCCCGAAGGCTTGGCCATCAGTCCGCGCATGCCGCTGAGCTGGCGAATCTGCTGCTTGGAACCGCGGGCGCCGGAATCGGCCATGATGTAAATCGGGTTCATGACCCCTTCGTCGTCGGCGCGCTTCATGTTGCCGAACATCTCGTCGGCCACCTTGTCGGTAACGGCCGACCACATCTGGATGACCTTGTTGGCGCGCTCGCCGTTGGTGATAGCGCCGTCCATGTACTGCTTCTGGACCTCGATCACCTTCTTGTCGGCGTCGTCCACGGTGGTGTACTTGCTGGCCGGAATGACCATGTCGTCGAGGCCGACCGAGAGCCCGGAGATCGTCGCATACTTGAAGCCCAGCGCCTTGATGCTGTCCAGCATGCTGACCGTGATTTCAAGGCCGAGGTTCTGGTTGCAATAGTCCACCAACTGGCCGATGCCCTTCTTCTTCATCAGTCCATTGATGAAGGGCATGCCCGCCGGCAGCGAGTCGTTGAAGATGACGCGGCCGACGGTGGTGGAGATGTACTCCTTGTTGAAGTCCACCGCATCGGTGTGGGTCAGATCCTGGTCGTCGTAGGCCGTGGTCATGTCCAGCACCTTGCCGGTATAGCGCAGGCGGATGGGCGTGAGGGTCTCGACCTCCTTGGCTTCCAGAGCCATCAGAACCTCTTCGACGTTGGCGAAGACGCGGCCCTCGCCCTTGGCGCCCTTGTGGGCCTTGGTCATGTAATAAAGGCCGAGCACCATGTCCTGCGTGGGCACGGTGATGGGATGGCCGGAGGCCGGCGAAAGAATGTTGTGCGAGGACAGCATCAGCACACTGGCTTCAATCTGCGCCTCGGGCGAAAGCGGAATGTGCACGGCCATCTGGTCGCCATCGAAATCGGCGTTGAAGGCGGTGCAGCACAGCGGATGGAGCTTGATGGCCTTGCCCTCGACCAGTACCGGCTCAAAAGCCTGAATACCCAGGCGGTGAAGCGTGGGGGCGCGGTTCAGCATGATCGGGTGATCCTTGATGACTTCCTCAAGGATGTCCCAGACCACCGGATCCTGCATCTCCACCATTTCCTTGGCCTGCTTGATGGTGGTGCACTGGCCGGTCTGCTCCAGGCGGTGATAGATGAAGGGCTTGAACAGTTCGAGCGCCATCTTCTTGGGCAGGCCGCACTGGTGAAGGTGCAGCTCGGGGCCAACCACGATGACCGAACGGCCGGAGTAGTCGACGCGCTTGCCCAGCAGGTTCTGACGGAAGCGGCCCTGCTTGCCCTTCAACGTATCGGAAAGGGACTTGAGCGGGCGGTTGTTGGCGCCGCGCAGCACACGGCCACGGCGGCCGTTGTCAAACAGCGCGTCAACGGCTTCCTGCAACATGCGCTTCTCATTACGGACGATCACTTCCGGCGCATGAAGGTCCATCAGCTTCTTCAACCGGTTGTTGCGGTTGATGACGCGGCGATAGAGGTCGTTCAAATCGGACGTGGCGAAACGGCCGCCATCCAACGGCACCAGCGGGCGCAGCTCGGGAGGAATCACGGGCAGCACGTCCAGAATCATCCACTCCGGCTTGTTGTCGCTCTTGCGGAAGGCCTCGACGACCTTGAGGCGCTTGGCGTACTTGATCTTCTTCTGCGCGGAGGTTTCCGTCTTCATGCGCTCGCGCAGTTCGATGTTCAGCTCGTCGACGTTGACGCGCTTGAGCAGTTCCTTGATGGCTTCCGCGCCCATCATGGCCTTGAAGCCGGAGGGGCGGAACTGCGTATCGAGTTCGCGGAACTTGACTTCGTCCTTGATAATCTCGCGCTCTTTTACCGGAGCGTCGCCGGGATCGATGACGACATAGGACTCGAAGTAGAGAATGCCTTCCAGGTCGCGGAGAGAAATGTCGAGCAGGTGGCCGATGCGCGAAGGCAGGCCCTTGAAGAACCACACGTGCGAGCAGGGCGAAGCCAGCTCAATGTGGCCCATGCGCTCGCGGCGCACCTTGCTGACCGTCACTTCCACGCCGCACTTGTCGCAGATGACTCCGCGGTGCTTCATGCGCTTGTACTTGCCGCACAGGCACTCCCAGTCCGTGACCGGTCCAAAGATGCGGGCGCAGAACAGGCCATCGCGCTCAGGCTTGAAGGTGCGGTAGTTGATGGTTTCTGGCTTGGTAACTTCGCCATGAGACCAACTGCGGATTTTTTCCGGCGATGCCAGCATGATGCGGATGGCGTCAAAGTCGGTAATGGGACTGGACAGCTCAAACGGGTTCGAACGGAACAAGGCGACCCTCCTTGGCGGGCCTTACGGCCGCTGCCGCGGCTTTTCCCGGGATTACTGAAGAGCCCTTCCTTCCCGGGTGGCGGCGTTTACCGCTTTCAAGAAGGGCCCTGACAACTCTTTGCGTCCGGCCCGGAGTTACCTGTTCAGGCTGCTCCGGACCGGTAAAAATTCACGGTCGCCGCGCTCAGTCGGCAGCCGCCGCGACTTCCTCCGGCGCGGGCAGTTTCTTGACAAGGTCCGCGCGCTTGATCAGCTCCACGTCCAGGCACAGCGACTGCAACTCGCGGATCAGCACGTTGAACGACTCCGGCACGCCCGGCTCGATGGCCGCCTCGCCCTTGACGATGGCCTCGTAAATCTTGGTGCGGCCGTAAACGTCATCGGACTTGGCAGTGAGCAGTTCCTGCAGGATGTAGGCGGCGCCGTATGCTTCGAGAGCCCACACTTCCATCTCGCCGAATCTCTGCCCGCCGAACTGCGCCTTGCCGCCCAGCGGCTGCTGGGTGATAAGCGAGTACGGTCCGATCGAACGCGCGTGAATCTTGTCGTCGACCAGGTGGGAGAGCTTCAGCATGTAGATGTAGCCCACCGTAACCGGCTGTTCGAACGGCTCGCCGGTCATGCCGTCATAGAGCGTGGTTTTGCCAGAAGAAGGCAGCCCGGCCGTAGCCAGCAGCGCCTTGATCTCGCCTTCCTGCGCGCCATCGAACACGTTGGTGCCAAACCAAACGCCGCGCTTCATGCCCTTGGCAACGCGCAACAGCATCTCGTCGTCCAATTCCAGCAACTGCCTCAGCGCCGCCGTGCCCGCAAACTCCTTCTTCACGAGTTCACGCACATAATTCGCTTCGCTGTTCGCAGCAACCAGAGCGGAAATTTTTTCTCCCAGCACATGCGCGGCCCACCCCAGATGCGTCTCCAGGATCTGCCCCACATTCATACGGGAAGGAACGCCCAGTGGATTGAGCACAATCTCCGCCGGAGTTCCATCGGGCATATACGGCATGTCTTCCTCGGGAAGAATGCGCGCAATCACGCCCTTGTTGCCGTGGCGTCCGGCCATCTTGTCGCCCACCTGAAGCTTGCGCTTCATGGCGATATAGACCTTGACCAGCTTGATGACACCCGGAGGCAGCTCGTCGCCCTTTTGCAGCTTGGCCACCTTTTCGTTGGTGATCTTGCGCAGCACTTCGATCTGGCGCGAAGTCATCTCCTCGATCTCATCGATCTGCTCGTTGACGCGGGGATCCTTGTCGGCGTAGCGGATGCGCTTGAGGTTCTTGGTGGAGATGCGCTCAATGGTGTCGCGATCGAGAATCGTGGCCTTGGTGAGCAGACGCTTGTTGGTGCGCTCGTCATGCAGGTCAGCCAGCACTTCCTTGCCGCCCAGGATGCCGTCGAGCCGCTTCAGGCGCTCGTCGGTCAGAATGCGGATTTCGTCGCCCAGATTCTTTTCCAGTTTGGCAACGTACTCAGCCTCGATCTGCTTGGCGCGCTCGTCCTTCTCCTGCCCCTTGCGGCTGAAGATGCGAACGTCCACCACCGTGCCCTCGATACCCGGAGGCGTGGTGAGCGAAGCGTCACGCACATCGCCAGCCTTTTCGCCGAAGATGGCGCGCAGCAGCTTTTCTTCAGGAGTGAGCTGGGTTTCGCCCTTGGGCGTCACCTTGCCGACCATGATGTCGCCGTGGCCAATCTGGGCGCCGATGCGGATCACGCCGCTCTCATCCAGGTCGCGCAGCGCATGTTCGCTGACGTTCGGGATGTCGCGCGTGATTTCCTCGGGTCCCAGCTTGGTGTCGCGGGCCTCGATCTCGAACTCCTCGATGTGAACCGAGGTGTAATAGTCCTCCCGCACCAGCTTTTCGCTGATCAGGATGGCGTCCTCGTAGTTGTAGCCGCGCCAGGGCATGAAGGCCACCAGCACGTTGCGGCCCAAGGCCAACTCACCCTGCTCGGTGCATGGTCCGTCGGCAAGAACCTGTCCCTTGACCACATGGTCGCCCTCGCGGACCACCGGCTTCTGGTTGATGCAGGTGTTCTGGTTGGAGCGCTTGAACTTGATCAACTGGTAGATGTCGGAACCCACCTCACGCGAAAGTTGCGTGGGATTGTGCTCGCCTTCGACACGCACAATAATGCGCGTTGAATCCACCGAGTCGATTACGCCGTTGCGGCGGGCCAGAATGACAGCGCCGGAATCGCGCGCCGTAACGCCTTCCATGCCCGTGCCCACCAGCGGAGCTTCAGCCACCAACAGCGGCACCGACTGGCGCTGCATGTTGGCGCCCATCAGCGCGCGGTTGGCGTCATCGTGTTCCAGGAACGGCACCAGCGAAGCAGCCACGGAAACAAGTTGCTTGGGGCTGACGTCGATGTAATCCACCTCGGCCTTGTTCACCAGCACAAAGTTGCCGGCGCGACGGGCATTCACCAACTCTTCGGTGATTACGCCGTTCTCGTCAAACTCAATGTTGGCCTGTGCAACGGTGTGCTTGTCCTCTTCCCATGCGGAAAGGTAGAAGCTGAACGGCATGTGGG
>Ga0255356_1001362_pt1 | contig 15442 bp, 8 predicted proteins | sample HBST100metaG_FD_189944 | JGI IMG/M metagenome (GOLD analysis project Ga0255356, IMG submission 189944) | Peat soil microbial communities from Stordalen Mire, Sweden - H.B.S.T100 | ecosystem: Environmental > Terrestrial > Soil > Wetlands > Peat | place: Sweden: Norrbotten County, Stordalen Mire... | reverse complement strand
GTATCGCTCAGTGCTGCGCTGGCGGCAGCAATGTTGAGACGGCCCAACACCTCGGCATTATCAGCGCCCTGCTTGCGAAGCGTGCCTGCAAGTGCGCGTGGGGCCAACACATAGCCAATGGGCAATCCAGCCAGTCCATGAATCTTGTCGAAGGTACGGAAGACAATGACGTTGGCGCCTTCGCGCACCAGAGACACCGCCGAGCGCTCTTCAAAATCGTCCGTGTATTCCAGATACGCTTCATCCACAATGACAACGGCATGTTGCGAGCTTTCGCGCAAGAACCGCTTGAATGCCTGATTCTCGTTGACTGTTCCTGTCGGATTGTGCGGATTGACCAGATAGATGGCGCGAGTCTTCGCGGTAATCTTCGCCGACAACGCCGCAAGATCGTTTTCGTAACGTGCATTCAGCGGCACAGGCACACCGACGCCGCCAACGCGCGCGGCCGCATCGATAAACGCAAGATAGCCGGGCGTGGAGTAGATAAACTCGGAGCCGGGTCCGCCCTCACTGGCAAGAACGATGCCCAGCAAACCGAGGATTTCTCCCAAGACGACCTGCTCTACCGGCACTCGTTCATGCACGGCAATCTGCTTCGCAAGTTGCTGTGCGGCGTCCGCGCTGGCGTAGCGGTTGAGGCGGGTGAATTCGTGCAAGATCGCCTCGGCAACGCGTGGCGAAGGGCCGTATGGATTCTCATTCAACGAAAGATGGACCAGCGGTGCGGTGCGCGCTGCGGAAGTGGCTGACGCCCTTTCAGAAAATAGCGGGAGCGGCGGCAGGACACTAGCTCCGAGCGCAAGTCCAGTGGCTTTTAACAAATTGCGGCGGCTGAGGTTCATCGACATGCAGCGCATCCTCTCAATGCCTTTACTTGAAAAAACGAAATTGCCGTTGCGCCGCTCCTGCGAAGAGCGGCACAACGGCACAGTACAAAACAATTTTAGTAAGCCACGCGCAAACCAAGCTGCAGATAGCGCGGGAAGTTGACTTGCGAGGTAATCGCGCCAAAGCTCGAACTGCCAAACGAAGTGTTCGGCCCACCAAACTGCGGCGTGTTGAAGGCATTGAAACTTTCCGCGCGGAACTGGACATTGACGCGTTCACGAATGACGACATTCTTGAAGAGCGCAAGATCCAGGTTTTCGTAGCCAGGCCCACGCAGCGAAAGTGTACGTGGAGCATTGCCAAAAGTGAGAACAGTGGAAGTGGTGAATGCGTCGGGGTTGATGTAACCGCCGAGGCGGTCATATATGCTGCCCGTGGTTGCCAGAGATTTGCCAGCGACCAGGTTGGGCCGCTGCACACCATTGCCAACAATGGAGATGTTCGGATTGCTGCTTTGTTTGATGGTGACAGGGAATCCAGCTTGGAGCGTAGGAACAACGCTCAACCGCCAGTTGCCCGCGACCAGATCTGTAATGCGCGAGCCAGTGGAAAAGCGCTCGCCGTGCCCTATCGGCAGGTCGTACGTGATACCGGCCGAAAAGCGGTAAGGGATATTGTTGACGGCTGATCCGTACTCCGCATGTAGGTCATAGATATTCTGCGGCGCGGTTGTCGCAGCGCCCTGGACGCTGTTCGAGGTAGCAAACGATGCATCCCGATTACGCGACCACGTGAAAGATGAAAGCAGATTCAATCCGTGTCCTGCGCGACGTTCAGCTTTTACAAGCAGGGCGTTGTAGTCGGCGTAGCTCGCGGAGGTAAGCAAGTTTACGGAACTGAACTGCGGAAAAGGAAGCAGTAACTGGGACTCCGCAACCGTGGCGCCGCCGATAACGCCCGTTCCGCCGTGGCCGTAGTAAGGGTTGGATACAGAATTACTCAACGCGGTATATCCCAGGCTGAAGTTTGTGGGATTAAGTTGATTGTAATTGACCGCAACGCTGCCCGTGGGGCCCGGAGAAAGATTTGTCGAGCGAGATCCGATGTAGTCCACCTCCAACGCAATGTGGCTGGGCAGTTCGCGCTCCACACCCACGGAGAACTGTTGGACGCGCGGCGACTTCAGTTGCTGATCATAGGTGGTGACGGATGATCCTACGCCTGTAAGCAATCCAGCGGAGTTACCAGCGGGCTTCGAGATTCCACTGGGAAACGGATTGTCAAGCACATTGGCTGGGGTCTGGTTGTTGTCGTTACTGGCAACGTAGGTTGTGTACTGCGTATAACCGGGAGCCAGTGCGGCGCTGGGGTCGTAGCGTAGCGGCGCATATAGAATACCATAGCCGCCGCGCAGCACGGTCTTCTCGTTGAGTGCAAACGATGCACCGAGCCGCGGAGCGAATTTAAGCCTCGACAGATTTCCAATATCACGTGGATTCCCGTTGACGCCCGCGAACAGAATTCCACCTTTCACTGTTGTGTCGGTTGCCAGTTGCGCGGTAGCTGTGCGGTCGAATCCGACAGCGAGTTGATTATTATCCTCTGTCAGGCCGGTTTCACTCTCATAGCGCAGGCCAAGGTTAAGCGTCAGCCGGCGCGTAAGGCGCAGATTGTCTTGTGCGAAGAGCGCGTAATAATCGGCATAGGTATTCAGTTGTGTCGAGGTTTCCACCTTTCCACTCACCGGATAGCCAAGCAATAAGTCGGCTAGATCGGAACCTGTGCCATCGTCCGATACGCCAGGATATTGCTGTGTGAAAGCGCCGCTGAAAGTATAAGTTCCAGGCGCGTCCCCCAGGTCCTTGTAGTTCATGCGAATGCGACGATGCTCTGCGCCGAAAGTGAGATCGTGTTTGCCAGCGCTTTTGGCCAGCGTACCGTTCACGACCTGCGATTTCCAGTTATCCAGCGAACTGGTGTCCTGGCCAAGTTGGGAAAAGTTCCGCAGGAAAATGGTCGGGAAAAAATTCGCCTGCAACTGGCTGGTCAGAGAAGTCGGAAAGCCCAGGGTAGATGGGTCGAATCCATTGCTAACTTCAGCGATAAGATTCGGGAAGCGATTGATGCCGTAACGCGCGGTAAGTACGGTGGTGGGGTTCAGTATCCACGTGCTGTTCACCTGCGTTGCGTCCACTTGCCGGTGATAAGTGTAAGAGTAGCTTCCAGGCAGAGTTCCCAGTGGATTTCCAAGCGGCTGTAGTGCCTGGTAGTAGATATACGATCCACTTACATTCCACCACGGACGAATCTGCTGATCGATCTTTGCCGTTACCTCCTGCGCATGGTCGCGCACGTTATCTGTTCCAGTGAAGTTGTTGTTTCCGGTTGCAACAGATACGAGCGGATCTGGATAGGGGTAGTAAGAGGCAATATTCTTGCCGACAGTACTCAGGGTAGTGATCTTGTTACCGGGGAAGGGTGTACGGTGTATAACGCCGTTTCCATCAGTGTACGTTTTGGTTGGGTCATAAATTACATTGAGAGTTCCGTCGGAGTTGTAACTTTGTGAAAAGTCTCCGGTGCGTTCCAGCTTGGTGGGAACCGCAAAGGTCTCAGTGTACGGCGAGGTCTGAATATATCCTTCTGAACCTATAAAGAAAAAAGTCTTGTTGCGTCCGTTATAGACATGGGGAATGAAAAGGAATCCTCCCAACGACGCGCCCCAGTTGTAATACGGACTATCAGGCCGCGCAATCCCAGAACGTTTGGCGAAGAAATCGTTGGCCAGCCAATCGGTCTGCCGCGTCGCGCCAAAGACCGAGCCGTGATAGACATTCGATCCCGAGCGAAGCAGCGTGTTGAAAACAGCGCCGCCGGTACGGCCCACCTCTGCATCATAGGTGTTCGCCTGGACCTTTACATCCTGAATCGATTCGATAGTCGGAATAGCGATTGGCCGGTTGTTTGTATCTGTTATAGGTACACCGTCAATCAAATACAGGTTCGAGCCAACCGGTCCTCCAGCCACCGAGGTTTGTGTGGTTCCATTCTGATCTGCGAAGCGCACGAACTGTGGATTGCCCGTGTTGACAAAAAGCCCTGATGCTTTGACCGTCATGTACGGATTGCGCCCGAGAATCGGAAGATTTACAAGCTGCTGCTGATTTATGTCTGTGCTGACAGAAGCCGTCGAGAGATCGACGAGCGCAGCTTCAGCGCTCACCTCAACCACATCGCGCGCGCCACCCACTGCCAGCGAAATATCGAGCGTGAGAAAGTCCTGCGTGGCAAGACGGATGTGTGTACGGTCGGTTGCGCTGAATCCGGCTGCCTCAATATGAAGTGTGTACGCGGAAGGGCGGAGTTCATTGAACGCGTAAGCGCCGATCTGATCCGTAACGGTTGTTCGAATCTGATGCGTCGCTTCATCGGTCAACGTTACGGAAGCGCCGCGCAAAGCGGCTCCGCTTGTGTCGGTTACAGCACCGCGCAATCCGCCATTGAAGGTTTGCGCATGGGATAAGGATGAAACACCAGCGATGAGAAGCAACGCGACGAATGCTGCTGTAAAGGCCGCAGATCGCGAGAAGAATTGAAGGACGATATGAGAAAAAGTGGACCGCGTCATGGTATCTCCTGAGGAGTGCAGATGAAGTATCCGCATCAAGAAGGATGAATGAGCGCGCGGGTCTGTACTGTCGTGTCGCGAATCATTCACTGCTCGATCTCTATGTCCTATAGATGACTAAGAGATACGAAATCCACGGCAATGCATGGAGCTCATCCTTTTGCGGAGTGGAAAGAAAAGGCGTTGGAAACTAGCGACAGGAATGCATTTGCACCATGCCGCTCGACTCAACAGGACAAACCTGCGAGGAACGACAACAACGACACTGGCGGGTCAAACGCATGGCTTGATTTTAGGGGAGCATTGAATACATGTCAAATCCATTTCCGCAGCTTATCTTTAACGTTATAGCGAGCTCCATGAATGATGGCGTTATCTAAGCACCTGTTTACGCACTAATGTTGAGCAGGTATTCACCTTGCAGTTCGCGTCTACTTCTGATTGCTGCTTTCTAGATCGCGTTGCGCATATCATGTTGATGAATCACGCCCTTCCCTTCTTGAAGCGGAGGAATCGTTCACACCGCAGTGCAGCTTTCTCACCTCATGCGGCTTTCATTTCTCTCTTGACATGCCACCGCTTTCGATTTAACCTACTAATACTTGTTGAACTGCCAGAGGAATTGGCGCAACACAAGTATAAGGACTCAATGGCCCACTTCTTCACTCCCGCAATGTGTATGTGCTGCTGCTGTCTGGGCTGCGCTGCGCGGGCGTGTACTCTGGGCTAGATTCCGAAACAAGGATTTCGACCCCACGATGACCCACCCGCCGAATGGCGCGGTGGGTTTTTTGATTTTGGCAAACATTCTCTAATGTGGTTAGTTCTACTGATAACCAGAGCCTTTTCAGAATGCACGTACAGCAGCAAAGTGTGTACAAGGCGGCTTTTCTTTGGGAAAAACCACTCGGCAGTATTAACTTTCTCTACAGCAATTCGGAAAATGCTATAGGGCAGAATGCTGACAGATGTTTCATAGGCGCCGGTGGCGAAGTGGCTAACGCGCAGGTCTGCAAAACCTGTATACGCGGGTTCAATTCCCGCCCGGCGCTCCAATTTAGATCGGACAGAAGTGATTCTTCAGAGAGCCGCTTATTTGTGCGTGCTAATTGCGTGAAGATGTTAGTTTTTGTCCAGTAACTGATATTGATGGAATAGGAAGCAGGCTTTTTCAAGTGACTACTACTCTTACTACTCGAATGCCTATGACTATGCGTACCCCAGGCGGTCGCAGGCCAGCTTCGGAAGTATGAGTTCATAGACTCAATCTCCATACTGGCAGCCGCCTGGGGTATTCCCCGGCGGCTTAGTTGTTTTTGGATACTTATTAATCAGCCACAAAGGAGATTGCGTTGAAGACATGCGACCTGCAGGATTCTACTGTTGCAATTCATGGCGGACGATCACTGGATTCTCACGCCAGTTCGATTCTCTTTCCGCTCTATCAAACCAGCACATTCGTTCACGATGCCGTCGGTGTCGATAAGGGATTCAGCTATTCGCGCGTCTCCAATCCCACAGTAGATGCATTGGAAAAGGCCATTGGCGCGCTGGAGGGAACACCTCCAGCCATTTGTTTCCGCACATGCATGGCTGCAATCACTACACTGTTTCTCTCTGTGCTGAAAGCTGGCGACCACGCGGTAATTTCCGATGTAGTTTATGGCGGCACCATGCGCCTTTTTCGCGAAGTGCTCAACAATTTGGGAATCACCTCGTCATTTGTTGACAGTTCTGACGCCGCCAATGTCGAGGCAGCAGTCACGCCCGTAACCCGCATCGTCTTTATTGAGACTCCTGGCAACCCTACGCTGAAGTTGACGGATATTGAGGCTGTTGCTCAGATCACCAAGCGACATTCGATCCTTCTTGCAGTTGACAATACATTTCTGACTCCGATTCTTCAGAAGCCTCTTGAACTTGGCGCGGATATTTCTGTGCTCTCGACGACCAAATACATCGACGGCCATAACGCGACCGTCGGTGGATCGATTGCCACGCACGACGAAACACTGCTGGAGCGCCTTCGCTTGATCCGCAAGACGGTTGGCACGATACAGGCGCCCTTCGAGGCCTGGCTTACACTGCAAGGGATCAAGACGCTGCCCGCACGCATTCGCCTTCACTGCGAGGGAGCGGCGCTCATCGCTCAATGGCTGGAGAATCATCCAGCAGTCAGCCACGTGTACTATCCAGGGCTCGATTCGTTTCCACAAAAAGCATTAGCCGAAAAACAACAGCGTGCTCCCGGCGCAATGATTGCCTTTGAATTGAAGGCTGGGTACGACACGACCATCAAAGCGCTGAACAGCGTGAAGCTCTGTTCACGCGCTGAAAGCCTGGGTGGCCTTGAAACTCTGATTACTCATCCCTCTTCATCGACCCATGCGGACGTTGAACCAGAACTTCGCCGCAGACTCGGCATTACAGATGGCCTTGTCCGCCTATCGGTGGGGCTTGAAGCTCCCGACGATATCATTGCCGATCTGGAGCAGGCCTTTGCTACCGCCGGTTGCGGCACCGCAGTTGACGAGGATTGACATGAAATTTGCTGGCCGTCTTGTCGGCTTGCGCCCTGCACGGATTTGCTCCGTAATTGTATTTGCCAGACAGGACAACTGAAAGAACAGGCGGATCGGTCTTAACTAAAAACGCATCCGAACCGCCTGATGTTGATCACATTTTCTTATTATGACGCGATGTTACGCGGTAGCCCGGAGTTGAAGCAGTTGGTCGTAGGCCGATCGGGAAGCAAGGATGCCGGGCCAGAGTCCATCCAGTGCTTTGGAGAAGCGAAGCTGCCCGCGCCCGCGCCGGTCACTTTTCTGTCGCCAACCTCCGGCGACGAACTGCTGGCCTGGTTGGATTCATTGCCGAAAACCGCATTGACCGGCGTCGGATAAGACGGCTGGTCAATGCGGTTGTGCTATCGGATTGCATCGTTTTCCGGGTCGAGCGAAAGTCAGCCCAGGATTGCGGCCAAGTCGGCTTCTGGCGTGGTGACCGGCATCAGGTTGTAGTTTTTGTTGAGCAGCTTGAGTACCGCGGGCGACAAGAACGCCGGCAGCGTGGGACCGATGCGAATGTTGCGAACCCCCATCCACAGCAGCGTAAGCAGAATCGCCACCGCCTTCTGTTCATACCAACTGAGCACCAACGAAAGCGGCAGTTCATTCACGCCACACTTGAAAGCACCAGCCAGAGCCTGAGCCACTTTCAAGGCCGAATAAGCATCGTTGCACTGGCCCATATCGAGCAACCGAGGCAATCCGCCCAGCGTACCGAACTCCTCTTTGTTGAAGCGGTACTTGCCGCAAGCGAGGGTCAGGATAACGCAGTCCTGCGGCACCTGCTCGGCCAGTTCGGTGTAGTAGTTGCGCCCGGAGCGGGCTCCGTCGCAACCGCCGATCAGGAAGAAGTGGCGCAACGCGCCTGACTTCACGGCATCGATCACCGTGCCAGCCACACTCAGCACGGCGTTATGTCCAAAGCCCACGGTGATGCTGTCAGTGGGACCGTCCTCAGCAAAACCGGGAGCTTCAAGAGCCGCCGCAATCACCGGCGCAAAATCCGTGCCGGCAATGTGCTCCACACCCGGCCAGGCCACCGCGCCGCTGGTAAAGATGCGCGCCTTGTAACTTTCCTTCGGCTTCTGGATGCAATTCGAAGTCATCAGCACCGCGCCGGGGAAGGCATCGAACTCGTCCGCCTGATCCACCCACGATCCGCCGTAGTTGCCCGCCAGATGCTTGAACGCCTTGAGCTTCGGATAACCGTGCGCGGGCAGCATCTCGCCGTGCGTATAGACGTTGATGCCCAACCCGTCGGTCTGCAACAGCAGTTGATACAGGTCGTGCAGATCGTGACCGGAAACCAGGATGGCCTTGCCCTTCAACGGTTGCAGACGCACCTGCGCGGGAACCGGATCGCCAAACGTTTCCGTGTGCGCGCGGTCAAGCTGCTCCATGACGCCGTAGTTCAGTTCGCCCACCTTGAGCGCCAACCCGAGCAGTTCCTCGGCGGTGTGCTTCTCCGTCAAAGCGGAAAGGAGTTCGTAGATTGCGGCAGCGGCTCCGGGAGACTTCGACCCCAGTGCCTGAGCGTGATACTCGTAGGCGGCAACGCCCTTCAGGCCGTAAACCACCAGCTCTTCCAGGTTCTTGATCTCCTGGCCCTCAGAGAGAAACGAAGCAGGAATCAACTGCTCGCGTCCCTGCGCCAACAGCGCTTCGCGGGTTGTGGCGGGTTGCCATGCGGCTGGACCGGACAAAATCTGCACAGCCGTTCCGGCCTTGGCCGCGGCCTCTTCATACAGTGCGCGCGCTTTGTCGCGAATGGTGGCGGCCTGGTAAACGAGCTCGGCGACGCGGTCTTCATCGAAGTTCACATTGGTCAGAGTGGCAAAGATTGCCTTGATCGTGAAGGCATCTATCTCAGCGTCAACGGCGCCCAACTGCTGCGCGCAATGCGCATACTGGCTTACGCCCTTGAGCGCGTGAATCAGCAGGTCCTGAAGCGTTGCGGTGTTCTCGTCTTTGCCGCAGACGCCGATTGTCTGGCAGCCCTTGCCTTGCGAGGTCTGTTCACATTGGTAACAAAACATTTGCGCTTTCCTCCGGGAGTTGAATCACTCAACCGAAATCAGAGTAGGTCCCGGCGCAAGGCATGGGCAGCTACTTAAGTCACTATCCTGGCCAAATATTTTTAGAGCCGGGCCGCTCTAGGCGGCCGCATCCAGAAGCGCGCCCAGAGCCTTCACGTCCTTGATCACAATCCGCCGCGCATCCACGTCCAATAGCCCTTCGGCCTGCAGGCGCATGAGGTTACGCGAGATCAGTTCGCGTACCGTGCCGAGTTGGTTGGCCAGTTCCTGGTGACTTCCCGGCAGTTGAAACTCAACGCCAAGCGCAGTCTCTTTGCCTTTGTTTTTTGCCAGCTTGAGCAGTAGAGAAATCAGCCGTTGACGAATCGTGGTAAACGACAGCTCCTCGATGATGTTCACCAAGCTCCGCAGCCGCGCGCCGACCTCTACGAGCATCTTGAGCGCAACTTCCGGATGCTCCAGGCAGTACGTCTGAAAGTCGCGGCGCGAGATGAACGCAATCTCGACATCATCAATGGCCAGCGCGGAAGCCGGATACGGACCGCCATCAAAAACGGGGATCTCGGCAACGGAATCACCCGGAACGTTTACAGACAAAACCTGCTCCCGGCCGTTTACCGAGGCCTTGAAGATGCGAACCTTGCCTCGCGCAATGATGTGGAGCCCGTCGCAAGGCTCGCCCTCGGAAAACAGCAATTCTCCTGCGCGAAACTGCTTGCGAACAGTCCTGGCGGCGAGCATTTGCAACTCGATAGGCGAGAGATCAGCCAACAGGGCTGTTTTCCCGAGAACAGCGGCGAGATCGACACGTTGAATGCTCACGCGGAAATTCTAGCAGTTGCGACTTTTGCTGCGACGATGCGCGTTGAAGGTAAAACGCCTGTCCCGATGGCAGTGCGGAAGTTTATGAGTGGCGCGCCCGGCCCTCGTCCGGCACAAGGCCCAGAAACTCCTGGAAAACCTCGTTGGAAAGCAGCCGCCCCCGCGCGGTCAGACGAACAATATCGCCCTCGGAAGTCAGCAGCCCGTCATCGGCCAGCCGCGCAATGGTTTCCATTACGGGCGCGGTGGTTTTGCGGCCAAATTCCCTTTCCACCTCGGCCACATTGACTCCCGCATTCAACCGCAGCCCTAGGAACCAAGCCTCCTCGTACTGACGCGCAGGAGAAAGCCAGGCAGTCTCCGCCGATTGCGTTCCATCAAGAAACGCTTGCAAATCATCCGTAGTCGAGGACCGCAGGACGTACCGGAGTTCCTCGGAATCCTTTTCATCGGGCGTCGCACATAGCATGGACGACGCATCCAAACCAAGCCCCAGATACGGCTGGCGCTGCCAATAGCGCAGATTGTGGCGAGAGGAAAAACCGGGACGCGCAAAATTCGAGATTTCGTACTGGTCGATGCCAGCCGCTCCGAGCTTTTCAATCGCAATCTCATACATCCGCGCGATGTCATCGTCGCTGGGAACCTGTTCGGCGTGGTAGCGGGCGCCGCTGGCCAGCAGCTCGCGGCCCAGGCGGGAGTCCTCGTCCACCTCCAGCATGTAAACGCTGGCGTGGGGAACACCGGAGTCCACCAGCGTGGCCAGCGACTCATCCCAGGACGCAAAGGTCTGCCCGGGTAGGCCTGCGATGAGATCGACGTTAAGGTTGGCGATGCCCGCGGCGCGCAGCCGGTCGATATCTGCAAGCGCCACCGCGCGGGTGTGCAGGCGGCCAATGGCCCGCGTTTCACTGTCAATGAACGATTGCACGCCCAGGCTGACCCGGTTGACGTTCGCCTCGGCCAGCGCGGCTAGAGTCTCATCCGCGAGCTGACCGGGAGCGCACTCAACCGTGATTTCGGCATCCTGCGCGAAATCGAACTCCACCCGCATCGCCTGGAACAGACGCGCCAGCAGATCGGGAGCCAGCAGGCTGGGCGTTCCCCCGCCCAGATAAACCGAGTCGACGCGGCGCGGAAGCTCCACCGCCATCTGTGCGGCCCAGGCCCCGGCACCAGCCATGTCTTGAATCAGCCGGTCCACATACCGCGCGTGGTCGCTAGCCGGATAAACTCCCGAGGCGAAGTTGCAATAGGTGCACTTCGAGCGGCAGAAAGGGATGGAAACGTAGAGGCCGAGCGCGTTGTCACCGGTACCGGGCATAAAAATATTGTTTCACGCGCATGGGAACCCGCGCCGCAACCGTCCTGCTGCAAATTGAGAGGGAGAACCGCTTATGCTATGTGCAGGCATGCCGCCGCAAGCAAGGAGAAAAGCGCTTTGAGCTCAGAATGCCCCGCATCTAACGATGCCGTTGTTCGCACCAGCCTGTCAGGGACTGATCTGCTGCAGAATCCCCGACTCAACAAGGGCACCGCTTTCACGGAAGAAGAGCGCGACGCCTTTGAACTTCACGGCTTTCTGCCGCCGCACGTCGGAACGCTTGAAGATCAGCGCTGGCGACGCAAAATTGCGCTGGATCATTGCGGCACCGCATTTGAAAAGTACAACTTGATGCGCGACCTCCAGGACAATAATGAAACCCTGTTCTACTCGCTCATCGCGCACAACGTTGCGGAATTGCTGCCCATTGTCTACACCCCGGCGGTAGGCGAAGGGTGCCAGCGCTTCAGCGAAACATGGCGCAAGCCGCGCGGGCTGTTTATCAGCTACCCCAACAAGGATCGTATCGCGCAGATACTGGCCAACCCGCGCTACGACGATGTGCGCTGCATCGTGGTCAGCGACGGGGAACGCATTCTCGGACTGGGCGATCAGGGCGCGGGTGGCATGGGAATTCCCATCGGCAAGATGGCGCTGTATACGGCGCTGGGCGGGATTCCGCCGAAACATTGCCTTCCCATCCTGCTCGATACAGGCACCGACAATGAGAAGCTGCTGAACGATCCAATCTATATCGGCTGGCGGCACAAGCGGGTTCGCGGGCAGCGGTACGACGACTTTGTGGAGGCTTTTGTATCGGCTGTCCACGAGCGCTGGCCGCACATTCTGCTGCAATGGGAAGACTTTGCCGGCGTGAATGCGGTGCAACTGCTGGAACGCTACCGCGACCGGCTCTGCACCTTCAACGACGACATCCAGGGGACCGCGGCTGTGGCGACGGCAACACTACTGGCCGCCGTTCATGCCACCGGCGTTCCGTTCGCCGAACAGACAATCGTTCTATTCGGCGCAGGGTCGGCCGGAACCGGAATTGCGAATCTGCTGATTGCCGCCATGCAGGAAGAAGGACTGAGCGAAGAGCAGGCCCGCAAACGCATTTATGCCTTCGACCGTTACGGACTGATCGTGGAGGGATGCAAGGAAATTCGGCCCAATCAAGTGCAGCTGATGCGCACACGGGAAGACGTGGCCGGATGGAAGGTTGCGGACTCGTGTTCGATTTCGCTGCTTGATGCGGTGCGCAACATCAAAGTGACGGTACTGGTTGGCGTTTCCGCACAGGCTGGCGCTTTTACTGAGGAAATTGTGCGCGAGATCGCCAAGCGCGCGGAGCGGCCAGTGATTTTCCCGATGTCGAATCCTACAACGCTGGCCGAGGCGACGCCCGCCAATCTGCTGCGCTGGACCGATGGGCGCGCGCTGGTGGGAACAGGAAGTCCCTTTGCGCCGGTGGAAGTAAACGGCAAGGTGATTCCCATTGCACAAGTTAATAACTCGTATATCTTTCCGGGACTTGCTCTCGGCATTCTGGTTTCCCAGGCGAGTCGCGTAACGGATGCGATGATTATGGCCTCAGCCAGAGCGCTGGCATCAATGTCTCCGGCGCGCGAGGACAGAAATGCTCCGCTACTGCCGCCGATTGCGGATTCGCGCAAGGTAAGTCTGATAGTGGGAGAAGCCGTCGCACGGCAGGCCATTGCGGACGGAGTGGCCGATGGCGACGAAGCGGACATTGAAGAGAAATTGCGCGCCTATGTTTGGGAGCCGGTGTATCGACGGTATGAGCGGCAGAGGTGAATGGATGTGATTCGCTAACTGCATAACTAGCCGCGAATAATCGCTGATGGCATAAGTATCTTGCTCCCCACGCCGCCAGCGGTTATTCGCGATATGTGTTACTTAAACCACACTTCAATTTGCTGCGGGACGGCTGTATTCGGGAAACGCAGCAGAACTGTGCGCCCGCGATGCTGATATTGCGCCGGATCGAGAGGCTTGCCATTGACCGTAACTTTTCGAGCAGCTCTCGTTGACAGGATTCGAATGACAGCTCGAGTCTGATCGATGCCATCAGCTTGGAACGCAAGCACACCAGCGGATGCATGTTCCCTGCTGATTCGGGCGGAAGCCGCAAGAATGCGGGGAGTGGAAGATTTGAAGTAGTTGACGTCAAGCAGGAATGCGCGCGTACCGGGCTTGATGACGACCTCGGCGCTCTCTGATAATTCGGAGTCGAAGAGATCGATCAGATCGCCTGAAACGGTAGCCGGGGGGTGTGCATTTTTCGCCTCCTCATCCAGCCCCGCCGCCACGACATACGGCCCGCGCCGCAGAATCAGCGTATCGCTTTCTTTCACGGGCAGGTGGATCGCTCCGGCAGCTGAGTGCAACAGGCCAGTCACCACATCCGCGCCCGAGGACGAGTGGCTAAGCGCGGCCGGACTCTGCGGCTCGTACAGCACGTATCCCTTCCCGACGGGATGAAGGCCTGCGGCATCCGGTGCAACGCCAAGCGTCTGGAAGAGGTGCTCGCGCGGCGTGGCGAAGTGATTGCCGCCGGAATTCCACCAGTCGGTGGCTTGGTTGTAGGGATCCTTGTCGTCATCCAACACGACGAGGACGCCGCCGGCCCTGACCCATGCGGCAAGCGCTGTATGAAAGGCAGGCGAAGGAGGCTTTTGCCCCTCATACGTTAACAACAGAATCTTGTAAGGATTCAGAAATCCTTGCACGGATTTGTTGTATGCGCTCTCAATTTGCACGGGCTCGACAGGGATTCCGCGCATCAGCAGGGGCATTGCCAATCCGTAAAACTGGCCAAGATCCTCATCGGAATTCTCAGGCGTTGCGCGCTGGAACATCAGCGTGTCTGAAACCAGCACGCCGATGCCCTGCGTCCCGGCTGACTCCCAGCGAGTGGCCAATGCAGGTTGCTGCATATCGCTAAGAGCGTGGAAGACCGTCTGCAACTCCGTTTCATATTCTTTCGGGATAAGAGTCTTCACTGGGGCAGGATTGGCTTCAGACGGCTCCGTCGAGGGATACAGCGATTTGGGTCCGAAGATTCGCTCCGGCCAGGGAAGAATCTCGTAGCGGGAAACCAGCGGCTGCAACAGAGAAGCTGTCAGAGTGCTCTCCCAATTCCGGCGGTAATCGCTCCAGGAATGGTCCGGGTTGTCTTCGATGGGATCGTTGAGATACCAGATGCGCTTGCCGGAAGAGCGTGCGATATTCTGAAGCGCGCCGTATTCCAGAAATGCCGTCTCAAAGGTCCGCTGCTTTTTGACTCCGTTGTAGAAGTTGGGCGCGCGCGATGTTCCAGTCCAGACCTGCGCAATGTATCCATCGGCACCAACATCCAACAACGACGACTCCGGGCTGACGATGCGCCATTGCGCGTAGTTGATGAGTGAATGTGTGGCCACGTAGCACGGAATCGCGCGATGGTGACTGACACCGTAGGCGCGGACGGCATCGAAGACCTGACCAAGTGCGCGGCGGTAAAGAAAATACTTGAGCTTGGAGGCGCGATATTGCGCGTCGGGAGAACTGTCGGGCGACTGCCACGGCTCGTGATAAAACTCCTGCCACTCATGCTTGAAACTGTCGCTCCATCCGGCGCGGGCCCAGAACTCGGGCTCTTCAAGATAGATGGCCTCGGCTCCGGCATCGAGCGCCGCAGTAACGCCTTTCACTAGATAGTTGCCGTAAGAAATGCTTGGCGCAATATAAGGAACCTCGCGGCCACTGTGCAGGATGAGCTTTCCGCTTTTTTCCTGCTGGGTCTCATTCCAGTGCGGCTTGCCGTCGAAGTCTCCGCGCAGGTAATCCGCATACCGGCCCCATGCAACACCGGTCATCACCGTCACATGATAACCGTGCTGCCGCCACGTGCGAATGCGATCAACCGTGCCAACGTCAATGCCGTACACAATGACGGTATCCGCACCGATGTTGATGCGCGGCGACCAGGAAGCGCCGGTCTGGAAAATCAGTTGGCCTGCCGACGCTGTTTGCGATGAAGCCGCGTGAACGGCAAGAGGAAATACTGCTGCAATCAAGGCGTAAAACACAAATCCGCAGGGTTTCATGGACGAGCCTTCTATCAGTCTGAGTAGAATCCGGCTTCCGCTGAATGGCTCCAGCAGAGCGCACCTGAATTCTTACACAGACTCGCGGCCCGGAAATTTCGCGCTGTAAATGTGTATATTTG
>Ga0255356_1001358_pt1 | contig 15492 bp, 10 predicted proteins | sample HBST100metaG_FD_189944 | JGI IMG/M metagenome (GOLD analysis project Ga0255356, IMG submission 189944) | Peat soil microbial communities from Stordalen Mire, Sweden - H.B.S.T100 | ecosystem: Environmental > Terrestrial > Soil > Wetlands > Peat | place: Sweden: Norrbotten County, Stordalen Mire... | reverse complement strand
CGGCGGCCTGTCCCAGCCTGACCAAGGGCCATTTCGCCTACGACTTTGGCGACACCGGCCACCTGACGCCGCTGATCAAGATGCACACCCTGGGCAGCACCTTCGTCCCTCCCGGAATTCATGCCGGGGGGCTGCGCTACCACGGCATGTCTGCTCTGGTTTCGCACGTGGTGGACCTGGGATTGGCTGAAGCCACCACCGTGCAGCAGTTGGATGCCTTTGCCGCCGGAATTCAGTTTGCCCGCGCCGAGGGGATCCTGCCCGCGCCGGAGTCCAACCACGCCATCGCCGCGGCCGTCTCCGAAGCCCTGCGCGCCAAGGAAGAAGGCAAGCAGCGGACGATTCTCTTCAACCTCAGCGGCCATGGGAACTTCGACATGCAGTCCTACATGGACTACCAGGCTGGGAAGCTCGAAAACTACGAATATCCGGCGGAAGCGATCGCAAAGGCGCTGGATGGGCTGCCAGCGGTCGGGTAGCCTTTTTTACGACTATTTCAGAAATCCCAGGTCCCGGAAGCGGGGCCTGGGATTTCTGTTTTTCGCGGTTACTGCGCAGTGCCTGCTGGCGTAACTTTGAAGTACTTCTGTTTCAGTTCGCCGCCGGCCGTCAGAGCAATCATTACGCGGCGGGCGGGGAGAAGAGGCAGGGAGCGGACTTTACAGTTTTACAGTATAAGTATTTCGGAGATGCAGGTCAGCGTATCGTATTCATTTTGCGCTGGTTAGGTAGGGCTTCACGGCTTCACTGTTTTATCAATGTTTGTGTTTCGTTCGTGCTTCTGTGAAGGAGATGCGCGAAAGTTATTGATATTGAATTGGTTAGGTATAGCTTTACAGTTTTACAGGCAAATAAAGCCAAAAAAATCATTGCGGCTCGAAAGTGCAGGTGAAGGCTGGTTTGAGTTTGACGGGCTAGAGGTTACGGATTCCGCGCCAAACACAAAAGCGGGGTTAAAAGCGGAGAGTTTCTTGCGTAAAAGGCTCATTTTGGCATCAAACAGGCCCTTAAATGGGCGAATTAAGGTCTTTCCAGAGATCAGAGAACAGAGATCAGAGAACAGAGATCAGAGATCAGAGATCAGGGGGCAGAGACCAGAGATCAGGGGTCAGAGACCAGAGATCAGAGATCAGGGGTCAGGGGTCAGTTCGTGCAGCGATCTTCCGACTTCCTTTATTGTGCGACGGCGGAGGGTTATTTTCTGCAAGCACCTGCGGTGCGGCCAGCGGCCTTCGGCAGACGGCTTCCGCATGGATTCATTTCATGGGAAGGGATGTTGGCGATTCGATGAGCGCAGGGCGACTTTTCGTTCCCTATCTGCGGTCGATGAGCGCGTTGGCGATTTTGCATCAATCCAGAATCCAAACGGGTGTAAACGGCGTCTTTGGGGAGTAATCCGTGGCTGGGCAGAGTCCTTGCGATCCCAGGTCTCAAAATCGAGACCTGGGGCACCCATCCATTTTGGTTTGGTCAGACCTGGGCCACCCGCCATTTCCATGGAAAACTGGATCAAATCTCTCGTCCGTCGAGTTTGCACCGCCGGGTCGAACGATGCAGCCGCAATGAGATCGGAGAGAGGCACCATCTTATTGATCGGTGCACCAGTTGGAGAATTCAAGTCGCGTGGCTCGACTTCACCTTTCGGAACGAGCATGAACGACCAACGGCTCGACTTCTTGTTTCCACAGACTGCGATGGCAATGGTCGTATAGTTGGGCGATAGGTGACGCGCATAATGGAGCACCCCGTCGACTGCGTACTCAACGGGCTTGTCACGATCAGGTGACTCGTGGAACCTCACCTCGGACTTGCACTCGATCACTACCACCATGTCAGGCGCGTCGGTCGAGGTGATGATGAACTCTGGGTAGCCGCGTCCGCCCTTGCCGCCCTTACCGGCCTTGGCCAGAGCAGACCGAATTGCCTCGACAGTTGACTGCTGTTTCTCAACGATCACCGTTTCCGGGTCATCATAGAACCCATGCTTCCTCAGCAGATCGTCGACCATATCCTCTGTTAATCGCTCGTTCGCCATCTCATCCCTTCAGAGTTCCTATGACATTTTACAGGTCCGACCAGAAAGGCCCGTTAATTGCATATGTTTAGGACCTTCAATCGAATTTGTAATGGAAAACGCCCCTGTGGCCAAGGAGGATTCCCGGTTGGCGAGTTTCGGCACCCTTCGACTTCGCTCAGGGCAGGCTGAAAGTCGCGGCCTGATACAAAACATGGTTTTTATGCGGAGGGTGAAGGGGCGCTCTGAGAGGGTCGCGAGGTGGAATTTAAAAGTCTTTGGCTGGATGCGGATTGAGCGCGGCTTCGCCGCGTGGATTGATTTTATGGTTTTGGTAAATGGGTTTATGTACGGGCTGAAGCCCGTACCCTTCAAGTCATCGACAGATTCAGAGGTCGTTCTTGCTTAGGATCGGACGAACCGGGCCTGAAGGCCACGTTTGTTTGGCTTTCATTCAGGGGGCTGAAGCCCCCTGCTCCCTCCGGTGAAGCCCTCGATTCCCTCCGGATCGTGTTTTTCCGCAGGCTGTGAAGCGGTGGGCTGAGAGGGGCGCGAGGCGGAATCCAAAGGTCTTCGGCTGGGTGCGGATTGAGCGCGGCTTCGCCGCGTGGATTGATTTTTCTGGTTTTGGTAAATGGGTTTATGTACGGGCTGAAGCCCGTACCCTTCAAGTCATCGACGGACTCAGAGGTCGTTCTTGCTTAGGATCGGACGAACCGGGCCTGAAGGCCACGTATGTTTGGATTTCTTTCAGGGGGCTGAGAGGGGCGCGAGGCGGAATCCAAAGGTCTTTCGCTTGATGCGGATTGAGCGCGGCTTCGCCGCGTGGATTGATTTTCTGGTTTTGGTAAATGGATTTATGTACGGGCTGAAGCCCGTACCCTTCAAGTCATCGACAGACTCAGAGGTCGTTCTTGCTTAGGATCGGACGAACCGGGCCTGAAGGCCCTGTATTCATGCGCTTGTTTCAGAGGGCTGAAGCCCTCTGCTCCCTCCGGAACCGCTATTTGGAACTGCGGTACCAGGTCTCGGACAGCATAATTTCTTGCCGTGGCTGGAGCGCTGCGGTATCCCACCCTAGGCGCAAAAACAAGGACGCGCCGAGGGTAGGGCACCCATCGTTCGTACGTCTTCACGCTGTCAAAGACATAGATCCCTACTCGCGGAGGCTGATGCCGAGGGCTTTCATCTTGCGGTAGAGGTGACTGCGTTCGAGGCCGAGCAGTTCGGCGGCGCGGCTGACGTTGTTGCGGGCTTCCTCGATCTTTTTGAGGATGAACTCGCGTTCGTAGGCGTCGCGGGCCTGTTGCAGGGTTGAGAACTCTTCGGTGGAGTGCGTGCCGGCCTTGTGGGTCAAGGGCGGTAGGTGTTTGCGCTCGATGCAGAGGGTGCGCGGATTGAGGATGAGCATTCGCTCGATGACGTTCTTCAGTTCGCGGACGTTGCCGGGCCAGTGGTATTGGGCCAGGGTCTCCAGCGCATCCGCAGTGATCTCCATGCGCGGGCGGCCGTACTGGCGGCCAAACTCGGCGAGGAACTCGCGCACCAGAGGCGGTATGTCCTGCTTGCGCTGGCGGAGGGGCGGCACAAAAAACGGCACGACATTGAGGCGGTAGAAGAGGTCTTCGCGGAAGTTGCCCTTGGCGATCTCCTCTTCGAGATCCTTGTTTGTGGAGGCGATGAGGCGCACGTCGACGCGGATGGGCTGCGTGCCGCCGACCGGGGTGAACTGCTGGTCGTCGAGGGCGGAGAGCACTTTGGCTTGCGTTTTGAGGCTCATGTCGCCGACCTCGTCGAGAAACAGAGTGCCGCCGTCGGCGCGCTCGAGGGTGCCGCGCTGCTCAGGCAAGCCGCCGGGTTGCGCGCCGTGCCGGTAGCCGAAGAGCTCGGCCTCGATGTGCGCCTCGGGGATGGCGGCGCAGTTGAGCTCGACGAAGATCTGATCCTTGCGCAGGCTTTCGGCGTGAATGGAGCGTGCGATCAGCTCCTTGCCGGTGCCCGACTCGCCGTAGATGAGGACGCGGCCGTTGGTGGGCGCCATGAGGCGAATCTGCTGGCGCAGGGCTTTGACGGGCACGCTTTCGCCGGTGAGCACGGAGCCGACGCTGAACTGGCGCTTGAATTCCTGATTTTCGGTGCGCATGCGGCGGGCTTCGACGGCGTTTTTGAGCACGATGAGGGTGCGCTCGAGCGAGAGCGGCTTTTCGAGAAAGTCGTAAGCGCCGAGCTTGGTGGCCTTGACTGCGGTTTCGATGGTGCCGTGGCCGCTGATGATGACGACTTCAGGCCGCGTCTCGGCGCTCTGGCGGTGGATGTCGGCGAGCACGTCGAGGCCGTCGCGGTCGGGCAGCCAGATGTCGAGCAGGACCACGTCATAGGCAGCGTCTTCGAGGAGCACGAGGGCCTCGGCCGCAGTGGCCGCGCTGGCCACGCCGTAACCCTCTTCGCGCAGAATGTCTTCGAGCGAGGAGCGAATTTCGGCCTCGTCGTCGACCACCAGGATGTGATTCATGAAAGCGATCCTCCAGAGGAAGTGGTGGAATCGGCCGAAGCCGGGGATTTGGCGGGCGCGCCAGAGTCGGCGGCCTCAGCCGGCGGCTCCATCAGGGGCAGGCGCAGCAGGAAGCGCGCGCCCTTGGGGAGGTTGGATTCGGCGCTGAGCGAGCCGCCGTGCTCCTGCACGATCTTGGCCGCGATGGAAAGGCCCAGGCCGGTTCCGCGCTGCTTGGTCGAGTAGAAGGGCAAAAAGAGCCGCTCGCGAATTTCATCGGTGAGGCCGTGGCCGGTGTCGGAGATCTCGACCTCGACCGATGCGCCGTCTTCGCTGAGCGAACTGCGAATGCCAAGAACGCACAGAAGACTGCCCTGCATAGCCTCGGCGGCGTTGTCGATGAGGTTGGCCAGGGCGCGGCGGATGGCTTCAGGATCTGCCAGCACGGGCGGCAGGCCCGGCGTAAGGTCGCGCTGGATGGTGATGCCCTCGAGCCGGCCGGCAAACATCGCCAGAGCGGCTTCGACCACCTGATTCATGTCGCAGGCACGCGGCTGCGGCGCGGGGAACTGGGCCAGCGCGGAGAACTGGTCCACCAGAGTGCGCAGCGTGCCCACGCAACTGAGAATCACCTCGCTGCACTTGCGGATGACGGCGGGCGATTCCGGCTGGTTGCGATCCAGATGCTTGCCGATCCGCTCGGCAGAGAGGGCGATGGGGGTCAACGGATTCTTGATCTCGTGGGCCACCCGCTGCGCCACTTCTTTCCACGCTAACTGCCGCTGCGCGCGCAGGAATTCGGTCGTATCCTCGACCACCAGCACGGTTCCCGGCTGGCCGCCAGCCAGCTCAAGCCGCGCGCTGGTGATGGCCAGATGCATGGCGGGGCCATTGGCATGAAGCTCGATCTCAGTGAAGGCGGCGCCCATGCGATTGCCGCGGCGAATGACGTTGGCCAGATCCTCGGCGCACTCGGCGGGGAAGAGCGTTTCAATCTTCTCCCCGCCCAGGCCGAAGTCCACGCGCCGGCCCAGCAGCGCGGCAAAGGCGCGATTGGAGAGCAGGATCGTGCCTGTACTGTCGAGCGTCACCACACCTGATGGGATAGTCTCGACGATGGTTTCCAGCTCGCGGCGGCGCTCTTCGATGGCGCGGTTGGCGGCGGTCAGTTGCTCGGAAGAAGTTTCTGCCAACTGCCGGCTGGTGTCGAGATCGGCGGCCATGCGGTTGAAGGCGCGCACCAGTTCGCCCATTTCCCCGGTGGCGGCCAACTCCACGCGATGTTCGTACTTGCCCGCAGCGATCTCGGCCATGGCCACGGCCAAAGCCTCCACGGGCCGGGTAATCTGGTTGGAGAGATACCGGGCCATCCACACGCTGGAAAAGATGCACAGCACAGTAATCAGCAGCAGCGCCTCGAACAACGTGTTGCGAATCCATTTGCGTTTGCGGAAGAGCTCCAAGTACGTGACCGAGCCGGAGCGGATGCGCATGGCCGGCTGGCTTAGCCCCTGCGGCATGGGCAACGCGGTTACCACGATTCTGCCGGAGGGCGTGAGCGAACGGCCCAGCGCGTACTCCCGGCCCACCACACTGATTACCGGTTCACTGTTGCTCTGCGAGGCGGTCAGCAGGCTAAGCGAGAGAGGCCCTTTGAGGGCAATGGCGCTTCCCTGCCCGCCCTCCTCCAGCCAGGGAATCAGGCTAGCGGGGCTGGACTCCTGCGGCGGCTGAAAGCTGGCCAGGACCCGCTTGTCCCGGTCGTAGACAACCACGAAGCCATTGTCGAGCGTGATGCGGTGGGAAAGCAGCACGGCCTGGAGCGCCGGCAGATCGCTCTCCGCCGCGCCGGTGGCGGCGATCGACTCCGCCTCGCCACGCGCGTTGCTGGCAACATAATGCGCCAGCTCCACCACCACGCGAGTCGAGTCGTCGCGCAACTCGGATATGTTCGGCGAAAACCAGCGGTCCAGCGACCGGTTCATGAGCAGATAGCTGAACAGAAACATGAAGACCGCGGGCGCCAGCGCAATCAATACCGCGCCCACCGTCATTCGCGAGCGGAGCCGCGCGCCCAGTTCGCTGCTGCCCTGCCCGGCATAGAGCTTGAGGATGTTCCTCAGCAGCAGCACCAGCAACAGCAGCATCAACAAAAAGACCAATACCATCAGGCCGGTAGAGAGCAGAGTTTCCCAGGCGGTCTCAGGATTCAGAAAGGGGATTCTGGAAGTATTGAAGGCCTGCATCGAGCCCAGCACAGTGGAGATCAGCAGCACCCCGCCCGCAAGCAGAGCAACAGTCCACAGCCGGGAATCACCCTTGGACGGCATGGGGCGATTATAGATTGGTTCGGATACAGCAAGCCCCAGGTTCTTGACCGCTTGATTTTGTTTCTAGTGATCGTGCTTTCCCAGGTCCCAAAAGCGGGACCTGGGGCACCCATCGTTGATGCAACTTCAAGCGGTCAGAACTCCAGGTCTCTGACAACATGATTTTGTACTGTGTCTGGAGTGCTGCGGTATCCCACCCTAGGCGCAAAAACAAAGACGCGCCGAGGGTGGGGCACCCAGAAGTGGTTCATCTTCAAGCGGTCAGAGAACTAGTTGGGCGCGCCTGTGGTCTCTTCGGCGGCGAAGGTGCATTCGCGGCACTGGCAGACGCGGCGCAGGTATTCCCAGGAATAGATGCCGCCGGAGTGGCCGTCTTGCCAATCGAATTGGATGGCGTAGCGGCCGACGGCGTGGGCGCTCGCGGGCCTGGGCGGCGCCGTGTACAGGGGGAGGACGGCTGTTGATTGAGGCTCGGGCTGGCCGGGTTTGCGGCCCCCCTGCTTGCGCTCCTCGATGCAGGTGGAGCATGGGCAGGCCTCGCGCAGCCAGGCAAAGCTCCAGGCGCTCCTGTGCCCATCGACCCAATCGATCTCCATACCCTTGCCCTCGGTCAACAGCACCCGAACCTTCTCAGGGGTGACGGCGATGCGGGGCAGCGGACGGATTTCTTCGTTCTCGCGGACTTCGTGGCTGTTGCGAATGCCTTCGTGGCTCATGGGTTCATTTTACAGAGATCAGAGAGCAGGGGTCAGTAGTCAGAGATCAGAGAGCAGAGAACAGGGGTCAGTAGTCGTTGTCAGTTTTCGGGCATTGGAAATCAGCAAACACAAATAGAGCATTTTTACAGGTGGCGCAGAGCACGGCGTGGACCAGGAGGTCCACGCTACAGCCGGCCGGGAGGCCGGCGCTACAACCATGCGGCTGCCAGGATCTCTTCACTGCAAACTGTCTACTGTTAGCTGTCAACTGTCTACTGTCGCCAGAAGAACCATGCAGCCATCGCGAGGCCGATGAAAACAACCAGTGCGCGGAGCACAGGTTGCGGGACGCGGTGAGCCAGGCGGGCCGAGGAGTAGCCGCCGATGGCGCTGGCGACCATGGCCAGAAGGCAGTAGCGCCAGACAACCTGGCCGCTAACGATGAAGATGAGCAAAGCCATGCCGTTGGCCGGAGTGGTTGTAACTACCTTGAGGGCGTTGATTTCGTGAAGGTTCTGATAGCCGAAGAGCGAGAGCATGGTGATGAACAGAAACCCCGCTCCAGCCCCGAAGTAGCCAACGTAAAAGCAGACCACCACAGTGGCCAGGAAGACCGGCAGGCGGCGCGGCGGATGGGTGGCGCCGGCGATGGCGCCCCTGCGCCGCGCCATCCAACGGGAAACCGGGCCGCAGAGGGCAAAGATGGAAGCCGCCGTCAGCAGCAGCCAGGGCACCATGTGCAGAAAGGTCATTTGCGGCGTGTTGATCAGCACAAGCGCGCCGGCAGTGCCGCCGAGCAGGCCGGCCACGCCCATGGGCCAGGCAAGGTGCAGGTTCCTGCGGATGTCTTCGCGGTAGGCGACCACCGAGGTGAACTGGCCGGGCCACACAGCCACTGTGCACGTGGCGTTGGCCTGGACAGGCAGGATCTTCATTCCCAACAGGGCGGGAAAAAGCAAAAAGGAACCGCCGCCGGCCACGGCATTCATCAGCCCGGCCAGAAAGGCAATCACGGCCAGCAAAAGCCAGTGCCAGTCCAGAAACAACAAGGAAAGGCTGAAGAGATTGGTCATCTGACCTTATTGTAAAGGGAGGCTCGATGGCCCGGCCGCGTTAACGCTTCGCGGTTCCATCCCTGTAGGATGAGGATTGGATGAACCAGCCTAAGGAAAATATGACCAAGCCGCGAACTCCCCGATCTGACAAGGCTCCAAAGACCCCCAAAACCGCGCAACCCGTATCGCCTTTCAAAGCGGTTCCTGAAAGATCTCACCCCGCGCAACAGCACGAGGGCCGCGATTTCAAGAAAGATGCGCGCGCTCGGAACAAGAGCGCCGGAGCGAAACGCGTTCTCCCGAAGGCTGAACAGGCTACGGAAAAAAGCCAATTAACGGGCAAAATTAGCGCAAGACTTTCTTCCGGGGCTAAAGCCCGCATTGATTCTACGGGCGTTAAGCGGGGGTTGAAACCCACGGCTCCCTCTGGACGGAGTTTTTCCGCAGCCCGTCAACCCGCCGGCGCTCAGCCGCCCAGATTTGAAGCCCCTGGCGCCCGCGTCACCCGCCGCGCCGCCGACCGGCTGCGTTCGGGCTATTTGTGGGTTTACGCCTCCGATATTGAGTCCGTTGAACTGCCCGCGGGCGAGACGCCTGCGCTGCTGCCGGTGGCTGACAGCCGCGGATTGCTGCTGGGCACGGCGCTTTACAGCCCTGCTTCGCAGATTGCCCTGCGGCTGGTTTCGCGCGAGGCCATCGACGAGGCCGCGTGGCTAGAGCTGCTGGAAACCCGACTGCGTGCGGCGATTGAGCGCAGGAAGCCGCTGCTCAACGAACTGAACGACGCCTGCCGGTTGTGCTTCAGCGAGGCAGACGAACTGCCCGGCCTGGTGGCGGACAAGTATGGCGACCTGGTGATTCTTCAACTGCTGGCCAAAGGGCTGAACTCAGCTGCTGTGCGCGAGACATGCGTGCGCGTGCTGCGCGAAGAACTTGCGCCGGCTGCCATTCTGGAGCGGCCCGATGCTCGGATGCGCGAGCTGGAAGGCCTGGGAGCGCCCAGCGCCGAAGCTCTATTTGTCAAAGACGCAGCGGCTCCGGCTGTCAGCGCCCAATTCCATCTCAACGGCCTCGATTTCATCTTCGACGCCAACTCCGGGCAGAAGACGGGCGCATTTCTTGATCAGCGCGCCAACTATGCAGCCGCTCTGGAGTGGGCGCGAAGGCTGGGCGCAACCGGGCGCGCGCTGGACGTGTGCTGTTACCAGGGCGGATTTGCCCTGCACCTGGCCGAGATTTGCGGCCAGGTTACGGGAATTGACGCTTCTCGCGCATCGCTGGAAGTGGCGGAGCGAAATTATCAGGCAAACCGCTCGCGGCTCACCGCGGAAGTGGATTGGGTGGAGGGCGACGCCTTTCAGGTTTTGCGCGACTGGTCGGACGCGGGCGAAAAGTTCGATGCCATCGTGCTCGATCCGCCTGCCTTTGCCAAGAGCCAGCGCGCCGTGGAGGGCGCCCTGCGCGGCTATAAGGAACTGAACCTGAGAGCCCTCAAAATGCTTAACCCAGGCGGCCTGCTGGTGACCTGCTCCTGCTCGCATCACGTGGGCTGGGCCGACCTGGAAGCGAGCGTGGCCTCGGCCGCCACAGATGCGCACCGGCGCGTGCGGCTGCTGGAACGGCGTGGAGCCGCCCTGGATCATCCCGTAGTGCTGAACCTGCCAGAGACCGAATACCTGAAATGTCTGGTGCTGGAAGTGGAGTAAGTACAGCCTCCGCATGTATGCTACCCATAACCATAACGACGTAACAGAAATGGTTTCTATTCCTGGCGGCTGTTTGGCGTTATGGGACACTGGAGGCATATTATGGTAACGTTTTCTGCGAGGGCGTTATGAAAGGACATTTCAGCTATCTTTACCAACTGATTTTTCTTCTCCTTTTGGCCTTGAGCGCAAGTTCGCCTGCGATGGCCCAACAGGGCCAATACTCCTTTGACTATGCGCCGTTCAAGCTCCCAAGCATGAGTTCCCTGGGTGGCTTTGCAACTTATGCCCCGATCAAGTCAGTTGATGCACAGAAGATCGAGTTGCGGAGTGATGACGGCAAGCTCTTTACGTTCACGCTGGGCGCTGGAACCATCTATTGCCGAGGCAACAGAAAGGCCTCGGATTGGAGCTATTTGAAGAGGGTAGGAAAGAAGACTACGGTTACCGTCATGACAAACAGTGACGCAGACACGCAGGCCCTCGTCATCTGGGATCAAGGACCCTCCATTTCAGCCGTTCATGGGCCGATAGAATTTTCTCTGCCTCCGATGTGCCAATAGCTTGGCAGGAAGACATTCGGGTCTCAGGCCTGGGCAACGCGCTGGTTGCCTTGCCATGGAGTTATAAGGCGTGCCAGCCAGTGAGCCAGTATGCGAACCAGCCTGCCAATCCTGGAGCGGCGGGGAGCGACGGCGGGCTCTGCCGGAGCCGTGGCTGAACGCAACTGGGCCAGCGTGTCCTTGACCATCGCCCGCAGCGACTCGGTTTCAAAGGTACAGGAGCGCAGGTAAGCCGAGACGGTCAGCCCGGCCTCGGCCGCGCGCCGGTGCAACTGGGCGCACTCCGCCTGGCTCATGCGGATGGTAATGCTGGCATCCTTCAGATTCCGTTCGAGGGGCGCAGCGCAACGGCGTTCAGCTTCCCGGCTTGGATTTGCGGCGGGATAAGCTGCCGGTTGCGGAGTTGCGGCTGAGGCAGCCGGGGAAGTCTCCTGGAAATGAGCGAGCCGCGGATTCGATGCCTGGGTGAGCGAATCATCTGTGGGCGAGGGCGAGTGGTAGCGCACGTTGGCGCGCAGGGCGCGCTCGTAGCTGAGAGTGATAACGTCGTCTTCAAGACCGTCATCGTTCCAGGCGAACGCAGACTTCTTCCCCTGCGACATAGACGCGTCGCCGGGGACCCCGGAGTTTTGCGCCGGTGCGGCCATTGCAGCCAGCAGACTGGCAAAGCTGGCGGAGGAAAGGGAGGACGTGGATGCAGTCGCTTGCTCCATGACTTGGAGCATAGCTTGAGGTTCGTCGGCGAGCGTGAGAAAACTCCCATGTAAGACGCGGGCGGATTCCATTTCAGAACAAGCCTGTTACTTGTCCTGAAATGGAACATGCAGGAGCACTCCCAGAGACAAGGAATCCCAGCTGCCAGGAAAAATGCGGAAAGCCGAGAGAGTCAGGCGCAAGCGAGTTCAACGAGTTCGGGATCGGGAAGCACTCGGCCGGGGAGCCTGAGCAGTTGGGTGACAGCTTCCGCCGACATGGGGCGGGCGAAAAGGTAGCCCTGGCCATAGCGGCATTTCATCTGGCGCAACAGGCGATACTGCTCGATGGTTTCAATCCCCTCAGCTACTACATCCATGCCCATGACACGCGCCAGTTCGATGATGGTGCGCACGATCTGGAGCGGCTGATCGCCCTCGGTCATGCGTTGCACGAAGGAAAGATCGATTTTGAGCACATCGAACGGGAAGGAATGAAGATAGTTGAGGGAACTGTAGCCGGTGCCAAAGTCATCCATCAGCAGGGAGACGCCCAGTCTGCGCAGGCTGCCGAGAACGCCCAGCGCGGGGGTCAGGTTGGGAATGAGGCTGGATTCGGTCATTTCCAGACCGAGTTGGCGGCTGGAGATGCCGGATTCGGAAAGGAGGGTTTCGACGTGGTCGGCCAGTCCCTCGCGCGAGAACTGCCGTGCGGAAAGGTTGACGCCGACGCGCAGAGATACGTTGGCGGAATCTTCGCAGCACCATCTCTCAATTTGATTGCAGGCCTCCGCAAGCGCCCAGTCGCCGATGGGCAGAATCATCCCGTTCTCTTCGGCCAGTGGAATGAAATTCATGGGCGGGATGAGTCCCCGCTCGGGATGGGCCCAGCGAATCAGGGCTTCAAGGCCAACAATCCTGCGCGTGACAAGTTCGACCTCCGGCTGATAGTAGAGCACGAACTGGCCCTGGTCGAGAGCCTGGCGCAAATCGGCCTTGCGCGGCCAGCTTTTGTCCGTGGCTGCGGCGGCGCGGGAGCGCCGAGGCCCGCTTCTGTTCTTGTCGAAGGTTTTGCGAAGCAGGCGCAGTTCCAAATGGCTGGAAACCATGTTCGCCAGGTTCTCCAGTGTGCGGATCGCTTCCGGCTGCAACTCATGGAAGGGCTCATTCCGGAAGATGCTCAGTATTCCGAGGATTTTTCCGTCGGAAGAGCGCACGGGAACGCTTGCCAGAGAAGCCACGCCCACCTGCCTGAAGCGCGGCAAGAGCGTATCGCGCTGAGGATGCCTGGAGATTTCCGGAATGATGAGCGGACCGTCGAGAGCAAGCACCATGTCGAAGATCGAGTTTGCGCGCGGCAGTTCGCGAACCGGATGGCGCCAACTGGACTTGATCCAGACGCGGCTTTCATCCGCAAAAGAGATCGTGGCCGAATCAGCATGGAAGTACTCGCCAGCCAGCCGCGCAATGGCGTCGTAGCTGGACTCGGGTGAGGAGTCGAGAATCTCGGTGGATTTCAGCGCAGCCAGCCGCGCCTCCTCTTGTTGTTGATCGGTTTCGTCAATCTCGAATTCTATTTGTGGCATCTTCACTCCTGGCGCCGCGGTCTTCCGTCGACCGGTTCTAGGTAAGCGGTTGATCTCCCGCGCGACCGAAGCCGGTATAGAGTGATCCGCGAAAAGGCGCTGATTGAATCCATCTCCTTTATCGGAAGAGATGGTTGGCAGCATGAGGTTACGGCAGAGCACATCCGATAAGTACCAATCTCGTAACTCAGGCCCTATTTCAGGGGGAAAGGCTGTCCCGTTTCGGTCCACAGGAAGCGGAACTGGTCGGCATCGTCCTGGATTTGCTGCTCGTGCCAGCGGAGCGGCCGCCGGAAAGGCTTTATTGCTCCGGCAAGAAAACAGTGAGAGCGCTTTCCCACCCTTTTCCGCAAAAAGCGCGGAAAAGGATGGGGCACCCAGCAACCGCTCCCAGAGCAAATTCGGGATGGAATACCCATAACTAAGTAGTGTCCCTTGCCGTCCATTAGAGCCTTCCGGCTTCACCCCGGTAAAATCGAGTCAAGTGGTTGAACGGCCCCAAACTTCCCCTTCTGCGCCGGCGCGATCCAGGTGGGCGCGCGCCTGGGGAGTGCTGCGCCCTTCGCACGCGCACACGGTCTTCTCGGCAACCCTGGTGCTGATGGCCTCCACCTTCCTGTCGCGCATCATCGGCCTGGCGCGGATCAAATACATTGCATGGCTATTCGGCCGCGGCATGGACGCCGACGCCTTCAACGCCGCGTTTCAACTGCCAGACATGATTTCGTATTTTCTGGTGGGCGGCGCGGCTTCCATCACCTTTGTCACCATCCTCACGCGTTATCGCGAAAGCGGGCGCGAAGAGGAGGGGGCTCGATCGCTCTCGGTGATTCTGACCACCATGTACCTGGTTCTGGGCACGGCCATCGTGCTGGCGGAGATCATCGCCCCGTGGTACGTCCATTGGTGGTTCGACGGCTTCGACGCCGAAAAAGCGGCGGTCTGCGTGCGGCTGACGCGGATTCTGCTGCCAGCGCCGTTGTTCTTTTTTACCGGCGGCGTCTATGGCGCAGTGCTGATGGTGCGCAAGCAGTTCAACGTGCAGGCTGTCTCGCCGCTGATTTACAACTTGGGCACGATTTTCGGCGGTGTTTTTCTCGTTCACAGGCTGGGCGTTTCTTCGCTGGCCATCGGCACCCTGGCGGGCGCGTTTCTGGGGCCGTTTCTGTTGAATGCCTTCTTCGCGCGGCGGGCGGGCTCGCACTACCACTTTATTCTCGACTGGCAGGACGAGGGCCTGCGCGAGTGGGTGCGGTTGTCGATCCCGCTGATGCTGGGCGTTTCGCTGGTAACGGCCGACAGTTGGATCATCGCCCACTTCGCCTCCAGGACCAACGGCGCGATTACGCTGATGACCTATGCCAAGCAGCTTTTCACCGCGCCCATGGCCATGCTGGCGCAGGCGGCCGGCGCGGCTTCCATGCCCTTCTTCGCCAGCCTGTGGAGCAAGCAGCGCCGCTACGAGTTTGCCGTGGGCGTGGCCGACTCGGTCTCGCGCGTGGCCTCACTGGGGCTGCTGGCCGCCTCGGGCATGGTGGCGCTGGCCGTGCCGCTAGTGGAACTGCTCTTCAGTGGCGGCCGGTTTTCCCTGCGCGATGCGCGGGAGTGCGCCGTTTACTTCGCCATCTTCTCTTTCTCGCTGTTTCTCTGGTCGGCGCAGGCTATCTATTCGCGCGCCTTCTTTGCCGCGGGAGAGACCTTCGTTCCCATGCTGGCCGGCACGGCAGTCACAGTGATTTCGCTGCCCATCTACTGGACGCTCTTTCACTGGTATGGAGCGATGGGGCTGGCGCTGGCCTCCGACGTGGGCATTGCGCTGCAAACCGGGGCGATTGCCTTGCTTCTGCATCAGCGGCACATGGTTTCGCTGGCCAGCCTGGACTTTGCGGAGATGGGCCGGTGCCTGCTGGCCGCAGTTGTCAGCGGCACAGGGGTCGGGCTGCTCTTCGGATGGCTCGACGGCGTGCTGCACAGCGCGATTCCGGGCCATGTTTACTGGATCGATCTGGCGGTGCTTGTGGCCGGATCGGCGCTTTGGCTGCTGATGGTCAAATGGGTGCTGGAAAAGAGCGGCTCGGCGCTGCCCAGGGTGGCGATGAAGCGGCTCGGGCTGGGTTAGAGCAATTCTCGGCCATTTTCTGCATCATCTTGAATACCTGCCGTCCAATGCTTCGTTTTCCCCTATTGATCCGCAAGAAAAACATTGACGTCGCATTCCCACCCTTTTCCGCAATCTGGCTATCTACTTGACGCCACCAGGCCCAAGCTGTTGTGGTTTTACAAGTTTTGCAAACGGAACCGGCTCAATCTGAACTGCCTGTTGCGCCAATCGATAGAACAGTTTGCCGCGTGAAGCT
>Ga0255356_1001355_pt1 | contig 15534 bp, 12 predicted proteins | sample HBST100metaG_FD_189944 | JGI IMG/M metagenome (GOLD analysis project Ga0255356, IMG submission 189944) | Peat soil microbial communities from Stordalen Mire, Sweden - H.B.S.T100 | ecosystem: Environmental > Terrestrial > Soil > Wetlands > Peat | place: Sweden: Norrbotten County, Stordalen Mire... | reverse complement strand
AAGGTGCTGAGCTTATTCTTCATCGATGCGGTCGAGTTCTACCGCAAGTACAACGCTGACGGCGTGCAGGAGAAAGGCAAATACGCCCTGATGTTCGAGGAGGAATACCGGAAGGCCGCTGCCCTGCCAAAGTACAACACCCTCTTCAAGGAAGTAGACCTGGCATCTGACGCCGTCGAGGTTCACGAGGGGTACTTCTCGATCGACAAGAAGGGCGGGTGGACAGACACATCCGAGAGCAATCAGGGCAGCCGCGAAAACGCAGAGCGAGCCTACAACCTCATCATGAAGGACAAGGAGAAGCTACTGAGCTTCGACACGAAGCTGAAGTTCATCTTCTCGCACTCCGCACTACGCGAGGGCTGGGACAATCCGAACGTCTTCCAGATTTGCGCGATGCGCGACATGGGCTCTGAATTACTCCGCCGGCAGACAATAGGACGCGGGCTGCGCCTGTGCGTGAACTCGATCACGGGTGAACGAATTCGTGGGTTCGAGGTAAACACACTCACGGTCGTGGCCAATGAGGGCTACGAGCAATTCGCCGAGAACCTTCAAAGGGAAATCGAGGCCGATACCGGCATCCGCTTTGGCATTGTGGAGAAACACCAGTTCGCCTCGCTCCCCGTAACGGACGAGGCCGGCCAGACAACAGCGTTGGGAGTCGAGAAGTCTGAAGCAATCTGGGCGCACCTCAAAGAGGCTGGGCATGTCGATGTGAAAGGCAAAGTGCAGGACACTCTCCGGCAGGCGCTCAAGGACGGGACGCTTCAATTGCCAGAGCAGTTCCAGGCGCAGCTCCCACAGATCAAGGAGGTGCTCCGGAAGCTTGCTGGAAGGCTCGACATCAAGAACGCCGATGAGCGGAGGCCTGTGAAGGCCAGGCAGGCGGTTCTCCAAAGCGAAGAGTTCAAAGCCCTATGGGATCGGATTAAACACAAGACGACATACCGCGTGCAGTTCGACAACGAGAAGCTGCTAAGGGACTGCGCTGAGGTAATTCGGAAGAGTCCGCAGATAACCAAGACCCGCGTACAGATTCGAATAGCCGACCTCGCAATCGGGCGCGGAGGTGTACTGTCCGAAGAGACCCGGGTGGCAGCGCCGATCATCATTGAGGAAATGGACATCGAACTGCCCGATCTGCTGACCGACCTTCAGGACAAGACCCAACTCACTCGGCGCAGTCTTGCGCGGATTTTGACGGCCAGTAACCGCCTTGATGATTTCAAACGGAATCCCCAACAGTTCATTGAGCTGGCGGACGAGTCGATCAACCGCACCAAGCGCCTCGCCCTTGTGGACGGCATCCGCTATCAACGCATCGGTGACGAGGATTACTACGCTCAGGAACTCTTCGAACTGGAGGAACTGACAGGGTACCTCAAGAATATGCTGAACTCGGACAAGTCTGTGTACGAACAGGTGGTATACGACTCGGCTGGCGTCGAGCGCACGTTTGCTGAGCAATTGGAAAAGAATGAAGCTGTGAAGGTCTATGCCAAGCTCCCCGGCTGGTTTAAGGTTCCGACGCCGCTCGGAACCTACAATCCGGACTGGGCAGTGCTGGTGGAGAAAGGCGGTGTAGAGCGGCTGTATTTCGTTGTCGAGACAAAGAGCAGCCTCTTCACCGACGATCTACGTGATAAGGAAAGTGCCAAGATCGAATGCGGTAAGGCGCACTTCAAGGCGCTGGCCACAGGAGAAAACCCCGCTCAATTCATCACTGCCCGGAATATCGACGATCTGATGGCACAGGCTTAGCGTTCAGATCCCGACGGGGTCCACGATGACAGACCCTTTTGAACACCGTCCCACAAAAACGGGGTTCACGAGCGGCCCTTTGTTCGTTGGTAACTAATCAACAACTCACGCGGCGAAGAAAAGGGCTCAATGAGCGAAAGAATCAAGATTGGGGAAGACACTTGTCCCCGTACTCAAGAAATCTGCATCCAGGCATCTTAAGATACATTACGCGCTACCTGTGATCTAGCTCACAGAATCAAAATCTGACGTTTCCCTTTGTCTCGTTCCCGTTAGATTTGTGGTCTCAATGAACGAGACCGCACGACTCTTCCTTTTCGCCAATTAGCCCCACAAAAAAACATTTTATGATCCTAAAGGGGTTGCAAGATCATGGTCGATTCCAGCGATGCACTCTCGTTCGAAGCGCAATACCCTTTTGTACAGGATGACAGCCTATACAGAAGATGTGTAGTACTACAAATCTTCTGCGAACTACACTCGGCATACCGGATTTATTTCCTATTGAGAAAGAAAACTTGAGTACTCAGAGCAACGAAGAGGAAGAACTAAAGTCTAACCGGATGTAACCGCAGTGCTTTGTTCGGTGAAATCTATCGATTTGGAAAGGGTAAGGAATGACTGTCGCAGAAGCTCAAGAGAAACTGGAAACAATCACACGAAACCTTGCGTCCGGCGAGATTTCACCAGCCCAGCGGCACCATTGTGAAGCACAAATGGCCCGCTGCAATCGGATCATTCAAAGAGCACGACAGCAAGCACACAGGGCTTTAGCCTCCTTTGCTGGGACTCTCCTCGACATGATGGACGACACGGTTTTCGATCAGAATCAAAACTCCGCAATCATCACAGCAGCGCATCTCATCCGCGGCGCTTCTATCGAACAACTGGCCGTCGCCGTTCCAGCCGCCATTCGCGAGACTCCAACGTGCGACACTCGGCCTACACGGGTCAAATGTCCTGAATTCACGGAAATTGTTATCTGCCTGCTCAGCCTGGACAACATTGCATTCTCATGCGAGCGCAACATTGCCATTCGGACGGCTCTCCACCTGAGCAATATCGTTGGAAGGCCACAAATCTACCAATCGGTGCGCCGCGCACAGGCGGACACCGGCGAGTTGGGACCAAAGGGCATGGTGAATCGGCTTGCGGAGATATGCTCTGCGTATCGTCCAAAAAAGTCCGGACCTTCGCCACGTGCGTCCGGCTCCAAGAGAATCACTTCGCTCAGTACGCCATCGACCGCGTAGAGCTTCCAGTGAAGATTGCACGGGGACGCGTTCAAAACGCCTCCCCCGTGCAATAAACCCACTACCGTCCTGCCATTCGCCTTTTACAAACTCCTTTAGTTGCAGAAGGTTAGCGTTTTATCTTTACATATCTGTATATAACTGCTGTATAATACATCACAGAAAGGTGGCAACATGACCACTCCGAAGAAGACAGCAATCCGAACGAAACGCCGAATCGTTGCTCCCGCAGAGAAGCGTACTCAAATCCGGCTCACCGTCGATTCCAAATTCACCAAGGCCCATTTCACCCAGCTTTTTGCCGTACTGAAAATCCGCAACAAGAATGCCCTTGCCGAGCATATCATCATGAATTTCAAGACCAAGGCCGCTCAAGCGCCGTTGGTTGCGTTCTATAACGGCCCGTGGCTGAACATTCCATTTCAAACGATCGACACAGCCTTCGTCTTCCCGTTGACCTACGACATTGCAGATGAACTGGAGAGAGTCGGAGGCGAGATTCTTGGGGGAGTGAATCGCTCCAAAACGTTTCGCGTGATGGTGGCCTACTTTGCCTCCATCCACAAGCTGAAAACTCCGACACAAACCTTCGCGTAATTTTTGGGAAGATCGCGGAACATGAGGCAACCGCATGAAGCTGATGATTGTCGAGAGTCCAAACAAGATCAAGAAGATCAAGGCAATTCTAGGCAGCGGTTGGGATGTTGCAGCAAGCGTCGGGCATATTCGGGATCTCCCGGTGAAGAGCCTGGGTGTCGAGCCGAACACCTACCGGCTTGAATACCAGATCCTTGAACGGAGTGAATCCGTCGTTGCGCAGTTGCAACAACGAGCCACCCGCTCTGAGCAGGTTTATCTCGCAACTGACCCCGACCGCGAGGGCGAGGCCATTGCATGGCACCTGCAACAGGTTCTCAAGCTTCGCCGGTACGAGCGCGTCACCTTCGATGCGATCACCGAAAAAGTGATTCGTGCCGCTCTCAAAACACCGCGACAACTCAACACCAACCTTGTTCATGCGCAGGAGGCCAGGCGCGGCGCAGATCGGCTTGTCGGCTATCAGGTGTCGCCTGCCCTCTCGAACCAAACAGGCATTGCGCGGCTCAGTGCCGGGCGCGTTCAAAGCGTCGCTCTCCGCCTCGTCGTTGATCGGCAACGCGAGATCGAGGCGTTCAAAGAGACAAAGCACTTCGGCGCCGAAGCGATCTTCGATGGCGGAAAGTGGCGCGCCCAGTGGGACACGGCCCCGTTCCTCAAAGAAGGCGAGGAATACATTCTGGACGCAGCTCTGGCGGAAGAGGCCGCGAAGTGCAGGCTCTTTGCGGTCACCGCTGCGGCCACCAAGCCGGCTACAAAGGCTCCGCCTCCGCCCTTCACATCCGCCACGTTGCTTCAGGCGGCAAGCGTGACGCTCGGATACAAGCCGGAGCAGACCGCGCAGATTGCCCAGCGGCTCTTTGAAGAGGGGTTGATTACCTATCACCGCACCGATAGCCAGAACTTCTCCGCCGAAGCGCTGGCTGAGATTCGTGCCTACGCGGCCAGCAACAACCTGCCCTTGCCGCCCAAGGCGCGTACCTGGAAGTCCAAAGAGAGCGCCCAGGAGGCTCATGAGGCAATCCGCCCCACCCATCTGGAGCAACGCCAGGCCGGAGCAGACAGCGATCAGAAGAAGCTCTACGACCTTATCTGGACCCGCGCTGTAGCTTCTCAACTTGCGGATGCCGAATACAGTGTGAACACACTGACGCTTGCCGCCCAGGATGGCTCGGAGCCATTCGTTTTCAAAGCGGTGGGCCGAACCCTCATCAAGCCGGGATGGCGCACTCTGACGGCCAAGGACGCCGCCGAGGAACCCGATCCGAACGACACGGAAGACTCGGAGAAACAATCCGACGAGAATGGCCGCGTTCCTGCGCTTGGGCGCGGCACCCGGCTTCACGCTGACAGCGTCCGCGTGTTGAACAAACAGACGCGCCCACCGAACGGCTACACCCAGGCGAGCCTCATCAAGAAGCTGGAGCATGAGGGGATCGGACGGCCATCAACCTACCCAGCCATCCTCAAGAACATCATCACCCGCAACTACATCGACGATTCCAAGAAGATATTGCGGGCCACGGACCTCGGCATCCTGCTCATTGATGCGCTCAAAGGCCACTTCGCCTTTCTTGAATACGACTACACGCGCTCCCTTGAGCAGCAGCTCGACGATATTGCCGAAGGGAAAGCCCAGTACCTCAGCGTGGTTTCCAGCATCGACGGCCAGCTCAAGAAGGAGTTGGCGCAGTTGCACATCGCGCCGCAGCCTGCCCCTGCGTCGAACGGTTCAAAGCCGGCAACGACTGGCACAACTCCGTCGCCTGGATCGCTCGTGTGCCCCAAATGCAAGCAGGGCATGGTCAAAAAGCCCAATGGACAAAACTTCTACGGTTGCAGCCGCTACCGCGAGGGCTGCAACTTCAGCATCAACGAGACCATTGCGAAGAAGACCCTGACCCCGAAACAGGTCGAGACGCTCTGCATGAAGGGCAAGACTGCTTTGCTCAAAGGCTTCGTATCCAAACTGGGCAAACCCTTCGAGGCGTACCTGACTTTGGGCGAAGAAACGGACTGGAAAGCGCAGTTCCGATTTGAGTCCGGCAGATGATAATTGGCATCGTGAAGAATGCCATTGAAGTTTAGTACACGAGGGCTCACTTTAAGAATTTCTCACATCGGCAATTTGCCACGTACAGGTGTCGAAGCAGCTTTTCCAAAACTGGACTACAAGATTGACGTTTCAGGAAACCCATATTGGCTGCGAAGAAGACCTCATTAGACGAAAGCTGGTGAATATGCCCTCACTCCTGAACCGGGACTTTCAGGATTGTCCAATCGAAACCTTTCGGTCCGTTAGGTACATCTTGCACGATAACGTCATCCAAAGTCGGAACGCCTGTGAGATCCGGCCTCCACTCTGCCTGTACTTGCTTCAATCCTGTATCGAGGAAATGCCCTGGGACCCCGTACGTGATTGGTGCGCCTTGAAAACCTGCGTGTAGTATGCCAATCACCTTGGGGTCATCCGTTCGGAATATAGGCGACCCACTCGCTCCTCCTTCTGACAGGATGTCAATTGAAAAACCATGGGGGTCGGCACAGGAGCAAGGAAGAACGCTACTGACAATTCCGCGACGAGCGAACGCCGATATTTGAGACGCCTTGCCTTGCTCGTAAGGACTAAGGGGGACATCACCCATCGGAAAACCGAGAGTAGCTACTTCTAACCCCACTTCAAGCACATTTGAATCTCCACAAACCTCGACAAACGGTAATCCCTGTATATCAATTTGAACGAACGCAAAATCCGGTTTTGCCTGCCCAAAGAATGGGCCTGACGATTCGAAGCTTGAGACGGAATTGACCGCTTTGATTTTGCGCAGAACAACCCCGAACATCGTCTGTCCGTCCTTTGCCTTCGGCTCCGGGAACAACATTACGAAACGAGCAGGGGCCGGGAATCTCTCGATCGCATCGACGACATGTTGATTCGTGAGAACCATACCTCGTTTATCAACAATGAAACCGGTACCTATGATAAGCGGGAATGCTGGCGCGGTACTCGTCTCAGAGGGATAAAAGCGCGAGCCGAACGCCACGACAGCTGGAGCCACTCTGCGGACAACTTCAGTCAACTTCATAGCGCGATTTCCCCTCCGAATCAATGCCATTCAATTACCAAAGAGGTTTAGCCGTCCCATTCAATCACTTTGCAACGAACTCTCGCTTGACTCTGGAACCTTACGTATAGAAATCTCCACGGAGAAACGATCAAACCTTAGGGCACCTATCTGAGTTCGAAATACGGAACCCACCTTCGTAAGGTCACCGTCGATACCGCTGCCTGCCCGCAAAACAGCCATGTGCGGCTGAAAATACCTCGCACCAAAAGCATTGCGATTGTGGTTACTGGGAGCCCTACTACCAAGAACCGTCTTTGTTTCGTAGAACATAATTCTGTCTCTAAATTCGTCAATCGCCGCCCTTGCAGGATTCCTTCGCTGTATCCGAATGCCAACCTTGCGGTTGGCTGGTTCTAAATCTGCGCGCGGATTCTCACCGCCTGGTGCCATCACCATAAAGCGTGTCTCAGCTGTCGGGATCACTAACTCAATGGGTTCAACTCGCGTCAATAATCCCGGCATGGACCGTCGCCCGTGGTATACCGTCAAGTGCATATTCTTCACTATTCGCTTACGCTTGGCGAGTCCCTCTGTGCTTAGCAAATCCATGATTCGATTGCAGTCTTCCGAACATAGCCATAGTTGCGCCCAGATTTCAATAGCTCGCAGCATATGTTTCACCTTTTGCCAAACTCGAACCTGCTGCTACGTTTCGCTTCCAAATATACCGCGGGTACTCATGCTCGGATGCGTTTGGGTAAACCTTGATCCGAGGTCTCAGAACTAAGAGATCGTGCTATGTGGAGGCCTAACGCAGAGATTTTGACTGTAAAACATGGTAGGTGGGGTTCTCCTCTTTACCCTTTGAGCTGAAAGCTTCAATCTCTAGACCCTTATCCGTAAAGCGAGCATTGAAAACCTGTCCCGTTTGGAGTGGAACACATTTTGACCAGCGCCAAGCTCTATCGCAGGCAAACATGTAAGAATTCCCGTCCGATGCTTCAGCAAACATGACATTGAGTACGTGAGGCCAGCGGATCGTAGTGTCGTAAGAGTTGCAATTCATATGCTGATTTGAGCTCGTCGTGGCGTTGCCGTAGGTGCTGTTTCCCACAGTATTCGCGTAAGCTGAGGTGTTTGCGCTTCCAACAATACTGCAACTAGTTGAAACCCCGCCGCCGGACTCCTGAGTATATGGCACCGACTGTGCTTGCAGGACTTTCAGAGTGAGACCCTGGCTTGGGGCTTGAATGGGCCGCTGAAACAGCTTCTCGTCGATAGAGGGGTTGATTTCATATTCCGCAACTGTCAGGTCTGAGCTGCCTTGGGATTGAGTTACGTGCCGCTTGAACCCTAAATAGACCCCATCGACCAACCGCCAATCTGAGAATTCGGTCGATACAGCTCCTGATGCCGTAGTCATGCGGGTTGACAATAGGCGCCCCGTCTGCGAGTCGATTTCCCAGATGATGCTCTTCCCAGATTTGCTGATCCTTAATTTATCAACCGTGACGCCACCTACCTGGTCTTCGCCCAATGAAGAGATAGCGTAGTCCTCGGCATGTTGTGCGACCTGTAAAGTATCGAACTCAAATTGATCGTGTAATACATCAAGATCTGCAGGCGGAACAGCAGTGGTCATAGTGCCGGTAATTCTGTAGTTGAAGTCGGGAGTAACGACCTGCGTTTGCGACTGCCCCGTGGCGGCCTTCACCTTCATATACGCTTTATCCGGATAAATCTTTATAAGTTCTCTCTCGAACGACCTCTCACTGCCTTGATTCCGGTCACTGGCAACTCCCTTCCACCGGACGGAGTGAACTGCCATGACCTTCTCATGTGGGCCAAATGCATCGAGTGCCTTCTGGAAGACGGCCCTCGCATCGGCAGTCTGTGCCTCCGCGCTTGCCTGCGCCTTGCTGCTCACACTCGCTAAGATTGCGTTGAGAACTTGGTCGGACACACCATCTTTCTTCAGTGCAATCAACGCTTGCGGTGCTGTGTCGAACTTGACCGGCCCACGCTGGATCGCGAGTATGATTGTTTGCTCACCGATCCCGGCTTTGGTCATACTGACAACGTCAGCGTTCGTGATTTCTGTGGTGGGAACCTGTGCCATGGAAAACTGTGAGACGAGCAGGAAGAGCGTGAGAATCGCAAGTTTAATACCCATATTCCCCGGTCCTTTCTGGGATAAAGATGAGATAGCCTGACCGCAACTGACGCAAGAATTGTACACCTAACCACCGTGATTTCTTACGGAGGTTAATGTGGAGACGCATCGGTGCAACGTCCGCTCTGAACCATCGTTGGCCTGCCGCTGACCTTCGCGGCTCACGTTAACATTGTGCTCAGCCCAAACAAGCTTCGGCCACTGGCACCTCCGGCTGATCCCGACCGCGAGGCCGGCCACGCTGGCCCGGCCTATGTGCGCCGAAAGCTGCCCAGACCGCACTATTCACCAGCGTGTTCAGAGAGCATCCACGCGCGCTCGCCGCCTCATGGGCAGCGAACCACACGGACTCAAATACACCAACCTGCGTTGAATGGACCCGGCGCGAATCCACGTCGAGCAGTTCCACGGCAAGTAGATTCACACCGTCCAGAGCCTCACGGACGCGAATCGACAAATCGCCGTGCATTCTCCAGCGCCGCCGCAGGCAACGATCAACCTTTGCAATGAAACGAATGTTGCGGTATACAATTTGCATCGTTGGCTCCTATTCTCCCGCCCTCAAATCTCCATACGGCTCCGTGAAGGCAATGTCACGATTCACTCGCACATTGAACCGATAGCCAGGTCGAATCTTCACCGTGGGTTGAATGTTCAGATTCTTTCGCGTCACCTCCATGCCCAACTGCCCGAACTGTTGGCCAAGAGCCTGAGTTGCCTCCGCGCTCGGCGACAGAACACCGGATGCTGACGACGATTGAGGCTGCGACATTTCAACTCCGGCTGTAAACGCGCTCAACATCAATGCCATCGAGACAAGCCGCACGAAGTGGTTGTCAACCTGGTCGTGAAATCCGGCCGCTCCAGAGGCATCGTGCCCCACCATACCGTCGAGATCCACGCTGGAGCCGTCCGGGAAGATCAGACGCGACCAAATAACAACCGCGCGGCTCTGACCATAGGAGACCCGATTGTCGTATTGACCAACCAGGCGAGAGCCTTGCGGGATCAACAGATACTGGCCCGTCGCCGTGTCGTACACATTCTCGCGTACAACGGCCTTTACCTCGCCCGGAAGATCGGTATTCACTTCACTTTCAAGCGTCGCCGGAATGTCCCATCCCGATTTGATTTCGTACTTCGATAGAGCTGGCGCTCGCGTCGCGGACGAATAATCCCGCTCGTCCCTGGCCTGCCTCGCCTTGTCGATGAAGCTCTCTTTATGCTCCTGGAGGTTGGCATCGCTCTGATCTCCAGAGCCTGCATTTGCGGATAATGACGACGGAGTTGGTACTCCAACATTCCCTGCGGAAACGGATTTCGGATATGCGCCTGCGAGCTGTTGAAGCAGCGAACTCACGCCCTCGACAGGCGCGGTCCCCAGAGCACCCAAGCCCCCCAAACCCTTACTGGCATTCATTCCACTGGAAATCGAAGTTCCTGCCGTGCGCGCTTCGAGATCGCTTTTGTACATCTCCTCGCGCAATTCGTCCGCGGCGCTCCGTCCTTGAGGCGCTTCTGCTTGAGTACCTACCTGCTGCTGATTCAGCGCGACCCTGCCGCTCGTGTTCACGGGCCTTGCCGGTGAAGGTCGCCCAGAGGCAGCAATCTGACGAGCTTCAAGAGGAGGAACCAGAGCATCTTTCGAGTAACGGGAAGGAGATACCAGATCAGCCGGAACCCCGGCACTCTGCACATGGTCCTGAATCACGTCCGGCGTACTCGGCGCAGGCTGAGACTGATTCTGCGCTTCCTTTCTTGCGTCAAGCTTCCGCTGCTCTTCGAGATCCTTCCAGACCTTCGTCCCGGTCGATTGCGCATCCGAAATCGACTGGTCATCCTTGGCGGCGTCCGCAGCCTTTTTCTTTCCGCCCCGCGACATCACGCCATAGACCATCACGACGAGGAAAGCCAGGACTACGACAAACAACATCCCCCGCACGGCCGGATTCAGATGCTTTCCGTCCGTGGGCCAGAATCGCAGCTTCAAAGGCTGCTTACTGCGCGTTGGACTCTCACTCTCTACCTTCGGGGACAACACAACCTCTTCGCGCACATTCCCATCGACTTTGATTTCGTCTGCCATCATTTCACCTCCATGCGTTCCGTTGGCGTATGCGGTGTAAGCGCATCTTTGCGCTCGATCTCAACCAATTGCTGATGCTTTCCAACACCAAGCAGCAAGGCTGCCTTCACAAAGAGACGGTCCACCACGAAGGTCGTGCCCTTCACGCGGAAGTTGACCATCTCATTGCCCTCCGGGCCTTCGACAACCAAAGTCGGCAGCTCCTGAAACGCCGTCACGCTCGGCATTTCGATGTAGGTTTTCTCTCCGTCATCCAGAACCCGCACCGGCTTGATAGAGTCCGCGCCAGACTTCACCTTGAAGGTGTAATCGAAGTAGAGCTTGTCAACAGCCGCATTGCCGGTTTGCGAAATACGCGAAGCCTCTACATGATCTTTGTGTTCTTTCGCCTGCTGCTCCAGGAAGAGCTTCCATTGCAACGGCTGATCGTCGGGATACAGGAACGCAACCCGCGATATGTATTCACCTGGCTTTGAAACGAGCCGCAGATAATATGTTCTTCTGTCCGTAGTAACAATCATGGTCGTATCGAGGCCCGTCACCTTGGGCTTCACTACCAGAATCGGCGTAGCAGCATCGCCGGACCCCGATGAGAGGGGCGTCACAACCCAACGAACAGAATCGCCAATCTGAGGCTCGCCCAGGATTTTCTCGCCCGCTTGCAACTCGATGGAACTCACGCGAAGTGGTGTGGCAACCAAGGTTGGTTGCCCGACCCCAAAGGTGTAAACCACGCGCCCGTCCGGTCCAGGAACCGGATTGTTCTGCTCATTCGTGAGCTTCGCTGAAAGCGCAACGGCCTCGCGCGCAGTCTCCGACAGCGCGACATCTTTCGACGGCTCCCAGCCCGGAGGAACTTTCACTCCAAGTCCTACGCTCGCGGTGACCGAGCCAATCTCCGAACTAATCTCAGTTCCGGGACCTTGCTCCAGAGCTTTCTGAAGCGCCGCAAACGGATACTTCTCCGTGGGAACAACCTCTTGTTTCGTCGGCGGGGCCTTCCGATTCAACACCACCGCGCTACCAGCCGGCGCACCCGTACTCGGAGCGCCATCTTGCGCGAACCCGCAAAAGGCGCTCGCACCCATCACAAACAACACCAACACTCGTATCGTCTTCATCGCCTTTTTATCTCCGTGCCTTTCTCGGTTGAATTACAGAACCTTCGACCAGCTCACATTCGTGACATAAATCCCAAGGGGATTCACGCGCGCCAAAGCCTCATCCGCGGGCGGATGAATGGAGATTGTGATGACACCCTTGTAGTTTTGAGTACCGATATGCTCACCCTTTAGGTCGAAGGCCGTCTCGGTCCACTCAACTTCGTAGCTGTCCTTCGAGGACGCATAGAGAGCGCGGACATCGACAGAAACCGTCTCCGTCTGCGCCAGCTTTAACGGCGACCCATCGCGATACCCATCGCTGATCTTGATCGCAGCAGGAGTTCCGTTGCCGATCTCGGCATACACCCGTTCGACTGCGTTCTTCTCGACCGTTGCATCCGACGAGACCATCCGCCAATCCTGGACCCACGACCACAACGCCGCCCGTTTCAAACGGTCGTCGGCAACCGAGGCTTGGACCGCCGTTCCCTGGCTCACTACTTTGCCCAGGTTGTCCACCGCGACGATGTAGGGAATGACCTTGGGTTTGGTCCCGATCACGATCAAGCCCAGTACGGCCACCAGCGCAACCGCACTGGTTGTAACCGCAAGAAGCCGCCAATTGCGCGCGGCCACAATCAAATCCCGATACCTCTCGTTCCACTCGTCGCGAGCTGCCAGATACGGACTCTTGCCCGGACCCTTTTCTTCCACTATTGCCTGCGATTCATTCATCATTCGCTCCTATTCTCCGTGTTGAATGTTCAGAGTCGGCGCCGACACAGTCGCCGAATCCTGCGGTAGATGTTGATGTACCTGTGCCGCGGCATTGTGAACTCCAGAGATCCTCTCGCCCAACGAGCGGCCATCCGATCTACTCCTCCCACTCGACGCTCCCTCTTCAGCAGGGCTCACAGCGCCGAAAGGAGCTTCCGTCACCACACCCGGCGATGCAGTTGGCGACTCACCCGAAAGACTGGCTTCACCTGTAGCTGCGCTGCTACCGTCTTCGCTTGCCAGAACACTGGTAAGCGTTTCTCCGCTGCCAGAAACACTTCCGTCCGCGACCGGCCCACTCGTGGAATCGCCGCCAGCCGAAATCGCCTCACCCGCATCTGCGACGCGGGTTGTTTTCCCCTGCGTTGGCACGGTTACCGAACTGCCCGTGGTCGCGCTCTCTCCGACACCCGTGCCAGCAGACGATCCTTCAGCACTCTGCCCCGGTGTAGGCGAACTGTCAGCCGCAACGGAGATAGGAGGCGGGTCTACGGCGACACTCCCACCGCCGCTACTGGCCGCAGGCGGCGGCACACTGTTCATCGCGCCCTCGATGCCCGGCGCGGCACCGCTACCTCCGCCGCCAGCCATTGTGGTTCCCATGCCGGGCATCAGGCCCCCAGCTCCGGGCATGAAACTTCCGCCAACCCCACTGGCACCGCCTGCCGCGCCCGCTCCACCACCAGCAGCCGCGCCACCGGCGCCCAACAATCCCACGCCCCCCGCCACGGCTCCGACACCTGCTGTCGCAACCGCGCCGATCGTACCGGCAACAACAGCGGCGGACATTGCCGGAGCTATCAGATCGGAACTCCCCATTTGAAGTGAACCTTGCAGGACGCTGCTGGCGAGCTTCGGCACCTGCCACGCGAGCGCCATGAACACGATGACGCTGGCCAGCAATCCAAAGAGCGACTGAAGCCCAGCCGTACTCAATGCGATCTGCGAGGCTTCTTGTACCCAGGTGTTCGATAAGGTCTGGCCCAGACCTATAATCATGTAGAGGACCATCAGTCGCACTCCCGTCGATACGACCAGGGAGATATAGCGTTCCGTGTAAGGAACCGTCCAGCGCGATGCGCCGAAGCCGAGGAAGATCAACCCGGCAGACATCACTACATAGCTCTCGACCGTCGCCATGATGAACGTCAATGTAATGACCACATAGGCGAGGAAGATCAACAGCGCGCAAAATAGCGCAACCAGCGCCGGGATCAGGGAAGCGGCCGTCAGAGCGGCCCCCGCGCCGGGAACGATGACTCCCAATATGCCCCCAGCGGTTGTGCCTGTCGTGGCGCTTGGCAGACACGCAGCCAAAATCGCTCCGCTGATTTGAACTCCCGTCCACAGGATTGACGATGGATTCAGATACCCCGACACCCCTCCAGCCTGTTGACCGATCTGGACGAAGCTATTGATGATCGCAGGGAACCAGGTCGATTGATTGATGAGCAGAGCGTAGAAAAAGCTGATGGTCATGAACTTTTTCAGAAAGCCCGCAATCCATCCCTGCAACTCCTGCCGTTCCAGGAAAAGAACGATCATCGCCCACGTGAAGTCGATGACGGCAAGAAGGCCGAACAACTTATTCGCATAGCCGAACGAAGTTGAAACCCAGGTCGTCGTTGCGTTCTTGTAGACATCGAGCAAATCCGACGGCCCAGACTGAGGAGCCGGAGTTTGCCCATAGGCAAGTGCTCCTGTTGCAATCACCAATGCGCCCAACACCAACAACGACCTGTGTTTCAGTTTCATCTCAATCACCCCGCGTTACTGCTGTGGAACCGGCGAATACGTCCGACTGTCCGTATTCGATCCGGTAGGGACCGTAAAGAACGTATCGTTCATATCGCCGTCAGCCTGCGCGGATGACGCCTGCTGTGCCTGATACGTCGCCTTGGATGTAATGTCCGTTAGCATCAACTGGCGCAGTTTCTCCATTTCAGCCAGTTCCTGCGCCGCAAGAGAGTTGCCAACCTGAAGCGTCTGCAACAGCGTCGTCGAATTCTGAGACTGCTGCTGCAACGTCTGCACCAACGCGGCATCGTTGTTCAATTGCGAGTATTGAAGCCCCGCAACCTTCAGCGCAGAGTGAGCCGTATCGAGATTGGTTTTGTACCAGTTCCGATACATTCCCGCGTAATTGGTTGGGTTCGCGCTTCCATAACCAGGGAAGCGCGCATTGAACTCATCGTCCAGATTGGCCATCGAGTAGGCCAGGCCGTTTCCATATTGCACGACACCATTCAACGCCGACAGATCGTTGGCAATGGCGCTGAAATTGAAGTTGCCGTTGCCGATTCCTTGCACCATCGCAGTCGTTTGCTTGTATGCCTGTTCCAGATGCTGGATTTGCATCTGCGCCTGTTGCAACTGAGTTGCGTACTGTTGAATCTGCTGTTCATATTGCAGAACAAGCTGGATGTTGTTCATGATCTGGGTCCACTCCGTGGCGATCCCAGCAACCACTCCGGCATGGGCCTCGTCCACGTTCAGACCGATTGTGAACATGAATGCAGCCATGACGATACCGACACGCAAAAACATCTTTTTCATGCGTTCCACCCTTTCACAACACAAGTTTGGGGCCGGACTTCTTCGCTCCATATTTGGTATCGAAGTAATCCGCCCAGTTGGCGACACCGCGCACACGCAGCCACTCCGAGACCCATCCTTCGCCGTGCGTCTTGCGGATCTCGCCAATGCGAGCGCG
>Ga0255356_1001352_pt1 | contig 15561 bp, 14 predicted proteins | sample HBST100metaG_FD_189944 | JGI IMG/M metagenome (GOLD analysis project Ga0255356, IMG submission 189944) | Peat soil microbial communities from Stordalen Mire, Sweden - H.B.S.T100 | ecosystem: Environmental > Terrestrial > Soil > Wetlands > Peat | place: Sweden: Norrbotten County, Stordalen Mire... | reverse complement strand
GGAAATGGCGGGCGGCAGGGACAATTCGCGGCTGCGCCTATTTCAGAATCGGCCCCAGCGAACCGGGATTGTTTCCGGCTGCCGGGTCGACGCGAAAGTCCCAGACCGACTGATTCATATCGGAAGCGGAAAGAATTTCCACCAGGGCGTACTCGCCGATAGGCAGCTTCTGTAGCGGCTGGATGCGCAGCCAGTGCTTGCCGGGCAGGACTTCAACCTTGGTCGGAATCTCGTTTTCGTCCTGGGTGACCGTGCCGTTGCGGCTCATGTGGATGGCGCCGACAATGCGCACTGCACGGCGCTCGTCCACGCGGACAATGGCGAAGCCAGACTTGTCAGAGTGCGCGCCGTGTTTGCGGTTGATCGCGTCTTTGGTGTTGCTGGTGTCAATGGTTACGGCGCGAGTCAGCACCGGCTCTGCGCTGGCCGATACGTTGAGCGAAAGATAGATGGCCGGATCGTTGACGTGCAGGTGTACCTTGGCGTGCGCGCCTTCCAGTTCGAGGCTGGCTTTGGAGACGGCCAGCGGATTCAGTGTGCCCAGCCCGTGTCGTGTCTTCGCGTTCATGTTCAGGTCGGTGGGTGTCAGTTCCACCAACTCCAGCTTGTCCTGGAAGGTGTCGAGCACAAAGACGCCGTCTTCGTCAGGCAGTTCAAGCCCCTTGGCCACTTCAGGCATGCTGGCCCTCAGTTCGTCGCGCTCGGCGGATTCTTCCTTGTCGATCTCCTCAGCCTCTTTCATGGCCGGAGAAGGCTCCTCGCCTGTCGAGGTGGCATTGTTCTGCTCCCACTTGCGCGTGGCGTCCCAGTCCACCAACTCCGCGGGCAGCTCTTCCCAGTCGCTGCGTTCCAGCGACAGATAGCGCACGCGGTCGCCCACAATCTCATACTGGCGCACCAGTTGATAATTGCCGTCCTTGAGGATGAGACGATGGTTCTTGGTCGTGCCGGGCAGGTCAGGCTTGAGCGGCAGCGGCGCTTGATGCTGCTGCTGGGCGCTTTGGCTGGTCTGCGCAGATGCCGCCGCGACGCCCAGCAGAACAATTGCCAGCAGTGTTCCCGTTCTGCGCCGCAAATGGGAAAATTGATTCATCGCACTCAGTTTAGACGAATGGTAACGGCAGGGGTTGGCAGCGGAAAGTAGACACCGTTGCTACCATTCGCAATCCAGATGCATCCAATCTTGTGTATCCTTGTAACAGGGATGGATTTTTGACAGGATTCCAGACACATATCCGCAGGGAAAGCCGTACAGCGCCGGGCATTTTGACGCTGACGACGATCCTGTGTCTTATCCTGTTGGCGCTGCTGGCAGTCGTGCAGGTAACTCACCTGCATCCCAGCCAAAGCGAGGCAGACCGCTGCCCGCTGTGCATCGTGATGCACTCGGCGGTTCCGATTGCCGTGGCGGCCGCTGCTGTTGTGCTGGTGCAGGTCGGAGTCTCCGCGCCGCGGGTCGAGCCCATCCCTGTCAGAGTGCACCGCCATCCCAAGCTTTTCATCCGTCCCCCTCCTGCTGGCTGTTGAAGCCTCTTTTCCGCGATCCAATTCTGCCTGATGACGTTGTCTTGCTCCTTTGAACAGGAGCGGCTGCCGCATATGCAAACAGGCCGTTTTGCCTGCCGTACCGGAAAGAGCGCTTTCCATGCACAGAAGATGCCCCGGCAGCTTGAGTCGAGGCTCACTTTCAGCATTGTTCAGCCACTTTCAGGAGACTTGCCCATGCCGTCCCAACGCGGCCTGATTATCCGTATTCTTCCCCTATTCATCCTCTTCATCCTCGTTTTTGCTGCACTCTCCGTATTTGCCGCACAGGGCGGTAATGCAGGCGTCGTGCGCGGTACTGTCACCGATTCCACTGGCGCTGTGATTCCTGGCGCGACTGTCCACTTGAGCAGTCCGGTGAGCGGATTGGATCGGACCGCAAACACCGATGCGCTTGGTCAGTTCGAGATTTTGAACATCCCCACCCATCCCTACAGGCTCAGCATTACTGCCGCTGGCTTCGCGCCCCTGAACCAGAGTATTGAAGTCCGTTCGTTAGTGGGTGTCAATCTGAAGCTGGTCTTGCAGATTGCCGCTTCTTCCCAAACCGTCACAGTGGAAGCCTCGGGCGATTTGGTGGAGACCGATTCCACATTCCACACCGATGTGGATCGCAGCGCTTTTCTCAAGACGCCGCTTGAAAGCCAGTCCTCCTCGCTCAGCTCTCTGGTCACTCTTTCCACTCCCGGTGTTTCGGCTGATTCGAACGGCATGTTTCATGGCCTGGGCGATCACGCCTCCAACTCATTTTCAGTGGACGGCCAGTCCATCAGCGACCAGCAGAGCAAGACATTTTCCAACCAGTTGCCGTCGAACTCGATTCAATCCATCCAGGTTATTTCCGGCGCGCCCCCGGCTGAATACGGCGACAAGACCAGCCTGGTCATCGTTGCCACCACGCGCTCCGGGCAGGGCGTTACCCGGCCCACCGGCAGCATCACTGCTTCCTATGGAGCCTTCGGCTCGGCCGCGGGAGGTTTTGACCTGGCCTATGGCGGCAAGAAATGGGGCAATTTTCTTGAGGTTGACGGCCTGAATACCGGGCGATTCCTCGATCCTCCGGAGTTCACCGTCTTCCATGCCAAAGGTAATGAGCAGAACTTCTTTAACCGCTTGGACTTCAGCCTTTCGCCGGTCGATTCGATGCACCTGAATCTGAACTACAGCCGCTCGTGGTTTCAGACGCCGAACTCCTACGACAACCTGAGCGTGCAGAACGTGCTCTATCCAACCGCCAGCGGCAGCGGCGGCGGCACAAGCGACAGTCCCGTCTTCGGCAGCGTCGGCAACGCGGATCAGCGCTCGCAGATCAAGACCTTTAATATCTCGCCGACTTATACGCGGATCATCGGCACGAATGCGGTTCTCAACGTCGGAGTCTTTGTCCGCAGGGACGATTATCATTACTATCCCAGCGGCAATCCGCTGGCCGATCTGGGCCCGTCCAACCTGCAAACTTCTTCGATTGAGCAGTACCGCACGCTGACCAATGCTGGAGCGCACTCGGACCTTTCCTACGCCAAGGGCATTCACACCTTCAAGGCTGGCGTGCAATACGGCCATACGTTCGTGCGCGAGCGCGACAGCCTGGGCATTGTCGAGGCGACCTATAACTCGCCCTGCCTGGATCTGACCGGAGCCGCGCTGCCGGGATACGCAAACACCTCGCAGTGCCCGTCCGGCACATCGATTCTGAATCCGAGTTATCTTTCCGTGCTTGCGCCTTATGACTTTACGCGCGGCGGCAGCTATTACAGTTACTTTGGCCATGCCGATGTAAAGGAACTTGCGCTCTACATCGAGGACTCGATCAAGGCCGGAAACTGGCTGCTCAATCTCGGCGTGCGCGGCGACGTGTATAACGGCCTGACGGCGGCCAGTCAGGCGGAACCGCGCCTGGGCGTTGCATACAATATCAAGCCGAGCGCAACCGTGCTGCGCGTCTCCTATGCTCGCACTCTGGAAACGCCATTCAACGAGAACCTGGTGCTGTCGAGCAACGGTTGCAGCAATGCTGTACTGGCGTCGTTGTTGAACTGCACCACCGGGGTTTCAAATGCCATGAACCCCGGCTACCGCAACGAGTTCCATGCCGGCTTGCAGCAGGCGCTGGGCAGGAATGTGGTCTTCAGCGGCGAGTACATCTGGAAGTACACGCACAACGCCTTCGACTTCAGCGTGCTGGGCAATACCCCGATTACTTTCCCCATCGACTGGCATAACTCGAAGATTCCCGGTTATGCGCTCCACGTGGATGTGCCGCACTACCATAACTTCAGCGCCTATGCCGTCATGTCTTCCGTGGCGGCGCGTTTCTATCCGCCGCAGGTTTCCGGGGCGGGCGCAACAGTTGCGCAGGGCAGCGCCTATCCCTTCCGCATCGATCACGACGAAAAGTTCAACCAGACCACGCACGTGCAATACACCTTTGCACGCGGCAAGGTGCTGAACGGTCTGTGGGGCGGCTTCAACTGGCGCTATGACTCGGGTCAGGTGGCCGGTGCGGCGCCCTGCTACAACCTGCTGTCGAACGATCCGAACAGCGCCTGCGCTGATACCTCAACCACGCTCGGCGGCCAGCCAGCCGTGGACCTGAGCAAGTTGACTGCGGACGAGGAGTTCGAGGCTGGGTTGACGTGCAACGGAGTGAAGGCAACGCCCGGCAATCCCTTGGAGAGTCTTACCCCCCAGGGGATGCAGCCTGTCTGCCTGGCTTCGGAGTTTTCCTCGGCTCTCTTGAAGATTCCCGCTGCGGGCACTGGCGACAACGACCGCAACCCGTCGCGCATTGCGGCGCGTAACCTCTTCGATGTCTCTGTTGGCAAGGAGAACCTCTTTCATGCTGACCGCTACAAGGTGGACATGGATCTGACGGCCATCAATGTGACGGATAAGTACGCGCTGTATAACTTCCTGTCCACGTTCAGCGGCACGCACTATGTAACTCCGCGAGCGATGACGGCGAAGATCACGCTGAATTTCTAGAGTAGTCTCTGACCGCGTGATTTTGCGCCTTGTCCTTGCGGTTCCTGGGATGGGGCGCAACTTCATTCGGCGTGAACTTCGCATTTGTTTTACGAGTACCGATCCACCTCGCGCAGATATGCCTGGTAGATCTTCTCGTCGAAGCAGGCGAAGATCACCTTCTGAACCACGTCGCTATCGACCAGTTCGGCCACCGTCTCGCTGACGGCGATTTTGACCGCTCTCTCGACCGGGAAGCGGTAGACTCCGCAACTGATGGCAGGAAAGGCCAGCGAATGCAGACCTTTGTCGCGCGCAATCTGGAAGCAGTTTCGGTAGCAGCTTGCCAGCAACTCGGGTTCGTTGTGGTTGCCGCCGTTCCAGACCGGGCCGACGGTGTGAATCACGTATTTTGCGGGCAGGCGATAGCCCTTGGTGAGTTTGGCTTCTCCGGTGGGGCAGCCGTCCAGTAAACGGCACTCGGCCAGTAGTTCCGGGCCGGCTGCGCGATGAATGGCTCCGTCCACGCCTCCGCCGCCAAGCAGAGAGCAGTTGGCGGCATTCACGATGGCATCGACGGCCAGAGTCGTGATGTCGGTTTTCAGAACCTGGATTTTTTCAGTCATCGCCGCCTTGTTTTTAATGCTAATTGGCTTGACAAAGAAGCGGAAATCTACTTCGACCAGAGTTTCCAGAACATCAGCGACGCAAGAAAAACACGCGCGTCATCAGTGTTCCGAACCCTATCCCAAAGGCGGAAAACCTGTTCGGCGTTATTCACTAAACCCTGAACTGTTGTGCGGTCGAACTGCTCGGCAAGATCGTAGTCGGCTTTGTGGCGTGCTTCCTGTAGCAAAACAAAGTTCTTTGCAATGTCCACAATCTCTGAAGGAATTGGTTGGTGAACGAATGACGCAACGTAGTCAGGAAGGCTGGTAGATCGAAAAGCGTTGGCAGCTTGCCTCATGGTTTCATGCGTCAAAGCTCGCTGTATACGATCTTGGAGACCTCGTGGTCGAATCGGACTCGCTTGAGAAGCCGCTTCCACTCCGAGAAGATGAAAAACCGCGTAGTAAGCAGTTGAAACAGCTCGGCGGAGACTGGCTTGCCGGGGTCTACCGCGTCCTACTTCCCGAATGGAAAGGAACTTAGCTTGCTCCAGAAGATCGTCTGCCAGAGCCACAATTACGCTGCTCCAAGAAACACATATGGTTGCCGTGGCAGCCGGAGTTGTAGAAGCCGATCCTGCACAAGACGGGCAAATTCATTCCAACGTGCAACCGTCGAGTCCCGCGCCGCTCCCTTGGGAGCATCTACGAATAATTTGACATAGATCGCCGGATCACCGGTGGAATCTTCCCCTGTGGTGATGCTAAAGGTCTTATAGAATTTCGGTAGTTTGCCTTCATCGCGCAATTCTTCGATTAATTTTTGAGTCAGCATTTGCCAGAATAGATGGTTGTCTTCCTTACTTAATGGACTGATCATACTAAACGGCAAAAAGGTTTCCGGCCCAATTGGGCCTTCTGGCGATGTTGCGCGGAACGTGGTGCCCCGCGTGGCCAAGTCAACCTGCACAATTTCCAATGGGCCGTAATGCCCCTGCGCCGCAATCCGTGGTCCCGGTTGCAACTGAATTGGCCGATTTGTGGCCGTTCGCGCCATGTGGCTAGTGTAATACATCCTTGTAATAGGTGAGAGTCCATGAGTCGCTGCCACACGCATCAATTCAGGCCAATCAGCTTTAGCCAGGAAGCTCTATACATGAAAAATGTTTACAACACACTGAAAAATAAATAGTTATATTTATAAAGTCCCCGGCGATTCACCGCTTGCCTCGATTTTTTCGCTTCCTTGGCGCTCCAAAGTCTGCCATACTTGATTGTGCCCATCAGGTACTCCCAATCCCAACAATCCAATCAAGAGGTTGCACCAATGTCGGCAAAGTATGTCTTTGTGACGGGCGGAGTTGTGTCCAGTTTAGGTAAAGGGCTGGCCGCAGCTTCCATCGGTTGTCTGCTTGAAAGCCGCGGGCTGCGCGTGAACATGATGAAGTTTGATCCCTATCTGAACGTCGACCCGGGGACCATGTCACCCTTCCAGCACGGGGAGGTTTTTGTCACCGACGACGGCGCCGAGACCGACCTCGATCTGGGGCACTACGAGCGCTTCACCCACGCCGTCCTCTCCCGCGACAACAATCTGACCACCGGCCGCATCTACGAGCAGATCATTCTCAAGGAGCGGCGCGGCGACTACCTGGGCAAGACCGTCCAGGTCATTCCCCACGTGACCAACGAGATCAAGAACGCCATGCGCAAGGTCTCGGCCAACGGCGCGGACGTGACCATTGTCGAAATCGGCGGCACGGTGGGCGACATCGAGTCGCTGCCGTTTCTTGAGGCTATCCGCCAGATGCGCCAGGAACTGGGCCGCGAAAACACGGTCTTCGTCCACCTGACGCTGGTGCCGTGGATTGCCGCCGCGCAGGAACTGAAGACCAAGCCGACACAGCACTCGGTCAAGGAACTGCTGTCGATCGGGATTCAGGCCGACGTGCTGCTCTGCCGCTCGGACCGCAACCTGAGCCGGGAGATGAAGCAGAAGATTGCCGCCTTCTGCAACGTGGAAGAGCGCGCCGTGATCGCGGATCGGGACGTGCCCTCCATCTACGAAGTGCCGATCGGTTTTGCCGAGGAGGGCGTGGATGCGCTCATCCTCAAATATCTGCACGTGGACGCGCCGGAAGCCAACCTGACGAAGTGGAAGGAGCTGCTGGAGCGCTGCTACAACCCGAAGGATGAAGTTTCCATCGCCATCGTCGGCAAATATGTGGAATACGAGGATAGTTATAAATCCTTGAAGGAAGCTCTGACCCACGGAGCCGTTTCGCAGCATCTCAAGCTGAAAGTGACCTGGATCGAGGCCGAGGGGCTGGAGTCGAAAACTCCCGAGGACCGGAGTTACGAATCGCAGTTGGAGGGATTCGACGGCATCCTGGTTCCCGGCGGCTTCGGCAAGCGCGGCATTGAGGGCATGTTGAACGCCATCCGTTACGCGCGCGAGAAGCAGGTGCCCTACTTCGGTATTTGCCTGGGCATGCAGACGGCGTGCATTGAGTTTGCCCGCAACGTCTGCGGGCTGAAGGACGCCAATTCCAGCGAGTTCGACCCGGCCAGCCAGCACCGCATTATCTACAAGCTGCGCGAGCTGCTGGGCGTGGAAGAGATGGGCGGAACCATGCGGCTTGGCGCATGGGCCTGCGTTCTGGAAGAGGGCACGCTGGCGGCCAAGGCTTATGGCGGCGCAAAGGAGATCAGCGAGCGCCACCGGCACCGCTACGAGTTCAACCGCGAGTACGAGGCTCTGCTGACCGGCGGCGGCTTGCGCATCAGCGGCACTACCCCGGATGCAACGTATGTTGAGATTGTCGAGCTTCCCGGCCACCCGTTCTTCCTCGGCTGCCAGTTCCACCCCGAGTTCAAGTCAAAGCCGCTGGAGCCGCACCCGCTGTTTCGGGAGTTCATCACGGCCAGCTACAAGAACCGGCAGAAGCGCTTGGCTGCTGAATCAGTGGATGAACCGGCCTCAGTCGAGAAGTAGCAGGACGGTCGGGTGAAAATAGAGTAGATGCGTCCCGAAGGCAAGCTCCCAAGTGGTCTTTTCCTCAAGGAAGAGCCACTTGGAAGATATTCAGCAAGGGCACGCATATTCTGCTTCCGCTTTAACTGAGCAGCACTGTCCCCTTCACCTTTCCGGCCAGCGCGCGGTCGAAGGTGACGATCGGCATTCCGGCGGCAATCGCAAATGCGGAGAGATAGCCGTCGGCCCACTGCCTGGTTGAGACTTCATTCCGGCTGGTAAGTTTCCGAAAAATCGGATCGAGTCCTCGCGGCTCCTCTATCAAACGCGTCCTTTCAGTTTGCAGGAATGCGTCATAGACTGCCCAGGCTTTTGATTGCGTGAGGACGTCCGCGCCCATGGCGCTTTGATTGGTCAACAGGCGAAGCAGGCCGAGCTGCGTGAACCGGCAGAAGCAGAGCACGGTGTCGCTGCTCAGCGATTCTCCCCATTTCATGGTGGTGTGGTGCTGCGGATGAATTTCATGCGCCAGCGCTACCCAGACATTTACATCAAGGAAAAGGAATGTACTCGTAGACACCTTCCTCGCCCAGTCGCAGGGAGCCCGGCTGCTTGGAACGAATCACAGGGAACCGGCTCTCCTGCTTCGCAGGTGCGCGGCCAGTCCGCAACCTTACCGCGACGCCTTCCAGAATGATTTCCTTGATGGTCGTGCCCTCGCTGGCGGCGCAGACCTTCATTTCATGGTAGATGGTATCCGGAATGTCCACGCTCGTCCGCATGGAAGCATAATAGCATATTTATGCTTTTATGACGCAATGCTCCCGCTTGTTTTACTTCCTGGGCAGAACCCCCGGCAGGGGCTGATCGTGTGAGTCCAATCGGCTATTGACAACAACTTTTGCCGGGCCTATTGTTTGTTTCGTTTTGGTATATGGAGGATTCGACATGGTGGCATACTTTCAGCTTCAACCCGCGGAAACAGAACTGCAGCAATTGGCGGAGTTGTATTGGAAAAACACAGACAAGCGAGAGAAGGAGCTTGAGAGTGCTGCATTCGACGCAGGGGAAGCGATCCGCAACGGCGATTATTCGCTGGCAAACGTGGAGGCCATCGTTCGCTGGAAGTCGGAGCGCGTGGTTCATTATCTGATTGCGAACAGCAACGAAAAGATCAAGCGGGTTCTGGCGGTGGCCGCCTCGCCTGAAGCAACAACCGAAGCGGCTGTGAAGGCGCTGCTGGAACTGCATGGCGTGGATATTCCCATGGCCTCGGCGATTCTGACCGCGATTTTCCCGGAGCGGTACACGGTGCTGGATCTTCGCGCCCTGGAAGCTCTGGGACACGCGCGGCACGACGTGAAGTTTTACGAGGAGTATCTGGACTTCTGCAGGCGGCTGGCGGAAAGCCACATTGTGGAGCCGCAAAACGATCTGCCCGCACCGACGCGGCTGCGCGCCTTGGACCGCGCGCTTTTAGAGTGGTCGATGAGCCGGCAGGCGTAGCGTGCGCCCAGGCCGAAGAACGGCGCCGCCAGCCCCATCCAGGATAGTAAAATCGGCGTCGTGAGCAACTCATTTGAAATCGGGCCGGTCGAGGTGGGCGCAGGCCGGCTTTTTCTCATCGCGGGACCGTGCGTGATCGAGTCGGAGGCGCATGTGCGCAAAATGGCGGACGCCATCCAGCGCATCACCTCCGACCTGGGCATTCCCTACATCTTCAAAGCCAGCTACGACAAGGCGAACCGCACCAGCGTGAAGAGCTTTCGCGGGCCCGGGCTCGTTGAGGGCACACGCATCCTGGGCCGTTTGGCACGGGAAACCGGGTTGCCGGTGCTGACTGACGTGCATGAACCCGCGCACTGCGAGGTGGTGGCCGAGGCTGTGGACGTGTTGCAGATTCCCGCCTTCCTTTGCCGCCAGACGGACCTGCTTGTGGCTGCGGGCAAAACCGGCCGTGCCGTCAACATCAAAAAGGGGCAGTTCGTGGCGCCGTGGGACATGACTTATCCGGTCGAAAAGGTGCGGTCAACCGGCAATGAGCGGGTGTTTCTCACCGAGCGGGGGGCGAGCTTCGGCTATAACAACTTGGTGGTGGATTTCCGCTCGCTCGGCGTGATGAGGAAGATGACGCCGGTGGTCTTTGACGGCACACATTCCGTGCAGCAGCCTTCGGCGGCCAACGGCGTAAGCGGCGGCCAGCCGGAGTTCATTCCGCTGTTGGCGCGGGCCGCAGTGGCTGCGGGCGTGGATGGGCTGTTTCTGGAAGTGCATGACGACCCGGCCAACGCCAAGTCCGACGGCGCAAATGCGCTGGACCTGAAGCTGCTGAAGCCACTGCTGGAAAGGCTGTTGGCGATTCATGCGGCGGCGGCTGAATAAAGCGATTTCCACACACCGCCCAGAGGTATTTGAGCCTTATCGCATACGATTACGACATCAAACGATGCTACAATCGATGCACGGAGGCGCTATGAGAACAACACTTGCACTTGACGACGATATGGTACGGACAGCGCAGGAGTTAACCGGGGTGGTTGAGAAAACGGCTCTGGTGCGGGAGGCTCTGAAGTCCCTGATTGAGCGGGAAAGCGCACGCAGGCTGGCGGCGCTGGGAGGCACCATGCCGGAGCTGGAAAATACTCCGCGCAGGCGGGCGGCGGCAGCGTGATACTGGCGGACACATCTGTATGGGTGGAGCATTTTCGCTCAGGTAACGACGAACTTCGGAAGCTGCTCGGCAACCGGAGCGTTGTCATGCATCCGTATATTGTTGCGGAACTGGCCTTGGGGTCGCTGCGGGATCGCACAAGCACACTTGCCTTTTTGGACTTGCTGCCACAGGCAAAGGTGGCGCAGTCCAGCGAAGTGCGGCAGATGATCGAGGCCCGCTGTTTGTATAGTCAGGGCATCGGTCTGATTGATGCGCACCTGATTGCGGCTACCTATCTCAATCCACCCACACTCTTGTGGACAAAAGACAAGCGTCTCCGTGCTGTTGCCGAAAGGCTTGGCATTCACGCGAATCTTCCCTGAAGGAATTCTGCAACCGGCATTGCAAAGAAATTTGTGGTTCTTGTTGTCATTGAAAAAATCCTCGCAGCAAGCATACACAATTTCTTCGGAGACTCCGGGCATGATTTTTGATTTATGCGCTCTTGAATACCAGAGCGGTGGAAGAGCTTTGGCGCGATTGCTTACAGCGAAACCAGAGTTGATGTATCCCGAAACCACAGCGTTCAAGTCGACGCGACCCCCAGGGAGCGGCGACCTTACACAATACTCAACAGGATATAGTTACTCTGATTTTGCTCTATCGTCCCGATTGATGTATGTGATCTTCCGCTGCATCTTTAATTTGGTCTGCCGCATTCAGCGTCTGTGCTGACACCTTTGCCGTCGAGGTTGAAGCAGGAAGCTCCGTTGACCTCGGTAAGGAAGGTGCGGACGTGAGCCGCCTGCAACTCTTCCAGCACCTCCTGGCGGGGATGGCCGTAATGGTTGCGGAGCCCGCAGGAGATGACGGCCCACCGTGGCGCCACGCGAGCGAGGAACTCGGGACGTGTGGACGTGATGCTGCCGTGATGGCCCACTTTGAGCAGCGTGCTCTGAAGGCCGGGCTCGGCCAGCATCGCCTGTTCGATAGGCTCTTCGGCATCGCCTTCCAACAGAACGGAAGTGGAGCCGTAGGCAATGTGCAGCACCAGCGAATCGTTGTTGGCGGGCTCGATGCCGGGCTGGTAGTCGGGCAGAGGCGCGAGAACGCGGACCTGCGCGTTGCCAAAAGGAAGAGCGTTGCCGGCGCGCAGTGTGCGCAGGCGGACGTGCAACTCGGCTGCTTCGTCAAGCAACGCGTCGTAGGCCGCTGAGTGCGGATTGTTGCCCACCCACAACTCATCGGGATGGAAGTTGCGCAGGACGGCGGGCAGGCCACCCATGTGGTCGGAGTGGGAGTGGCTGAGGGCCACCGCGTCCAGATGCCGGATGCCGCGCGACCAGAGTGCCTCGGAGACGACCTCCTCGCCGATGTCGAAATCCTGCGTGGCCTGACGCGGTCCGCCGCCAAAGCCGCCGCCATCGACAAGCAGGGTTTTTCCGTCGGGTGTAATGAGCAGCAGGGAGTCGCCCTGGCCCACGTCGATAGCTTCCACTAGCATTGAGTCGCGGGGACGCTGAACAGGACGCGGAAACACGGACGAGAACGCAGCCAGCAGCAAGGCGGCCCAGGCGGCGCGGCGCGGCCAGCGGCTGGGGTGAGACAAGCCAAGGTGGGCCAGCACAATGGCCGCTCCAAGCAGCACGCAGAAGGTTGCCGACTGCCAGAGCAGCGGCGTGGGAATGCGGAAGTCTCCAAAGGCAAACGAGCCGAACAGATGGACGAGTCCTACGCCGAGGTGAAGCATAAGCGCCACGACCATGGCTGGAACCGCCGCGGCAGCGGGCCACGCGAACAGCGCGAGCAGCGTGACGAGTGCGGCCGGCATAAGTACGGAAAGCAGCGGCAAAATGAACATGTTCACCGGCAGCGCGAAGATGGTGATGCGGTGGAAGTAGAGCGCCATGGGCAGGGCCATGGCCAGTTCGACTACGCAGGCAACAACCAGCATCTCGACGAGGCGGAGCAGAACGCGCACGGTCCCGGGAAAGAAGCGCCACGCAAAAGACGTAGCAAAACGGTCGAGCGCCGTATCTATCAACGATGTGAAGGTCAGGCGCATCTTGGCGTGAAACAGCGTGAGCTGCGAATGCGGCTTGGTTTCGTCTTCGGCCAGATCCTCGTCGCTGGAAGCCGTGGATTTCGGATGGATGCATAGCCCTAGCGCTGTGGCTATCATGCGCAGCATGACCCGGAACTGCGCCAGTTGCGGGGTGAGTTTGGCGTCCAGGGCGGTCAGGCGCAGATCGCGCGTTGCGGTCAGGTAGGGATGGACGGTTTCCTGCAGCAGCGGCACGGCGACGCCTGCGATGGAAACAACCGCCAGCAGCGTCATTTGCAGGCTGGATTCAAACAGGCTGCGGGGACTGACCACCATCAGGCACAACGCGGCAAAACCGATGGTGTTCAAGGGGCTGCGTTCGCGATAGACGAGCCGGCCCAGCAGATACAGCGTGACCATCCACAGCGAGCGCTGTACCGGCGTGGCAAAGCCGGTGAAGAGCGCGTAAGCGAAGGAGACAAAGATGGTGAGGAACGTGGCCGGAACCCTGTGCAGGCGCAGACGGCGCGCGATCCAGAAGATGCATCCGGCCACAATGGCCAGATGGAAGCCTGAAACCACCAGCATGTGGAAGGAGCCAGTGCGCTCAAAGCCCACGCGCAGGGAGTGGGTCAGATACGTGCGGTCGCCGGCAACCATGGCGGCCAGCATGATGGCGTCGTCCTGCGTGAGGCGCAGCGGTTTGGGCAGATTGCGCATGGCCGCGGGCAAGGCCAGCAGCCGCGTGGTGGTGGCGTGTTGCAGGGCGCTGATGTGGCAGGGAATAAATTCACCGGGTGACTGCCCCCGCAGCCGCGAAAACCAGTTACCGGGGACCGCGGCTTGGCCAAGGCGATCCACGCGGTCGATCGGCACGCTGGCCGTGGAAGTGATGCCCTGGTCAACGAGAAAATCCTCGCGGCTCCAGACGCCGGGGTCGTGGTAAACCTGGGGCGGAAGCAGGCGAACAACGGCGCGGATGCGTTCGCCGCAGTTGAAGGTTTGGACCGCCGCCGCTTCAGGCCAGCGCACCGTAAGGCGCACATTGCCTGAGACGGGAATCTGTTCGTCGCTCTCGTCTGTGACCTGTTCGATGTTGGAGACTCTGAGGTCAATGCGTTGCGAGGGCTGCGCTTTGGGTGCGGGCGCGGGAGCATAGTCGTGCTCGACTGCGTTTTGTTCAATCTCGCCGCGCACCGTGCCGGTATTCACCACGGTTCCTTCCGCGGTGCGGAGAAGGCCATCGGAAAGTGTGGCCAGTGTGGGCTCGGGTGCGGGGCGCGGTTCCATTTCCGCGCACCAGATGCCCAGCAGACCCCACAGAACTGCCAGAGGCAGCCATGCAATGCGCAGTGCGCCGAGGGCCGCCATGCCGCACAGAACGGCGATGAGCGCCAACGCGACCAGCACCACGCTGGGGCTCAACCAGAGCCATTGAGAGGCTGCAACGCCGGCAGCAAAAAGCCACGCGGCATGGAACAGCGGAACGGCGCCCAGGCCGGCCGCGTGCTGTCCATTAGTTGGGGAATCGGATCGCATCGTGCCTGAAAGTTGAAAGGTTTGTTGGGGATAAGATTATCAGGCGTGGCGCAGCCGGACCACTGTCTCCATATGGAAGGTGTGCGGAAACAGGTCGGCGAGAGTGATGTCTTCGATCACGTAGCCCGAGGCAAGCAAGGTGCGCAGATCGCGGGCCAGCGTGGCTGGATCGCAGGAAACGCAGACCAGCGCGGGGGCCGCGATGTCGGCGAGAAGTGCTGTGACTTCAGGGCCAAGGCCGGTGCGTGGAGGGTCGGCCACAATCAGATCGGGGCGTTCGTCATTATGGTTGCGGCGGAGAAAGCCCAACGTGTCTGCCTTCACGGCTGAGCCCGCCGTGCCACGCAGATTTTCAGCCAGAGCGTCCGTGGCGGAGGGGGTGGACTCGACTGCAACCACACGGGCAAAGTTTTCCGTGAGCTTGCGCGCGAACAGACCCACGCCAGCGAAAAGATCCCAGGCCAGCGTGCCGCTTTGTCCGGCAGTGACACGCTCGACCAGCGCGTCCACAAGCCAACGATTGACCTGGAAAAATGCGCCGTGGTCCACGCGATAGTCGAAGCCTGCGGCGCGATAGGTGAGGGAAGTAGCGCCCCACTGCGCCACGGTGTGCGGAGGCTCGCCGGCGCGGCCTTCCGCCACGATCTCAGCGCCCTTGAGCGCGGGAATGCGGTTGGCAAGCATCTGGGCAAAATCGTCAAAGCGGCCCTTTGCCGTGTTGGCGGTGAAGATGCTGGCCAGCAGCGCGGTTTCCGTCGCGTTCGAGAAAAGCGAAATTTCCGTAGGGCGCAGCGCGGGCATGAATTGCCGTGCGGCTTCAGCCAAAGCCTGTGCGGTTTCAACCAGCAGGGGCGCGGCAATCGGGCACTCGGCAATGGGAATTACCGCATGGGAGCGGCCGCCGCGAAAGCCGGGTTTCCATGCCGCGTCCAGCGCCAGCCGGATGCGATTGCGATAAGCCCAGGGCGCGGCGTGAAGTACTGCAATTTCTTCCGGGGCACGGATGCCGCCGCGTTCAAGTGTTTCGCGCAAAACGGCCTGCTTGAAGGCCAATTGCGCCTCGTAGTTCGCGTGCTGGTAGTGGCAGCCGCCGCATGTGCCAAAGTGGCGGCAAGCGGGCGCGACCCGCTCCGGTGCGGCTGTGACAATTTCCTCGGCTTCGGCCGTCGCGTAGCCGCGCTTATCCTGCGTAATGCGCACCCGCACTTCTTCGCCGGGCAGCGTGAGAGGCACA
>Ga0255356_1001351_pt1 | contig 15583 bp, 13 predicted proteins | sample HBST100metaG_FD_189944 | JGI IMG/M metagenome (GOLD analysis project Ga0255356, IMG submission 189944) | Peat soil microbial communities from Stordalen Mire, Sweden - H.B.S.T100 | ecosystem: Environmental > Terrestrial > Soil > Wetlands > Peat | place: Sweden: Norrbotten County, Stordalen Mire... | reverse complement strand
TGCCAAGTCCGACGGGGCGAATGCGCTGGATTTGAAGCTTTTAAAGCCGCTGCTGGAGAATCTTCTGGCAATTCACGCGGCGGCCAGAGCAGTTTGATTTCTGGACTTGCTCGCCAACCGGGGCGGGCAGCGTCCATGGTAGGAGCGGGAACGGAAAAGTGCTTTGCCCGGCATGCAGCCGGTTGCCACTCCGTCCTGATACACTTTTTGGTAGCGAGTTTTGTTCATCTGTTGCAGGGTGTGAAAGTGCGCCGGGAGCCAATTGCTTTGAATGGTTTCGACAGGCGGCAGACCAGCCATGACGGGGTGACGGGCCGCTTCAGAGAGTTTTTTCACATTCCGCGGCCTTTTTTTGGCGCTGTCGATGAACCCTCTTTCGCGATGAAAGAGACTTTCAGAACGGCGCAAGCTGGCGGCGGCGATGACAAGTTGTTTGTAACCCAAGTTTTCCGACGGTATCGGGAGAGACCGTTTCGCTGTCCGACAAGGCGGGGCGGGGAGGATTCATGCGGCGGTTTTTGACGCTTGTTTGCTTGTTGTTTCTGGCCATTCCTGCGGGAATTTCGATTTCCGGCTGCACCCGTAACCCGGGCGAGAACTATTGCAATGGTCAAGGGTACGGGATGAAGATCACGGACGTGTCCACGATCACGCTGTCGCCCGCGACCACGGGTATCTCCATTGCTTATGGACAGACGTACCAGGCGTCCGCGCCCTCGGCTTACACATGCAAGGGGACAACGGCCGAAACGCCTACTTTCACCTATGGCACCTCCAACAATAAGCTCGTGGATATCACGCCGACCGGCTTCATCTGCGCTGGCACATGGAATCGGAACACGGGCGGCGGCATTGCGGATTACACCATCTGCAGCAAGCCGAGTACGTTGCCCTCGACGAACGGTTTGCCTTACGCCACGGCCACGATCACGGCTTCGGCAGGAACGGTGAGCTCGAATCCTGTGACGGTTTACGTGCATCCCCAGGTGACGTCTGTCAGTCTGGTGACCGGCTCGGGAAATCAGTGCTATTCGCAGAACGAAGCGACCACGCTCGATGCGCAGGCCTGCTACAGCGGGACGAAAGACTCCGCAGGCGATGCAGGCAACGTGCTGTTGTGCGCACCGGCCTCGGTCACGCAATCCGCATCCTCTACACCGGCATGCCCATTGCCCTATGTCAATGGTAGCCAGGTAGCCTTGACTTCGATTCCCACCTGCACAGGTGCCATCGGTACACTCACCTACTCGGTGGGCACCTCCAGCATCGCCTCGATTTCGACCAACACCAGTACCAACGTGGTGACGATTACCGCGAACGAGCCGGGCACCACCACAATCACGGCGTCGGTAGCCCAGTCGGGATCGTCGGCCGGCTACTTTTCCACCTGCCCGCCGGCATCGATTTCCCTGGCTTTTTCAGACGGCACGACCTCGCGCAGCATCACCAAGGGCGTAACGCAGGATCTGGTCACAACTGTGACCGACACGAAGGGAAACCCCATTACCGGGATCACGCTGTCCTACGAGTCGACCGATCCGGTCGACATCTCGGTGAGCAGCGGGGCTATCACGCCTTCATTTCCCGGCGAGGCTGCGATCTATGCCATTTGCCAGCCGACCACTTGCAATCCTGCTCCTACCAACGAGTTCGGCTGGTATGGAACAGGTCTGCCGGTTACCTCGAACCCGGTGACGATCACGACTCCCGGCACGGCCAGTGGCTACGTCTGGCTTTCGGCGCCAGGGCAGTCGCGGTATTTTGTTCCCGTCGAGTTGCTGACCAATACGGCCGATTCCCCGGTGCGTCTGCCTTATGTGCCGAATTCGATGATCATGGACAGGCTGGGCAGTAGCCTTTACTTCGGCTCTCCCCACGAGTTGATGATCGTCAGCACCACGGGCAATTCTCTCACGACAGAGAACTCCAGCGTTCCCGGTGTGGTGTTGGCCGTGTCGCCGGACAATTCACAGGTGCTCATCAACGACCAGGCGCAGCAGAAATTCTACATATACAACGTGACGGGCGGAACCTACACGACCTTTGGCGGCCTGGGAAACGCCGCTGCCTGGAGCCCCGATTCGCAGACGCTGTACATTACCGACAACGCGGCGCTGAACAACACGGCGGCGAACATCACCGGTCATACCGACACGCTGTACGTATACAGCGAGAGCAACTGGACATCCTACGCACTGCCATCGAGCCCGCTGTCCAGTTCTCTGCCGCCGGGCATTCTGCCAACAACAGCCAATCAGCAGATTACCGAGGCAATGCCCTACAATGTGCCCCTCAGTAGCACGGTGCAAACCCCGGCTATTATGGTTCCATCCGTGGGTGCCTACCTCAGAGGCAGTACCACCGAGGCCAACGGCTGGTGCCCCAGCGGGACGGTCGGAAACTACTCCAGCCTTACCTTTTATCCCACGGCGGATTCCGTCGCGGTGCAGAGCGATGCGCTGGTTGCCACCACCGACGGCAAGCACATTCTGGGCGCGGCAGTGACCGGCAGCGTAGCGACGCTTTCCGACATTGACGTCACCATTCCCAAATACAATTGCCTGCCCGCGGAATCCGACAGCAATTATCCGCTGCTGAACGGCGATACCCTCTCGCCGCTGACGTTGACCCACACGCAGAACACACAGACGCTGGACTCCAGCAAGGTGAAAGCTACGGCTATCAATCAGGTGATTACCTCGCCGCAGTCCAACCTGGCGTTCGTCACCTACACGGCCAATGCCAGCAATACTGGAGCGGAACTGCCTTACTACCAGCCGGTCAGCGGAAGCGCTCTCGGAACGCTGGGCTATGTTTCCCTGACGGGAAGCTCGGCCATTAGCGCGCCTCTGGCGGGTGCGTTTACTCCGGACGACACCCTGTTCTTCGTTTCCACGGCGGGCGACAATCTGCTCCACTACATTGACGTCTCGACGCTGACCGACACGAAGCAGCTTACACCCAGCTTGCCGGCCTGCACGCCCGTTGCCTCCGGTGGCACAGACTCCGGCTGTATCTATTCCGGCAGCGGGACCATCGTGCCGGCCACGGCAATCGCCGTCAAGCCGCGCTCCACCACATAAACTGAGGGGTATCAACAGCAAGCAAAAAAGGTCGGCCTTGCGCCGGCCTTTTTTGCGTCGCAATCCACAGATTCTTCATGCTCCCAACCCTCCGCAACTCTTTGAGAGAAAAATGTGAAAGGGGAGTGGACTTATTTCCCCCTGCCCGGCACGATAGAATCAAAGAATGATCAAGGGGATTTCCTTTCTTCGTCCTGCAGGCAGCCAAGCGGCTTACGAGCGGCTGGCGAGTTTCTTTTCCGCGCTGGGATTTGCTTCCGGCAAAGGGTGGAACGAAAAAAGCAGCCGCGGCGCGTCGTTTCTGGCTCCGCTGGGCAATCTGGAGTTTGTGGATGGCCAGTTTCCTCCCACCGCCGACGTGCTGGTGGAGGTGACCGCACTGGACGCCGTTTATCAGGCTGTCGAGGCTTGGCTGCGCGCGCAGGGCGGTGATGAAGCCGTTGCGCGCCTCAAGCCCATTACCGAAACAGAGTGGAAGTCGCGCATCTTTACCGTTGAGCCGGAGCCGGGCTTTGCCTTCAGCTTCTGGGCCTGGATCGATCCACTGCGCGGCAAGCCGTTGGCTGTCGCGGGCGACCTCTCCGCCGAGGGAATGAAGTTTGCCGTTGTCGTTGCGCGCTGGAATGCGGTGATTACCGAGCGGCTGCTGGAAGGCGCTCTGGACGCGCTGCTGCGCTCGGGCGCCAGGCGGGAAGACATTGAAGTGGTTCGCGTGCCGGGCGCATGGGAGATTCCCGCGGCTGCGCGCGTGATTGCCAACCGGGCCACCGGCAAGGTGGACGCCATTGTGACGCTGGGCTGCCTGTTGCGCGGCGAAACCGCCCACTACGAGGCCATTTACAACGAGGTATCGCGCGGCATTGGCCAGTCGCAACAGGAGACGGGCATTCCACACACGTTTGGCGTGCTGACCTGCGAGAGCCTGGAGCAGGCGCTGAACCGCGCCGGGCTGAAAGCCGGCAACAAGGGAGCAGAAGCCGCTTTGGCGGCCATTGAAATGGTGAGCCTCACGCGCAAACTGGGCAAAGGCGGTCCTGCTTGAGCGCCGGACCGCGTCGCAAGTCGCGCGAACTGGCTATGCAGATGCTTTATCAGGCGGAGATCGGCAAGCAGACGCCGGACCAGGTGCGCGCCACGTTCTGGAAGGCCTCCGACGAAGTGGAGCCCGAGGTGCGCGGCTTTGCCGAGGATCTGTTCCGCGTGGCCGTGGCTCATCAGGAGCAGATCGACGATCTGATTACAGCCAGCTCCAAGCACTGGCGGCTGGAACGTATGCCGGCCGTAGACCGCAACCTGCTGCGCATGGCCGTCGGCGAGATGCTGGGCTTCAAGGGCACGCCCTTTCCCATCATCATCAACGAAGCCCTGGAAATCGGCCGCCGCTACTCCGCTCCCGAGTCCATCAACTTCCTCAACGGAATGCTGGATACGATTGCTCGCAGCCTGATCGGCAAGTAAGGGTTTTTTCTGACAATCAGGTTCGAGTCAAGGTTTGTCGCATCCCATTCTCTCGCCAGAAAGAAGCGGAAGGATAGGGTGCCTGGCTATAAAAGACTGTAAGAAGAAGCTATAAAAAATTGTAGCTTTAGATATCCCACCTTGTATGTTTCGTTCAGAAGCGTGACGATGGGTTGCGTTTCGGCGGAGAGGCCGTACCCACCTGAGGCCAGGGAGACCTGAGCCTGTTCCTAAGAGCGGCCCCCGTCCCTCTCTTTGCACGCCGTGGAGAATCGGAGGCCTTGTGAGCCTGCATGTTCAAGGTCGGCGAGAAGAGATGAGCCCGTGGATGCGGACTGGGACGGAAGCCGAGACTTCATCCTAACGTCGGAGAAGATCGATGAGCAAGCTGTCCAAGGTATTTCAGGCAACCGTATTCTGCGGCATCGACGTGAGCGCCGAGAGTCTGGCCGTAGCCGTGCAACAAGAAGATCGACCGCTGGAGCAGCGGGAGTTCGCCAACTCGGCCGGCGGTCATAAGGCGCTGATCGCATGGCTGCACAAGCACCAGGCGCCAGCGCGCGTTTCGTTGGAGGCGACCGGCATCTATTCGCTGGATCTGGCCATGGCGCTGGATGCGGCCGAGGGGATCAAAGTGGCAGTGTTAAATCCCAAGGCGGTGAACCGGTTTGCGCAGTCGCTGCGACGGTCGAAGACAGATCGGGCGGATGCGCAGGCACTGGCCGAGTACAGTCTGCGGATGCCCTTCGTTGCTTGGCGAGCACCACAACGAGAGGGACTTCAGTTGCGCACCATCAGCCGCCACATCGCTGGGCTGTCGGTCGAGCACACGCGGGAGATGAACCGCCTGCATGCGGCCCTTGAATCGGCGACAACCCCTCGTTGTGTGGTCGAAGATCTGAAGCGTTCACTGGCCTCTGTGCAACGGCGCATGGCGAGACTGCGGCGGGCAGCCAGGGCGCTGGTCGACAGTGATGACGCCATGCGCCGGCGGTTCGCGTTGCTGATCGGCATGCCCGGCATCGGCGAGATCAGCGCGCTGCAACTGCTGGGCGAACTGGCGCCGCTCTCGCCAGAGATGTCGGTGCGTCAGTGGGTGGCGCACAGCGGACTCGATCCCGCGCATCGGGAATCGGGCAGTTCGGTGCACAAGCCAGCCCGTATCAGCCGTGCCGGCAACCGGCATCTGCGCCACGCGCTTTATATGCCTGCGTTGGTGGCGGTGCAATGGGACCCGCACATGAAGGCTTTCTACGAGCTGCTGCAGAACCGCCACAAGGCCAAGATGCAAGCGCTGGTGGCGGTGGCGCGCAAACTGCTGCACGCGATTTATGGCATCTTCAAAAGCGGAATGCCCTACGACGGCAGAAAGCTCTTTCCGCAGCTGGAAATCCGATAAACGCTACAATCGCCTCATCCAGTGAAACGGAAGCTGGCTCTGCTGGGAAGCAACCATGCCTAGGGATAACTGGATGGGCTCATCCTGACGATGAACCAGGGGCTGGGCGGGGAGTTCCTCGCCCAGCCCAACAGGTATCGGAGGGATAGACCCCCATGCCTTGAAAATCCAATCCTCCCTCACCAAAAATCTTGACTCCGAAGAGAGAATCTTAGGCGCGATGGAACTGCGCCGAAGGTGGGGCACCCGCTTTGTGGCGACTACGGCAGCAGCCTCAGCGTGTGCCGCGTTTGCGCGGCCACGGCCGCCGAACTAAAGGGCAACGCAAAGGTCGTGCCACCGTACCAATCCTTCCACTGGTCGCGGTAGTACGGCGAGTACGGATTGCCGCTCTCGCCCAGCACAATATTCTCCGTCGAGCCGTCCACATTGCTCCAATCCATGGTGAAGCGCTGCGAGGGAGCCAGGTCGTGGGCTACCTGTTTCACGGTGGTCGTGTCGCCGCTCATCGGCTGCTCGCCGGTTCCGGCCACGCGGCCCACCAGCGGCAGAAAGCGCGCCAGCGGATGCTCGACATCGACCGTATGCCAGCGTCCATAATTCCAGAGAGCCACGTCGCCGGTCGCATCGCCCTCCTCCATTCCCTTGCGGACGGCCTCGGTCAGCAGGGCGTCCCAATTTTTGTACGCCGGCGGAAGCCACTCGGCGTTGCCGCGCATGATGATCTCTTCCTCGGCAAAATTCTGCTCCGACCAGCCGTAGGACTTGGCAGCCTCGCCCAGCCGCGGCTTGAGAATCAGCGGCCAAAAAGCGGCGCGTGCCTGGGTCACCACCGAAGCGGCGGCGGAGTCGGTCGTCAGCTTGCCGTCCCAAGAACGCATCAGATCGGCGGCCTGGCGCAACCGCTCATCCGCGCCGGGCGTGTGGTCGATGGCGTAGGCCAGTCGATGGCCGATCTCCTGATCCACTTCGCTGTAGACGTCGGTCTCGACGGCCAGCATATCGGTGAGCTTGAGTTGGTTGCGGTTTTGCAGCAATTTGTAAATGCGCTCGACGCGATATGGGTCAGCCCACTCCAGCGTAAGCATAGATGACGACGTGGACGTGGTCACGCGCGAGTTGGCCGTGGCCAGAAATCCCGACGGCGGATCGACGACGCTGGGCATCGCATCATAAGGAATGTAACCCTGCCACTCATGCGCGGCGTCGCGAATCGGCACCCCGGCCAAGCCCCCCGGCCGCAGCGGAACCCGCCCAATGGCGTGATAAGCGATGTGGCCCTGATCGTCAGAGTAGACCACGTTCTGCGTGGGCCAGCACCACGCGCCCAGCGCCGCGGAAAACTCTGTCCAGTTCGATGCGGTGTTGAGCTGATAGAGCGGCATCCCGTTCAACGTCGGGTCGAAGAGCGTCCACTTCAGCGCAATGGCGCGTTTTTCCTTGGGAAAGAGCGGACTCAGCAGCGGTCCGTGAGCAGTCGATTGCACGTCGAGCGTCGCATTCCTCGCGCCGCGCACCACGATCACCTCGCGGTCCACGCGGAGCGGCTTCCACGCGCCATCGGCGGCCTGGTAATTGCCCTTTCCGTCCAGCATTTCGACGTACAGATCCTGCACGTCGGCGTAGAGCGCGGTAAAGCCCCAGGCCACATGGTCGTTGTGCCCGGCAATCACAAACGGCATTCCCGGCAGCGTCACGCCCGCCGCGTGATAGCCCGGCGCTTTCAGGTCGGCCATATACCAGATGCCCGGCACGGTCAGCCCCAGATGCATATCGTTCGAGAGCAGCGGCTTGCCGCTGGCCGTATGACTCCCGGCGATCACCCAGTTGTTCGAGCCCGGCGCGCAGTCCGCGCACGCAGGCAGCCCGAGCAGGGCGCGTAATTCGCGCGGCGTTTCCCCCGCCGCCTGACTGCGGTCATCCTCGTCGTCTTCGTCCTCGTCCTCATCTTTGCTCGCGGGCGGCTCGGCATGGGGCTGGCTCAGGTCCAGCAGAATCCCGGTGGGCGGATGGTCGCGCCACGAGCCGACCGGGTACAACTCCGCCTCCAGTTTCGAGTTGTTCAGCCGAGCTGCCACGCGCTCGCGGTCCAGCTTGGCATACCAGTGCGTATCCAGCATCTCGGCCATCATCATGCCAACGCTCATTGAGTCCGCGCCGCTCCAGGGCCGCGGGCGATAGTGCAGCAGCCGGAACTCCGGCGGCAGCGAATCCTGATGCTGCACGATGAACAGATTCACGCCCCGCGCATAAGCGTCCAGGCGGGCGCGGTCGGCCGGCGGCAGGTTCGCGTAGACGCGCCGGGCCGTATTCCGGAATTGCTGCACCCGCTGCGTCCGGTCGTGCCGCAGCAGCGAGGGCCCCATGATCTCCGCCAGTTCTCCGTTGGCGTAGCGCCGCAGGGCGTCCATCTGCCAGAGCCGGTCCTGCGCGGTCACATAGCCCTGCGCCGCAAACAAATCCTGCTCGTTGGTGGCCTCTATGTGCGGCACGCCGTGTCCGTCGCGACGCACCATCACTGGCGCTGACAACTCGGCCAGATGCACATCGCCGTCCAGCACCGGCAGCGCCGCCCGAGCCGCCGCGCGCAGCCACAACGCACCAACCCCAGCGGCCGCCAGCAGCACCACCAGCAACACGCCCGTCCAAAGCGCAATCCTGCGCAACCTGCTTTTACGGTTGACCGCGAGAGCTACGGTGACAGGTGCGGGCGTTTCATCGCGAATTTCGGTCTCTTCCATTGGTTCTCCACAGGATACCCCCACCGGAGCGCTTGCATATATGAATGCCCATCCTTACAGCAGTTTTATCGCGGCCATGGCCTATTGATCCGGCAACCAAATACTGTCTGGGTGCCCCATCCATTTCCGCGTCTTTTTGCGGAAATGGGTGGGAAACGATGTCACTATTTTCTTGCCGGATCAATCGGGGTTTAGGTCACGATTCGATGCCACGGGTAGTTTCGGAGGGAGCATGGGCCTTCAGGCCCATGAATCCGATGTCTGGATTGAGACGCCTTCAGGCGCGGGCACTTAGAATGGAACTATTCCATCGAGCACCGTGCGCTTCCTTCATTCCGAGCTTGATACGGAAAAGAGAAAAAGCCGCAAAAGCTCACGGATTTTGGGAGCTAGTAGCCAGAAGCTAGCGGCTAGAAGCTGATTTTCGAGGTCATCATGCAATTTTTAGTTCTAGGCAAAGGAAAAACCGGAAGTCTTGTTGCCGACGTAGCCCGAGAGCGCGGCCACGCGGTTCGCGCCCTCGACGTCAGCGAGAACCAGCACGCCTCCGCCCTCACCGCCGCCCATCTCGCCGGCGTCGATGCGGTCATCGACTTCACCGCTCCGGAAGCGGCTCTTGAAAACATGCGCGCCGTGCTGGCCGCGGGCAGCCGCATCGTTGTCGGCACCACCGGCTGGTACGCTCACCTTGACGAGATGAAGTCCCTGGCGCAACAACGCGGCGCGCTGCTCTACGGCACCAACTTCTCTCTGGGCGTACAGAAATTTTTCCGCCTCACCGCCGAGCTGGCAAAACTCGACGGCTACAGTTTCACCATCGACGAAACGCACCATGTTTCCAAGCTCGACGCACCCTCCGGCACCGCCATCACGCTGCGCGAGATCATTCAGGCCGTCCGTCCCGGCATCGAAATTCCCATCGCATCGCATCGCGTCGGCGACGCCAAGGGCGAGCACATCGTCACCGCCTCCAGCGAAACCGACACCCTCGAAATTCACCATGACGCCCACAGCCGCCGCGGCTTTGCCCTGGGCGCTGTTCGCGGAGCCGAGTGGCTGGCCCATAAATCCGGCGTCTACGACTTCCGCGAAATCGTCGATCAGCTTTAGCACCCACGCTGTCTTGCTGGGTGCCCCCCCCTCGGCGCGCTTTTGTTTTTGCGCCTAGGGTGGGAGTGACACAACACAGAAACGGTGGCAATGCTCTACTGCCCGCCCTTACCCCCAGCGTCGAACTTCACCAGCCCATCCCGATAGTCGATGTGCAGGATAAACTGCTCAAGCGTGTTTGCGCCAAGGAATCCCGCGATCTCCATGCCGGATCTCTGCGACGTCCGCGCCGTGTCAATCGACAGAACGTCTTTCAGCTTCTGCGAGACATTGGCAAAGCGGAAGGTAACTTCGCCTGCGCTGTAAGCCTTTCCGACCGCACCGTTCAGGCCCGCCGGATGGTAGCGATCGTCAGCGCGTACCGTGGTCACCTCGCGCGCGGCCTCGGGCGAAATGATCGTGGTCCATGCGCCGGTATCCAGCATGAAAAGCTTCCGCGTTTTGCCATTCAGCATCGCAGGCAAAAGCAGCGCGTGCCCTACGCGATAGACCGGCGTGTAATCCCGCATCTCCGGCGCGATCCAGCGATCATACGGCCCCTGCGCACTGTTCGCGGCGCTTTGCGTTGCATCCTCCTGCTCCGCATCGCTCGTTGTCAGGCCGGGCGCGTTGCTCTCTCCCGGCCGCAGTGGCAAGGGGCCCAGCCGCAACTTGCGCATCGGGTAGTCGAGCGTGACCAGAAACTGCGAAAAAACGTCCATGCCAATCAGGCCATCCACCTCAGGCGGAAGGCTGCCGCCGTCGAGCACCTTCACTTGGCAATCCTGAAACTTGAGCCTCCCAATCTGGATGGAATCAACCACGGCGAAGGCGCCGGGCCGGGCGCCCTGGTCGCCAACCCCGCCCGCTTCTGCCTGAAAATATGGCTTGAGCCCAGCCTGATCCGCCACGGCGCGAGAAACCGTCAGCCCGCCCGCGCCGGTATCGATCTGCAGCCGGGAAGCCGCGCCGTTCAACTCGACTTTCAGCCCGAAGCCGCGCACGCGCTCGGCATCCCACATCAGCTTGACGAAAGGAATCTCGACGGAAGCCGCCGGTGAAGCCAGATGGCAAGCCCTGCGCGGCGCGGCCTGCTGCTTTTTCAGGTTCTCCAGCGTCATCCGCAAGCGGCGCAAGGCCTCCTCGCTGCTTCCCGTGCGAAGGGAAAGATAGGCTTCAAGCTCGGCAATTCTCTGCCCCACCGGGAGCGTGCCAATCCACGCCACGCGAATCTCCGCGTCCGCTGGATCGAGCTGATGCGCCTTCAGAATTTCTTTGAGGCTGGCGGCGTAGCGCGAGTTGATGCGCTCCAGCCTGGCCAGCAGCATGTGGGCACGCGAGTTGCAGGGATCCAGCTTCTCTGCCTCCAGCGCGGTTTCTCCGGCGCTCCACGGCCTCCCTTGCCGAAGCTCCACCTCGCCCCGTAGCGTCATCAGCGCCGACGAACTGGGCGCGGCGGCCAGAGACGGCTTCAGAGCCTCGGCGGCCTCCTGCACTTTCTGCTGACGCAAGAGCGCATGAACGAGGCCAACCGTCAGATCGGCATCGCCGGGATGAGCGGCCAGCCCTGCCCGATAAAGGCTGGCGGCGCGTGCAAAATCCGCTGCCATCATGGCCTTGTCGGCTTCCGTCGGAGTGGGATGCCGCACCACGCCGCAACCCTGCGCAGCCAGACTTGTGCCTGAAAACCAAAGCGCGGCAGCCAGCAGAACACACCGCGAGGCATTCCGAAAAACGCCTCCCGGACAAGAGACCTTTCCCGCCATTTTCGCCTCATTCGCCTATTGATCCGGCCCGCAAAGAACGACATTCCGTGCCCATCCTTTCTGTCATTCTGAGCGAAGCGCAGCGGAGTCGAAGAATCCGCGTCTTGCAATCATGGCGAAAGGGTGGGAAGCCATCACACTATCTCGGGCCGGATCAATAGAACCACCTCAGCTTACCATCGACTCATCAACGCGCGGGGAGAAGATTCTGCCTTTCGCGCGAAGATGTGTTCCACGTGCCTTGCTTTTTGCAAGCTTGGATTCCGTCCACACGAATAACAGAGATTGACAATCCTTGTTATTCAGTCCAGCATTGGAACCAGGAGGTACCCCATGAATGTCTCACTGACCCCTGAACTGGACAAATTTGTCTCAGGCAAAGTCGAATCCGGCCGCTACAACTCGGCCAGCGAGGTCGTCCGCGAGGCTCTGCGACTCCTCGAAGAACATGACCGTGCGCGGGGCGCACAGCTTGCCGCCTTCAACCAGGAATTGGGTGCAAGGCTGGCCTCGCTTGACCGTGGAGAGTACGCCGAGCCGCAAGCAGCGCGGCGGAAGCTCGCGCAAAAATCCCGCGATCAAAGGAAGCTCCGCGCATGAAGGAGTACGTCCTCAGCACAGGCGCCGAGCTGGATCTGAACGAGATTTGGGAGTACATCGCCCGCGACAGCATCGACGCTGCCGACCGCTGGACCGGCAAGCTCTTCGACGCCTTTGAAGCCTTGGCACAAAACCCCGGAATGGGGCATCAACGGAAAGAACTGACCGCGTACCCGATCCTCTTCTGGCCGGTGGGCGAATATCTGATTCTCTACCGCGCCCCAGGCAAACGAATCGAGATTGTCGCGATTACTCAGGGAGCGCGAGATATTCCCTCCTTTCTGCGTCAACACAACCAATAGAGATCTCTGCAAACCTTTCTGTCGACGGGCTCCGTTCTGGCGCGAGCCTTCCCACTTTCGGCACGGCGCGCTTCGGTATACTCTTTTGATATGGACACTACGGGGTGCGGCACTGCTCTTATTACGCCCTTCCGGGCGGATGGATCGGTCGATGAAGAAGCGCTGAAGGCACTGGTCAACTGGCAAATTGACTCGGGCGTCGATTTCCTGGTTGCCTGCGGATCGACGGGCGAAGCAGCCACGCTGGACGAAGATGAGTGGCTGATGACGGTGAACACCGTGGTTGAAGCCACAGCAGGCCGCGTGCCCGTCTGGGCCGGCTGCACGCACAACTCCACCCGCGCGCTGGTGCGCAATGCCCGCCTGCTCAAACAGATCCACGGCATCAACGCCGTTCTCTCCGCCAATCCCTACTACAACAAGCCCTCGCAGGAAGGCCAGTTTCAGCACTTTCTGGCTCTCGCCAAGACGGTCGCCCCGCTGCCCGTGGTCGTTTATAACGTGCCGGGCCGGACGGCGGTGAATCTCGAGCCGGAAACGGTGGTTCGCCTAGCCGAGGCCGCGCCCAACATCCAGGCGGTCAAGGAAGCCAGCGGCAAGCTGCTCCAGATCAGCGAACTGGTCCACTCGCTGCCCCGCGGCTTCAAGATCTTCAGCGGCGACGACAGCCTGGCCCTGGCGGCCATCGGCGTCGGCGCGCATGGGTTGATCAGCGTGGCCTCGAACGAGGCTCCCGCCGAGGTCAGCCGCATGATCCACGCCGCCCTGAACAACAATTGGATTGAAACCCGCGAGCTGGAACGCCGCTGGAGCCGCCTCTTCGAGGCAAATTTCTGGGAGTCGAATCCCAGCCCCGTCAAGACCGTGCTGGCACTGATGGGTCTCTGCACCGACCATGTCCGCTTGCCGCTGGTTCCGCCCACCGCCGCCACGCGCTCGCGTCTGGAACGGCTGGCCGGCGAGCTCGGCCTGCTCAAGCGCGTTCCCCCGCCGGATGGACCAACGGAAGTTTTCTAGCAGGAGACTTGGCAACATGGACGAATCGGAATTTGACCGGAGCTATATACCGGAGCACCTTAAGCAGAAGGTACACAACTGGAGGAACCTGTCCTTCAGCGAGAGATTCGATCTGACACGCGAGTTAAGCTTAGCTGAATGGGCGGAAATCGGCGTTTTCCCCATTGACGAACAGCGTAATCCTACGTCACAGAAGTGAGCCCTAAAAAACCGGCAATGAGGTAATAATGTCGATGCCACCAAAGGACGCAGGCAAGGGCAAGAAAGAACAATTCCAAGACACGCTATATTACCGCGAAATCACCAGAGGGCCACGTAAGGGAACGCTTGTTCGCAAAACGAGGTCAGAGGTTTGGAAAGCAAGGCTTGAGCTGGAAAAGCAAGAGAATCTTGAAAGGGAGGCCAAGGCACATGCCGCCTGGGAAGCGGGGAAAGAAGTAAGAGAGGCTAGGCAGAAGAAGGCGAGTAGTATCAGCACTAAGCTATGGGCCTGGGGAGTCTATTCAGAAAAGTATCCAACAAGATCTATTGGCGTTTTCCCCTCTATAATCATGTGGCTAGTAATTGTTCCGATACTAGCCGTTCTATATAAATTAAGCTTCACGATATTGGCACCGTTGTTATTTCTGGGCGCAGGGATAATCTTTCTTATATTTGAGAAGATCAAACGCTATTTCTAGTCCTTTTGGTATAGGGCACCGCAATTCTTGATATAGATGCACGCCGACCAAAGTTCGTGGTCGGCTGAAACAGGGCCATCCACATCGTCAACTATCCTTCACGATTGAGCTTAAGCCAGCTATTGAGGTACTTGTATGGCGCGCGACAATTGTCGTTTTTCTCCTTCTCCTCTTGAGTGAATCCACTCAATGAAATGACAGTGTTGGAGAATATCGGCTTTTCAGGCAAATCGATTTTCAGATGGTGAGCTATTGAGCTAACGAGATAATAACTTCCGTCGTAATCCTCTATCGCCACGGCTTGACGACTTGAATACGGCTTCTCTAGGCTGCTAACAGTCAACCCTCCAAAGCAAACCGGAATTACTATAATATCCTTTGCCCATGCCGCACCAGCCTCGAAATTTATCCATGGCCGCCTCATAGAAACTGGGCTTAACATCGATATAAGTATTTTCGCTTGTGTAAGTTCACCGAAAATTCGAGCCATCCAATCTTCACCAGCGTAAATCGACTCCTGATCCGATGACATGAAGGGGGCAATCTGACAATCGAAGACCTTGCTAATAAAACTCTTTACCTCGCTCGCAACCTCTTCCTCCTCGTGGATAAAACTCAGAAATATATCTGCCATGATTCTCCCCGCTGAATATTCCAGGTCTCGCTTCAGAGACCTGGAATATGTCTCTGGATGCACCTTCCTACTGCAACAGCGTCGGCTCGTCGTCCTTCAGTTCCTCGGGCGGAATGATGACCGCCGCGGCAACCTTGTCGTCGGGCTCCAGGTTCAGCAGCTTGACGCCCTGGGTGGAGCGGCCGGCTGCCCGGATGCTGTTGGTGTCGATGCGGATCATCTTGCCGAACTGACTGATGACCATCAACTCGGAGGTTTCATCCACCAGCAGAATCGCCGCGGATTTGCCCACCTTGCCGGTAGCTTTCAGGTTCGTAACGCCCTGCGCAGCGCGCGCGGTCAGGCGGTACTCGTCGATATCCGTGCGCTTGCCGAAGCCGTTCTCGGTAATCGTCAGGATGAGGAACTTCTTGACGCCCAGGCGTTCGTCCAGATGCTTCAGTTCCTTCTGCGCTTTATCGACGGCCTTCTCCGCCTCTTTTTCCGCGGCCTTCAGGTTTTCGTCGTCTGCGGGACCGTTACGCCTAGCCTCACGCGCCTTCTGCAAAGCGTCCTTGGCTTCCGCGCTGGCATCTCGCAGAGCAACCAGCTTCTCGGTCATGCCGAGCGTCGCGGCGCACTCGTCGCGATTCAGCTCGCGCGTTTCATCCGAGCTGGTCACGGCCTCGCCGATGACATAGTCGCCCTTCTTGAGCGAAATGCCCTTGTTGCCAGCGGCGTTGCGGCCCATGGGACGAAGACCGATGCCGCTGCGCTCCGGGTCGTACTGTTCGTCAAAGCGGATGGCCATGCCGTCGCGGGTGCCCAGGAAGAT
>Ga0255356_1001346_pt1 | contig 15613 bp, 10 predicted proteins | sample HBST100metaG_FD_189944 | JGI IMG/M metagenome (GOLD analysis project Ga0255356, IMG submission 189944) | Peat soil microbial communities from Stordalen Mire, Sweden - H.B.S.T100 | ecosystem: Environmental > Terrestrial > Soil > Wetlands > Peat | place: Sweden: Norrbotten County, Stordalen Mire... | reverse complement strand
TGGTGGACAGGCTCGCACCGGTTTGGAGGCCGAGCGACCCCACAAGAACCCGCGTCCCGCAAGGCGGTTTTGAGCTTTCCACAGGGAATTGCCTTTGTTTGCGGATGGAGCGGCAGGAATGTGAACAAAATACAAGATGTAGTGGTTTGTTGTTGACTTCTACCATAGACAGCGGTATTTTTTCATCTGCGGCTGTAAATGGATTGTCATGAACTCCGGTGCGAAGACACCCCCGGAGAAGCCGCTGAGAGCAAAACAACTCGCGGTATTTTCCATTCCCCGTTTCCAGCTCTAGGTTTTGTTTTGACATTTGCTCTGACCGACTCCCCTCCGCCGCGCGCAGAGGGGACGGGACATTCAACGCTTTTGATCGAAAGGATTTTTATGAGTGAGGTCCAGTTTCAAAGTTCCGCCGCCGCCCTGCAGACTCCCTACACGCAAAAGGGACTGATTTTTGCCCGGCGCTTTACCACCGAGGGCGTATCCCCCTACGACGAAGTGCAGTGGGAACATCGCACCGCCTCGATTACCGACAGCAAGGGCAACACCATCTTCGAGCAGAAGAACGTGGAAGTGCCGGCTGACTGGTCGATGACCGCTACCAATATCGTGGCCTCGAAATACCTGCACGGGCAGTTGGACAGCCCGCAGCGCGAGACCGGCGTGCGCCAGTTGGTGGAGCGCGTGGTGGAGACGATCCGCGACTGGGGTATGACCGGCGGCTACTTCGCCTCCCCTGAGGATGCGGGCATCTTCCACGACGAGATGGCGCACATGCTGTTGACGCAGAAGGTGGCCTTCAATTCCCCGGTGTGGTTCAACGTGGGCTGCGACCGGCTGGAGCCGGATGCGAAGGGCCAGAACTGGCACTGGGACCCTTCGACGGGCGGCGTGAAGTACGCGGCGACAGGCTACAAGAACCCTCAGTGCTCGGCCTGCTTTATCAACTCCGTGGACGACTCGCTGGACTCGATTCTGACTTTGGCCAAGACCGAGGGGATGCTGTTCAAGTGGGGTTCGGGCACGGGAACCAACCTGTCTTCGATCCGCGGCTCTATGGAAACGCTGTCGGGTGGCGGGCAGGCTTCCGGACCGCTGAGCTTCATGCGCGGCTTCGACGCCTTTGCCGGGGTGATCAAGTCCGGCGGCAAAACCCGCCGCGCCGCCAAGATGGTGATTCTGAACGTGGACCATCCGGACATCATGGCGTTCATCGAATGCAAGGCCAAGGAAGAAGCCAAGGCTTTCTCACTGATCAAGGCCGGCTATGACGGGTCGGGGCCGGATTCGGAGGCCTATTCGTCGATCTTCTTCCAGAACGCCAACAACTCCGTGCGGGTGAGCGACGAGTTCATGCGCGCCTATGAGAACGATGGCGACTACACCACCTACACGGTGAACGGGCGCGAACCCGTGGAGACCAGGAAGGCGCGCGAGATCATGCGCAAGATCGCCGAGGCCACGTGGGTTTGCGGCGACCCCGGCATGCAGTTCGACACCACCATCAACCGCTGGCACACGAGCAAGAACACGGCGCGCATCAACGCCTCCAACCCCTGCTCGGAGTACATGTTCCTGGACAACTCGGCCTGCAATCTGGCCAGTTTCAATCTGATGAAGTACGTGACCCCGTCGGGCGGGTTCGACATTCCTGCTTACCGGCACTCCATTTCGGTGATGCTCACCGCCATGGAGATTCTGGTGGACAACTCCGGATATCCGACCGAGGCGATTTCCCGCAACTCGCACGACTACCGGCCGCTGGGCCTGGGCTTTGCCAATCTGGGCGCGTTGCTGATGTCCTGCGGCCTGCCCTACGACTCGGCCGCCGGCCGCGATCTGGCGGCCGCGCTGACCGCCATCATGTGCGGCCAGGCCTACCTGCAGTCGGCCATTGTGGCCGCCAACTGCCCGCCGGTGCTCTCCGCCACCCCGCTGACCGCCTCGGTGGAGCGGCAGGGGGGCGCGTGCCCCGGCTTCTACCCGAACCGCGAGCCGTTCCTGGACGTGATCCGCATGCACCGCGCGGAGGTGAACAACATCGGCAAGTCGCGCCAGAGCGGCGAGCCCTTCAATGTGCCGCAACTGGACGCCCTGATCGACGCCAGCCGCGAGTGCTGGGATATGGCGCTGGTCTACGGCGAGCGCTATGGCTACCGCAATTCGCAGACCACGGTTCTGGCTCCCACCGGCACCATCGGCTTCATGATGGACTGCGACACCACCGGCATCGAGCCCGACCTGGCGCTGGTGAAGTACAAGAAGCTGGTGGGCGGCGGCATGATCAAGATCGTCAACCAGACGGTGCCGTCCGCGCTTTTCAAACTCGGCTACTCGAACGACGACGTCAACGCCATCGTCAGCTACATCGATGCCACGGGCACCATCGAAGGCGCGCCGGGCATCAAGCCGGAGCACCTGTCTGTATTTGACTGCAGCTTCAAGCCGGCCAAGGGCACCCGCTCCATCCAATACATGGGGCACATCAAGATGATGGCGGCCGCGCAGCCGTTCCTGTCCGGCGCCATCTCGAAGACCGTGAATCTGCCGCACGAGGCCACCGTGGAAGATGTTGCCGAAGCCTACGCCGAAAGCTGGCGCCAGGGCATCAAGGCCGTGGCCATTTACCGCGACGGTTCCAAGGGCACCCAGCCGCTGAACGTCAGCCTGGACGCCAAGCGCGAGCCCTCGGCGCTGGACGCAGCCGGGAGCCGCATTCTGGCCCAACTGGGCGCCGGCCAGCCCGCCGCGGATGCCGACGTGAAGACCCTGGAAGCAAAGGTTGGCGAGAAGATCGAGGTCGCCGCCAAGCAGATCATCGCCGCGTCAACCGCCTTCCAGCGCGCGCTGGAGCAGATCGCCAAGGCAGCCACTGTGGCCGTGCTTCACGCCTCAGCCGATGCCGCCGCCGCCGAGAGCCAGGAGCAGAACCTGAACGGCCCGCCGCGCGCCATCCGCCATCGCCTGCCCGACGAGCGCGCCTCGGTCACCCACAAGTTCTCCATCGCCGGCCACGAGGGCTACATCACGGTGGGTCTCTATCCCACCGGCCAGCCGGGTGAAATCTTCATCAAGATGGCCAAGGAGGGCTCGACGGTCTCCGGCCTGATGGATGCTTTCGCGACCTCGATCTCGCTCGCCCTGCAACACGGCGTGCCTCTGAAGGTTCTGTGCGAGAAGTTCGCTCACACCCGCTTCGAGCCTTCGGGCTGGACCGGCAACGAGCAGATCGGCTATGCCAAGAGCCTGATGGACTATCTGTTCCGCTGGCTGCATCTGCGTTTCCTCTCCGGAGAGCAGTTGTCGCTGTTTGCCGGCTTTGCTGCGCAGACGCCGCAACTGCCCGCCTCCCCTTCGCTGGTCCCTGACGCCGAGACCGAAGACAAGCCGCTCTCCCAGAACCACCTGGCCCAGCTGGCCGAAGAAGTAGCCCGCCGTCTCAACGGGGTCAGCGGGTTGGGAATGGCTCCGGCTGCAGGCGGCGGCATCGCCCCCGAGGCGCAGGCCACATCCGCGCACACCGACGACCCCTCCCACGGTCCGAGTCTTACGGATCGCGGTATCTACCACGCGGCCGACGCCATGCGCGACCTCTACGACATGGGCGATGCGCCCAGTTGCGGAGTTTGCGGCGCCATCATGGTCAGGAATGGCAGTTGTTACCGCTGCATGAGCTGCGGCTCGACCAGCGGATGCAGTTAGGAACTTTTACGCGCTTTTAGTGGAGCGGTGCGCGACCAGTTGAAATGAAAGTCGACGCCGTTTTGGTGAAAGTGCATTAGGTATTTCATTTCAAGCAACTTGTGAGCCATGGCGTGAACGCCATGGCTCACTTTTTTATGAAAAGTCGAGAAGACTCACACAACGCTACCATTTGAGAACTGGCACCGGGACTCCTCATGAACAAAAAGGTTGAATGAAGAGTTCTATAAACAAAATCGGCAAGTTAGAGCGGAATCAGAATAACCGTGCTCTTGGTTAGACTCTTGAAGGTGGCCTTTTCTTAAGGAAAAAGCCACTTGAGGGGCTTGCATCCGGGTACATCTATTCTGATTCCGCTGTAGCTTCCGCTTCGCGGAAATCGCGAGTTAGCGAGTTGGCGGCAGTTCATCCCAGCCGTAACTCGCCGTGGCGAGTCGGGCTGCTCAGGAGGCTAGCTTGTTTTTTTGATGCGAACTTCAGACTCAGGACACCAGGACCTGCCGGACTATTCCTCGTAACGCCGTTGAACCTGGAAACCGGGCAGAGACTGAAGCATTCCCGGCGACAAGAGCGTACTTTGGCCCCAGGCCCCTGGCGCACCCGCGCCTGGGGCCGAAGATCCGCATCGGTTGGTAGGACTTACTTCTTCTCCCCGCCTGTGTGCCCGCGACCGTCGCGCGATTCATTGCCTTTGAACTGAGCGGGATCCCTGCGTTGGGCTGCGGCCTTCTCGCCAGCCTTCGGCGCCGGACCCTTATAGCCGTGTTGGGGGTCGAATGAGTTGTCTACTTTGCCTTGGAAGCTGGCAGGACCATGAAACCACGGACCGACGCCGACGAAGACGCCGCCAGTGAACCACTCCGGCCCATAGTACCCGTCGGGAACACAGGCATAAGGAGCGTAGTCATAGTAGCCATATGGACAATCCGGAGCCACTCCCACTTCAACCGCAACCTGAGCATTTGCTTTGAGTGGGGCTGCCGCAAACATAGCTCCAGCAACAGCCGTTAACACAAGAATTCTAAATCCGCTCATCAATTCTCCTCACTTTGGTCGGGTCGCAATCTATCTACCCCACCACGATCCACGGTACCGAGTCGAATCATCAGAGTCTGAGCAATCGAGCACTTGCGATTTTGCGTCAAGGATTGTCTACTCTTCCCCGCGCCGGATTTGAGCCGCCGGAGAACCAGGAAATACCAAAAGATTGGTCAGGACAGAATGCCGGTCGATCGCGCGGGACCGGCATATTGGGGGATGCTCGGCTTGGAGTAGCTGCGGTCAACGCGGGCGGGGAGCGGCCACTCGAGTGTTTGAGACAATTCGATTTTGTGGGGTCGTCCGCGGACCCGCTCCGTCTCTTTGTGGCGCTGAAGGATGTTGAGCAGTTCCGGCTTCCCGGAATTACTGAGGCGGAGGCGTGGTCGTGGTCGTGGTTTGGGTCTGCTGTTCAGATCCTGGGGTCGCTTTGACCTTCGTCTTTTGCGTTTCCTTGGTTTCCTTCACGTGATGGTGGCGATTGTACTTGGTTTTGGTTTTGTCGGACTGGGTGGTTTTGGTTCGCGACTGATCTGGAGTCTGCGTGGTCGTGGTGGTGGATTGCGTGGTGTCCTGCGCCATGACCGGCAGCGACATTGCAAGAACGACGAGCGATCCGGCGGCAACAGCCAATAGCTTCCTGGATTTCATCCGATTCTCCTTAGGTTGTCCGGAATATGAACCTTAAGCCGCACACGGATTCCGGCCGCTGCGAACTGCTTCACCTTGAGGCATACACAGGTTCGCTCATCGCCGGGCGCGATGCTGTGCAGAAAGGCTCACGGCGTGGCGCCGACGCTGCGACCGGCGCGGCAGGTGGCGCTCATGGTGGTCTAGTTCGCGCCCAATTGTCGCTTCAAACGATCTGGAGACAGGCGACAGAAGATGGGGGAAAAGTTCTTCTGCGGGACGGGATCACCGTTCTGACTGAAAACGATGTACGGTTCCTGGTCGGCACTCCACGCAGCCCAATGGGAAAGACCTGGGCCATTGGGATCTCCAGACTTTGCGAAGTTAGTCCAATAGGCTTGCAGGACTGAGGAGAGTTTATGGTCCGTCCAGGTAAACGGCAGCCAACTCCAGGTGCGTGTTTGAAATGTATCGAAGACATAGGGGATTTCCAGCGCATGGAAGGATCCGAGGGTTGACTCGCCCACTCCCGGAACGGAGCGCTCAAACCTGTAAACGAAAGCGTGCTGCCCTGCGCTCGTGACCAGTGCGGCTTCTGCTCCGACGGGGCATGCCCCAAGGATGTCGTTGGTTGCCTGATCGACTGCCGGGGTTCCGTGCATGAGAATCCTGCCCATGTAGGTGGCGACCGCAAAGTCCGTCCAGTTGCCGTAGAGAGGGCGCGTAGAATCCGCGAACAGCGTGATTTGCTCGCCCAATCCAGCCTTTCTGGCTGGCTGGCCTGACTGTTTCCGGGCTGCCTCGGCAGCGATTCGAAAGGCGCTGAACTCCCTCGCGTTCAGTCCAACAAGCAGATCGACCTTCTGAATCGCCCCTGAGGCGAATGCTTTTTCCGGCGACTGGGGAAGCACCCGGCCATCCACGATGGACCCGTTTGGATCGTAGCCTTTGAATTCAGAAGCGATCAGGCGACCTTCAATCTGGGCAATCTGAGAGGCGGACAGTTTCCTGAGTACTTTAAGCTGGGAGCCGGGTTGTCCCCCAGCTTCTTTTCCAACCGCCAATCCCAACGGCGCCATCTGGGCAACCGTGCGTTCCTTCCCGAGCCCGAAGGCTGGACCACTCTCCGCGATGACCCTGCGAAACAGGTTCCTGGCGAGGGGGGACGCCATGAGGGTTGTGGCATCCACAGATCCGGCAGACTCGCCAAACAGAGTCACGTTTGCGGGATCTCCACCGAACTGCGCGATGTTCTGCTGAACCCACTGCAAGGCTGCAATCTGATCGAGAAGGCCGTAATTCCCCGAACTGTGGTAGGGAGACTCCGCGGTCAATTCGGGATGGGAGAAGAAACCCATGGCGCCAAGGCGGTAATTGAGCGTAACTACGATCACACCATGGGATGCAAGAGCGACGCCGTTGTAGCTATCTTCCGTTCCGCTGCCAACCCTGTTGCTGCCACCGTGCAACCACACCATCACAGGCAGGCGAGACTTATGCGGCCAGTCGGGCACCCAGGCATTCAGAAAAAGACAATCCTCAGAAGATGAAAGCGGGACAATGCCATAGCTTGCACCATAGGCAGCGGCAAGTGGCTGGATAAACGTGCCGAGACCCGCTTCATTTTGAACGCACGGGCTGCCGGGCCTGGTCGCGTCCCGCACCCCTGCCCAGGATGCAGGAGGCTGCGGTTCCCGCCAGCGCAACGCGCCAACCGGCGGCGCGGCATACGGAATCCCCAGAAATACCGCGGTGCTGCCTTGCAAACTCCCGCGCAACTGGCCACTCGACACACGAACCGCGGGACCGTTCGCTCCGCCATGCGATGGCGCACAAAATGTGGACGGAGGAAGAAGGCAAAGTAACATGAACAGCGCGGAAAGAAGCGAGACTGTGTAGCTCTTCGACGCACGACCCGCGCCAAATATAGAAAGGTGTTTGGGGCTCTTCCACAACCCTTCCGCGGAAGTGGTGCGTGGTCGCATTGCCATTGTCATTTTGAGCGTTCTCTCCCAGTCGCCATTCTAGGGCTTTTGACCGCTACGGCAGGGATTGAGCCGCTTATCTTTTAGAGCGGTTCTCCAATTAGAGTGCACTGATCCAGTTCGTGCAAGGTGGCTTTTTCTTGGGAAAAAAGCCACTCGGCCACAGTGGTTTCGGTGTATAGCAATTGGAGAACCGCTGTATTGTGCACGGGTGGAGGGTAATGATCCGCAGATTTTACGCATGTATCATCGGCTGGGAGGCTTCCATGTTCGTACCGCAAGCGATTGGTTTTGTCCGCAGCCCGTTTCAGAACACAGATTCAATTCCCAAGGGACTGGGCGCCCGGCATCCGGAAGAGGGAACGCTGGAAATCCTGCCCGAATTCGCCCAGGGACTCACCGACATCGAGGGCTATTCGCACCTGATCGTGCTGTGGACCTTCGACCGTTCCGAGGGCTTCAATTTGATGGTGACTCCGCCCTCCGACGACCGCCCGCACGGAGTCTTTACCACCCGGTCGCCGCACCGGCCCAATCCCATCGGGCTGACCATCGTGGAACTGCTGGGGCGGGAGAATGGATCGTTGCGCGTGCGTGGGGTGGATATGCTGGACGGAACGCCAATTCTGGACATCAAGCCATATCTCTCCAACATTCCGGCGGTGTTGAGACGCGGGTGGCTGGGCGAGGCCGAAGCGCGCAAAGGCTGAAACTTCCGCGCTTTTTCAATCGGAGAGAATCGGGAATCAGGCCGACGGTTCGCCGGAATAGATGCAGCCGCTGGTGCAGGTTTCTTTCACCACCACTTTGCTCAACAAAGGAAGCGCGGGACTGAGATTCTGCCAAATCCAGCGGGCCAGGTTTTCGCTGGTGGGGTTCTTGAGGCCCTCGACTTCGTTGAGGCAACGGTGGTCGATGCGGTCCTCGACGGCCTGAAAGGCGGCCTTGAGGTCCGCGAAGTCGATCACCCAGCCGAAGTGGGGATCGACGGGGCCGCTGACATGCAGCTCGATGTGGAAGCTGTGGCCGTGCAGGCGGCGGCACTTGTGCCCTTCGGGGACGTTGGGCAGCCAGTGCGCCGCCTCGATTGTGAATTCCTTGAAGATTTCCATCTCTTCCATTCTAAGGAATGCCGAGGAACTTGTGGGTTTGGAGGCTGAGACGCCACTTGGGGTGCGCCAGGCAGTAGCGCACGGCGAGCTGGGTATTGGCGTCGCGGCTGGGTCCATCCATGGGCTGGAGAAAGAAATGGCGGAAGGAGAGCAGCTCGAAGTTCGCGGGATCGGCCTCCGTCTGGGGAAAGACCAGCTTCAGTTCGTCGCCGCTGCGCTGCACAAAGGGCGCGCCGGCCTTGGGGCTGACGCAGAGCCAATCGATTCCCGCCGGAGCGCGCACCGTTCCGTTGGTTTCGACGGCAATCTCAAAGCCGCGCAGGTGGAGGGCGGCAATCAGGCCGGCGTCCAGTTGCAGCAGAGGCTCTCCGCCGGTGCAGACCACGAAGCGCTGGCCCAGGGAGGAGTCCTGCGGCCACTTCTGCTGGATGGCCTCCGCCAGGTCGCCGGCAGTGGCGAACTTTCCTCCGCCTTCTCCATCCACGCCCACAAAATCGGTGTCGCAAAAGCGGCAGACCGCGGCCCGGTGGTCTTCTTCACGGCCCGACCAGAGGTTGCAGCCGGAGAAGCGGCAGAATACGGAGGCGCGGCCGGCCTGCGCACCTTCGCCCTGGAGGGTGTAGAAGATTTCCTTGACGGCGTAGCTCATATTCAAGCGCGGCTTTCGGAATTGCGATAGGGCAGCGGGTCGGTGAGTCCGTTTTCGCGGAAGCCCTTCTGGCGGAGCAGGCAGGAATCGCATTGGCCGCAGGGTTCGCCGGTGGGCGACGGGTCGTAGCAACTGCTGGTGAGGCTGTAGTCCACGCCCAGTTCGAGGCCGCGGTGAACGATCTGGGCCTTGGTGAGGTCGATGAGCGGGGTGTGAATCCGGAGCGCCTGGCGGCCCTCGACGCCGGCCTTGGTGGCCAGATTGGCCATCTTTTCAAAAGAAGAGATGAACTCGGGACGGCAGTCAGGGTAGCCCGAGTAATCGAGCGCGTTGACGCCGATGAAGATGTCGCTGGAGCCGAGCACCTCTGCCCAGGCCAGCGCGAAGGAAAGAAAGATGGTGTTGCGCGCGGGGACGTAGGTGATGGGAATGCCGTGGGACATCTGGTCGGCGTCGCGGCCCTTGGGGACGGCAATGTCGGCGGTCAATGCCGAGCCGCCGAAGATGCGCAGGTCGATGGCCGCAATGCGATGGTCCTGAACACCGATGGAGGCGGCGACGCGGCGTGCGGCTTCAAGTTCGATGACGTGGCGCTGGCCGTAAGAGAACGAGAGCGCGTAGAGCGCGTAGCTCTGGCTCCGGGCAATGGCCAGGACAGTGGACGAGTCCAGCCCGCCGCTCAACAGTACAACCGCTTTTTTCGGATTGGTTTCCATGTTTCCCTTGCCTGCTCTCTTCGGAGATTTTTTCCCGGCCCGCTGTTACTTCACATCCACGCCGGCGCTGATGTCCATCGAAGGAGGAATGGGGTTGCTCTCGTCGATGTAGGCGTTAATGCAATGGTCGAGCACTCCCTTGGCTTCAAGGATGAACTCGATGGCGTCGCGCCCTGCGCCGTAGCCGCCGGAGTTGGGCGTGACGTAGTGGGCCTCGGCTTTAACTTGCGGGCGCGCATTGGCCACGGCAATCGCCAGGCCGCATTGGCGCATGACCGGCAGGTCGATGACGTCGTCGCCCACGTAGGCGATCTCGTCGAGGGTGACGCCTTCCTTCTGCATGATCTCGCGCACCGGCTTCATTTTGAAGGCCTGTCCCATGTAGACGAATTCGAGCTTGAGGTCGCGGGCGCGGGTGGCGACAGTCTCCGAAATGCGCTTGGTGATGATGCCGCACTTCAAGCCGCCCAGGCGGGCCAGCGAGATGCCGGCGCCATCGTGCGCGCTGTAGCCCTTGGCCTCGACCAGGGTGGCGGATTGAACGCCGAAACCGACCTCGCCATTCTTGGCGGCCAACTCCGTGGAAAGGCTGCCGGCCGCCGGGCCGGGTCCTGGAACAAGCCAGATGGCGCCGTCGGTCAGGACGCCATCGACGTCGAAAAGGAGGATCTTGATGCGGCGGGCGCGATCGTGCGCGGAGAGTGTCATGGTTCGATTTTACCGATTGCGGGGCGGATTTTCCCGCGCGGCGCGGCGGCTCACGCGAGAATGAAGGGATGGACGCGAATCCGCCGGAAGGTTTTCCCGCGCTCGAAGCCGAAGACTACTACTTCGAAGGGCCGAAGCTGGTGTTCACCGCGGCCTATCATCTGAAGCGCGGAAGCTGCTGCGGGTCGGGCTGCCGGCACTGCCCTTATCGCGGCGCGCCTCCGGAGCCGGATGAAGAAGCGGCCGCGGGCTGAGGCGCGATGGCAGGCTGAGGCGCGACGGCGGGCGGCGCGGCAGCAACCGGCTCGCGCACCAGCACGGCGAAGCGGGGGAAGGCGAAGCTGCCCTGGGCATCGTCGATGACGTTCAACTGGCAGATGTACTGGCCGGGCTTGAGGCCGGCGAGCGGCACGTCGAGTTCGATGGCGACCGCGTCGCGGCCTTCCACGTTGACCGTTTTGGCCTGGACCACAGGCGTCTCATACACCTTGGTTGAGCCCTGAATGAGTTCCAGGCTGGTGAGCAGGTTGATGCCGGGTTTAGTCCCCTTGGGCTGGCCTTCGGCGGCCTTTTCGCGCGCCGGGGCATAGATTTCGTAGAGCAGATAAAGGTGCTGATCCTGGCGAAAGACGTGGCTGATGTTGGGCACGTACTCCTGGCCGCCGCGGACAAGGGGGGTGTCCTTTTTGCTCGGCTGGCGCGAGGAGGCGAGCAGGATGGAACTCATTTTGAGCGGAGCCTTTTTCATCTCCGGGAGAGTGATTTCCGCCTCGAACGAGCCCATGAGGCCGGTCTGATTCTCGCGCACCACGAACTTCAGGCGATACTTGCCCGGCGGCAGGTTGAAGCTGGTGGTGTACTGGATGTTTTTCTGCCGCGCCTGCAGGGACGGATCGAGATTGAGCTTGACGGTTTCGCGGGCCTGGCCGATGGGGCGCTTGGCTTCGTCGATCACCGTGCCGATGATGTCGAGGGTGGCCTTGTCCTTGTCGCCGCCCTTCACGAAGGGGATTTGCGAACCGGGGACGATGAGCGAAACCGGCACAAAGAAGCGGTTCTCGTCGAGGCGGAAGTAGAGGGCGTCAAGATAGACGGCCATATCGGTGGCCGGCAGATCGCTGGCCAACTGCTCGTCGAGTTCGCGCTCGCGGTCTTCGCGGCCGGAGTGTTTGAAGTCGGCCGGCGCATAGTAGCCGGGACGGTATTCGAGCTTGACGCCGGGGCGGTTGATCTTGATGGTCAGCTTGCGAAAGCGGCCGTCGCGTGCCGGGTCGGAGGAGCGGAAGCCGATGGCGTAGTAGGCCGAAGTATCGCGCTGGACCTGGGCAAAGGCCGGGGCAAAATCGTTGGAGTCAAAGAATGCCTTGCCGCCGGTGTCGCTGGAGAGGGTGCCCATCACCTCCTGCGAATCGAAGTTGGCGTTCATATTGTTGGTGAGCGCGCCTCCGCTGAAGGCGCCGGTGCCGCGCAGGCTGCCGGTCGAGGCGTCGCCCATCGAAGTAATCGCCTGCAGCCCGCGCACGTCCACGCTGTAAATGGCGAGGTTGGCGCGGACCGCGGCGTTGATAGCGGAACGCAACGAGGCCTGGTTTTCGATGCCGTCGCGCGAGATGCCGCCGGAAAAGTAGAGCAGCGATTTCTTCTCGGTAATCTTCTCGAGCGATTTGGCGATGGCCCGGAGTGCGAAGAGTTCGCGATCGGTGTTGAGGTCGTTGTACTCGCTCTCGTCGGGGGTGTAGCCGGTGGTGTCTTCCACCTGGTTGGAATTGGCGGTTGCGCCCTGCGCAAAGCCCTGGCCTTCCGTGCCGTTGTAGACGGCGACTTCGCGCATGAGAGCCGCCTTGTCGGCGGTAAAGTCCTGATCGACTTTGAGCGTGTCGCCGAGGGAAACCAGCGCGACCAGATCGGCCGGCTGCATTTTGCTCTTGAGAAAGTCCTGAGCCGCGTCCACGCTGCGGTCCAGATCCTCGGGCTGCATGGAGGTGAGGTCAAAGAACATCACGATCAGGCGGTGATTGCGCAGGTCTTCCGTTTTGGCCACGACCACGGCCTTGCTGCCATTGCCGGTTGCGCCTGCGGCCAGACCGCTGACGGTGGCCTCTTGAAGCGGCGTGGCCATATCCACGCTCTCGAAATCGAAGGTCGAAATCTGCTGACGCTTGCCGCTTTCAAGGACGGTGAAGTCGTTCTGCTTGAGTCCGCGCACCAGTTCGCCGGTCTTGGTGTCGCGCGCCACCACGTTGGTCAGCACCAGCTCGCCGTTCATCTTGAGCACAAAGCCGCTTTGCGGCGTGTTCGTGCCCTGCGTGGCCGTTGCGGGCCCGGCGTTTTGACCGAAGCCGGGCTGCGCGCCCGGCAGGGACAATGCCAGCGCCGCGAAGAATGCTCCGATTTTTTGCGCCTTGCTTTTCACGTGGATGAGTGCCCTTTCGTCAGGTTTCTGACCGTATGGTTTCGCACCATTGAATTCGTGGTTTCCCAGGTCTCAAAGTCGAGACCTGGGGCACCCAACATTGATACAACTTCAAGCGGACAGAGACCTAGAACCTGAAGCGTGCCGTAAATTGGAACGACCGCATGGAGCCGGCCGAAGTGACCTGCCCATAGGTCGCCGAATCGACGCTGGTGTCCACGCCGGAGTACTGCACGGTGTTGAAGACATTGTTGGCCGTGGCGCGAAACTCCATGCTGCGGATGTCGCCCATCCCCACCGTTTTCGAGAGCGACATGCTGTTCTGGATGGATCCCGGCCCAGTGATCGAATTGCGCGATGCGGTTCCAAAGGCGCCCGCGGGTTTGGCAAATGCCGCGGTGTTGAACCACTCCTTCAGCGAGCCGCCGCCGGCGGTGATCGACGCTCCGGCAACGCGATCGGGGCGCAGAGTGCCGGCGGTGCCGCGCGCTACATCCGCGACCGCATCGGCATAACGCGGGGTGAGCTGCGTGCCGGTGGCGAAGGTGAAATTTCCGGAGACGGAGAAGCCCTCCAGAATGTGCGAGCCCACGCCGCTGGTGACCCAGAATTTGTCCTTGCCGAAAGGCAGTTCGTAGAGATAGTTTCCGCTGACGCGGTGGCGCTGGTCGAAGCTGGAGTTCCCTTCCTCGGCCTGGAGATTCTGCCAGTTCTGCGCGACGACCGTGGAGGTTCCGCCCACCGAACCGGCGTCGTCGATGGAGTGCGAGTACTGGTAGTTGGCGCCCAGCGAAATTCCGCTGGAGAGGCGCTTGTTGACTCTGAGGGTTGCGGCGTTGAAGCGGGAAAAGGCGGCGGCCTGCTCGTAGTTGAAGATGGGGCTGGCGGAGGTGGGCTCGGGGGCGCTGGTAATGTCGAGGCGGCTGCCGCGCGAGCCGTTGTAGCCCGCGTTCATGACGATGCCCCAGGGCAGGGACTTCTGCAGGTCGAGATTCCAGGCCTGCACGTAAGGCAGCTTGTAGTGCGGGTCGACGGCGTAACTGCCCAAAGTGTCCGCCGCGCCAAATCCGCTGGCCAAGGTGTAGGCGCCGGCTTGGGCCGCTTCATTGGTCTGCTCGTTCACGAAGGTGGGCTGATTGACCATGGGCTGGCGGGCCATGATGGAAGCAAAACTGCCGTACTGGCCGACGGTGTAGTTCATGCCGTACCCGGCACGGAGGACGGTCTGCCTGGGCAGGCGCAGAGCCAGGCCGAAGCGCGGCGCAAGGCCCAGCCGGAAGGGATAAACCAGCGAATCGGGGAACTTGCTGCTGGAAAGCCCCGCGCCGCCGGCCTGGGCTTCCGCAGTCTGGGTAAAGCCGTCCGACGCATTGGTGTCGACAAAGGCCAAGTGGCCGAACTTCTCGGTGTAGGGCGCGAAGAACTCGTAGCGCAGGCCGTAGGTGAGGGTCAGGTTGGTGCGTACGCGCCAGTCGTCCTGGGTGTACAAATCCATGACGTTGTCGCGGAGATAGCTTTTGGCGGCGGCCACGTCGATGGTGGTTTCCTGCGGGAAACCGAGCAGGAAATCGGCCAGCGCGGAGCCGGTGGTCGCATCGCTCGCCGGGTCCTGGGTGAACTTGCCGCTGAAGGTGAAGGTTCCGGTGGAGTTGGAGCCGCCGAGGAAGTCGCGATGGACGCGGCGATAGTCGCCGCCGAAGCGAAGATTGTGCTTTCCGTGAATCCAGCTCAGGGTCTCGGAGAGCGAAATGGTCTGCGAAATCGCGAAGCTGGGCTGCTGCTGGCTGAGCCCGGAGTAGTTGTTGAGCACGATATTGGGCACGCCGTAGTTGAGGGGGTTCGAGTCGGGCAAGCCGATGCCCAGCGTAGAGGCCACATCGTTGGTGGTATCGGTGAAGAAGTTGGTCGCGCGGCTGTTGCTGCGGTTCCAGTTGGCGTTGAGGATATTGGTGAATTTGCGGTAACCGAGCGTATAGCCGGCCTGCACCGAGTCAGAATCCGAGGAACTTTTGCCGCCCAACTGCGGAGAGATGTTTACATTGTCCGAGGCCGAATGGCTCCAGTTGTAGTTGGCATTGATGCTTTGGCGCAGGCCCTGGTTCTGCGTTCTGCGCCCGCTTCGGCCATTTCCGAGCAAGGAGGCGTTTTTGCCCAGGCTGCGCATGTAGCGTAGGCCGGCCTGGGTCGAGTTCGATTGCGCGGTGGTCAGCAGGTGATAGTTGTAGCCATTGATCCCGGCGACCAGGTTCGGCTCAGGGAAGTACGGCTTGCAAGTCGCGTCGGTTGCGGGGCAATTGAGCAGCGCGGTGGCCGGAGAAGCAAGTTGGGCTGCGGGGATGACGTTGAGCTTGCCGTCGGAAGTGAATTGCTGGCCGGTGGCGGGGTTGTAAATTGCCGGCAGTCCGGAGGAGGAAAAGTCGCCGGCCCGCTCGGCGTCGGTGGGCACGGTGGCATATTCATCGAGCGGGCTCGAACTGCGTTGGCCGCTGAGGGTAAGGAAGAAAGTGTCCTTGCCGCTGGGCTTGGTAAGGCCCGGCAGGTAGGGCGCGCTCATGAAGGTAATGCCGAAGCGGTTGGTTCCGGAAGTGGGCTGCTGCTGGGACTGGCCATTCAAGGCGAAGGGCTCGGCGTTGAGCGCCGAATTGCTGCCGATCCAGAAG
>Ga0255356_1001345_pt1 | contig 15615 bp, 11 predicted proteins | sample HBST100metaG_FD_189944 | JGI IMG/M metagenome (GOLD analysis project Ga0255356, IMG submission 189944) | Peat soil microbial communities from Stordalen Mire, Sweden - H.B.S.T100 | ecosystem: Environmental > Terrestrial > Soil > Wetlands > Peat | place: Sweden: Norrbotten County, Stordalen Mire... | reverse complement strand
GCCGGAGAGGGTAAGCTGCATAATGTGGGGTTCCTTTACATTAAGTTTGGTCTCGTAACCCTATTCTAATGTTCTGAATTCCCACACTTAAATATGGTTAAAGCTGGAATTTTGCAAGAGGCTCAGGCTTTGAAAGATTGGACTTTGGAGCGCATTCGCCTCCGATTTGAGCCATTATGCCGCGGAAGGACGGAATCGGCAACGGAAAACGCCGCGGGGTGGAGTTCGGGCAGCCTCTTAGCTAACCTCTTTTCATCTCCTGCTCCATGCCGATATGCGTTCTCCCGCTCCAGTCGTGGAGCCGCGTGATCTGGCGATGATTCGAGGGAGTTTAACAAGCACCGACGCGGCGGCGCTCTCTTGTGCCCCCAAATGGCCGATGACGTTAAGGAACGAAGGACCGATATCCGCCTGAACGGATCGTGCTTCTGTTCCGATAAGGAACGCAAGATCAGTTCCTCACAAACGACAGCAGCGGCGCCTAAATGCTACTCGTATCTTCTGGCGGTAATCAGTTCCCGGTGGGGAAACTTTCCCTAGATTCTGATTCCAAGCTCAGACCATCGAGGAAGCGAAGGCGGCCGGTGCCATGGGGCCGAGATGCACGAGAAACACCTTGCAGACGAACCTTCCGGCGCATTGGCACGAAAGGCACTCGTGATTGCTGCACACCTTGCCCTTGCAGGGTCAGGTTTGGGCGTGTTCGCGATCCTGCGCGGGACGGTGACCGGCGCAGAGCGGATACTTGTGCTCTCCGGCGGCCTGTTCTCTGTGGGAGTTCTTGCCACTTCGTTCACCTATCGCAAGGTCAAAGTGCAGACATTGGCCACGGTCTCCATGACCTTTTACCCTATCTACCTTTGCGCGGGTATTCTCATTTCGCTTCTTGGCCCTGGAGATCACCAAAGTCTGTTCATTTACCTGTTCTGGTTCTTCCCTCTTCTGGTATTCAACAAGCTGGTGAATTCGCCCGCCGTGGCACGAAACCTCTCCAAGGTGATCCTGCTTGCTCCATTGCTCGTCCTCGGCTGTTTCTTTTTCAGGTTGACCGACCTTCTTAGCACAAGCTCGCTCAACATAACTGTGGCCTTCTGTTTGAGCTATATCTGTTTCGGTCTCATGCTGACCGTCGTTACCCGATATCGAGAACGGTACATTGTCGAGCGGGAACGCGCCGAGACCTTGAGAGTTGAATCGGAGGTCCTGGAGAGCATCTCCGATTGCTTTATCTCGCTCGACTCCGAGTTCAGACTGGTTTACCTCAACGACGCCGCGTGCTCAGAATTCGGAGTTGAACGGTGCGAGGCGTTGTATGAGACGATCCCTCATGCGGCTCCCGACTTCTTCTCTCCGTCGATGCTGACTGAATTGCGTGCGGCTTCCGACCAGACCTCAGTCACGATGTTTGAGGCGCAAGACAGTAAGCATGGCATGTGGTACGAAATGCGATGCTTCCCACAGCCGGAGCGCATGTCGATCTATTTCCGGAATATCACGGAGTCCGTTTTATCCCGGTGCACGCTGGAAGCAGCACAGATCCGCCTTCGCGAACAGTCTCAACTCCTCGATAAGGCGCAGGACGCGATCTTCGTTCAGGATATGGACAGCCGCCTACTTTACTGGAACAAAGGAGCGGAACGTCTTTTTGGATGGAGCGCCGCGGAAGTGATGGACCGTTTTGTTGGAGACGTATTTCATCAGACACGTGAGGATGTGAGAGGTGCGTTTACCGCCGTCCTGCAAGATGGTGAATGCACTTGCGAGATGTCAAAGTGTCATAAGGACGGAAGAGCCCTAATCGTAGAGAGCCGATCCACTCTGCTGCGAAACGACGCGGGAGAACCGCACTCCATTCTCTCCATCAACACTGACATATCGAACCGGAAAACCGCGGACGCCAGAATCCACAACCTGGCATTCTATGACGTTCTTACCGGACTGCCCAACCGTGCGCTCCTGCGAGAGCGGCTCGAGGAGAAACTCGCGGCAGCGTCCACCCCAAAAAGCATGGGCGCACTGATGCTCATCGACCTGGACGACTTCAAGACTCTCAACGATAGTTCCGGCCATGACGTAGGCGATCTCCTGCTCCAGGAAGTTGCGCTTCGCCTCACCTCGTGCATCCGCGAATGCGACACGGTGGCCCGCTTCGGTGGGGACGAATTTGTGGTGCTGCTGGAGATGTTGAGTCCAGATGCCGAATTGGCGGGTCGCGAGGCCAGGGCGATTGGGGAGAAGATACTTTGCGCTTGCCGCGAGCCTTATCTATTGGGAGACAACGAATACGACGGCACAGGCAGCATTGGCGCCACGCTCTTACAGGGGACGCAGGACAGCGTGGACGCTTTGTTGAAGCGAGTTGAACTTGCCATGTACAGGGCGAAGGCACAAGGCAGAAACACCATTTGTTTCTTCGATCCTGCGATGGAGACGCTCGCCGCTTCGCGTGCCGAGCTTCTCGCCGATCTGAAAAAGGCAATGCAAAACCACGACTTCCAACTGCATTACCAACCGCAAGTGGACAGCGGCGGACGAGTCACGGGAGCCGAAGCGCTCTTGCGCTGGCCCCATGCCCAGCGCGGCATGGTTCCCCCCAACGAATTCATTCCCCTGGCTGAGTCAGCCGGACTTATCATCGATCTCGGCCTTTGGGTGCTGCAAACAGCCTGCGTACAAATTGCGGCCTGGGCGCATCAGCCCGAAATGGAAGGCCTGAATTTTGCCGTAAACGTGAGTCTTCGGCAATTCCTCGATTCGCACTTCGTTCAGCTTGTGGAGAAGGTTCTTCGCGAGACGGGTGCCAACCCTCATAGACTCAAGCTGGAGATCACCGAGAGCTTCATGATGGAGAAGGGAGTTGAGACCATTGCCAAGATGACCACCCTCAGGGGCCGCGGAGTCGGATTCTCGATGGACGACTTTGGGACGGGCTACTCCTCGCTCTCGCAGCTGAAGAGTCTGCCTCTGGATCAGCTCAAGATCGATCAGAGCTTTGTACGCGATGTGCTCAACGGAGTACGGGATGCCTCAATCGTGCGCACCATCATCACACTTGGCCGAAGCTTGAATCTGTCGGTCATTGCTGAAGGGGTGGAAACGGAGGATCAGCGCGAGTTCCTTGAAAGGCAGGGCTGCTACGCCTACCAGGGTTACCTCTTCAGTCCGGCGTTGCCACCGTCGGGATTTGAAGATTTCGTGAGAAGCTGCCGCGGGATAAGGGAAGAAGGCGCCGCCTGAGAAGTATCGCCGGCCCTGGTCTGCGACACTTCACTGCGGCTCCATCCATTGCGCCCAATTTCGAGCCTTTTGCTGCGGTAGCAGACTGAAGTTGGGCGGAAGCGCCTCGGCAGTTGGTTGCTCGAAAACCCCTACGGGCCGAGCGATTCTTAGATGCCCACGCCGAACTCGCCTGGCTGTTCGCCGGCATTGGAGTAGAAGTCGTAGGGCGTACGGCGCTTGAACTTGTAGCGGCTGCGGAGTTCGCGGCCCACGAAGATGCCGACTGCGGCAACGGCCATCCCTACCGAAAACCAGGTGATCACCTTGAGGGCGCTGGTTTCCTTTTTTTCGTCTGCGGAAGTCTCTTCCGCGCTGATCAGGGATTCCGGTTCAGTGGACATGAGCGAGCAGCCTCCTAGACCACCATGATACCCCAGTTTTGGGTGCTCTGGATGGCTGGTCCCGCTGACTGGGACTCGGCTCTATTGGCCGCAGTGCTGATTTGGGTCAGATGTACGCACAGGCCACTTCGGAACCCGAGAGTTTCGGGGTCGGCAGGGCCGATGGGGGCCAAAACGCAGCATGTGGCGGATTCCCTCCGCTTGCCAAAGGGAATCCACCAAAAGTGGAGCGGAAATAGATTGGCTGCCTTGGTTAAATTGCGGCTCTACTTCTGCTGCATCTCCGGAATGTGCGAAAGCACATCCACAAAGACTTGCCTGAATTGCTCGAATAGTTGTTCCAGTTGGCCCACTTCGTCATCGGACCGGACCTTGATCTCGGTTCCAAAATCGCCGCCCACCACGTTGGTCGCGATTCCGATGATGCGCTCGATACGATTGAAGACGAGACGGCTGAGCATAAACAGGAAGATGCCCGTCCCGATCAACACGGCAACCACGGTCGAAACCGCGAAGATCAGCTCGGTATGCTGCATCGAATGGTAGAAATTGGTGATGTCGCGCACCACGAAGATTGCGCCCACCTTGTTGCCGGCTACGTCCTGGATGGGAAAAACTCCACGGACAAACTCGGAGTTTCCTTCGTGAAAGTGGTCCAGCGCCTCGCCGGAGCTGGGCAGCGCGCCCAAGTCTCCTTTGAAGTCAAAGATGCGGTCGGATTTCGAGGTCTTGTCCCACGCCACGTAGTTCGGCGAGTCATTCCAGTTGTCGCGGCGGTTCAGGGTCTGGTTGGAGTCGGCCCAGAATTGGCGATTCACAAACTTCTTGTCGAGCAGAAGGCCGTAATCGTCCCCGGTCGTGCTCTTCATGGCATGGAGGAAGTCGCCCAGATCCTCGCCAAACTCGACGAACCCGGCGACTTCGCCGTGCGAGCCGAACATGGGCGCGATGGTCCGCACGGCAAATCCGCCCCGTCCCATTTCGTTGCCAGTGACCATGGTCAGCGTGGTTTGCACCTGCTTATCCATGTAGCGGTCCATGTGATCGCCGGACCTGGCCGGATCCTGTAGACGCAGGAAGACCGCGGGATCCAACTCCTGCGTGTGGAACGTGAAGTCGGTGATCCCGTCTTCCTTCAGGTTCAAGAAGAACGGAGCCGTCGTTTCGATCAGGTGCTCGCGATCGCGGGCCAGGAGCGCGTCGCCGATGCGGGGATTCAAGTTGAGCGATTGGGTGAGGGCCGACATCTTCCGGATTTCCCTGGTTTCAGAAATTGCAAAGAGAGACTGAGCCCCGGTTACCGCCTGTGTGGCAAGATTCTGCGTGTTGCGGTTGAAGCTAAAGTGGATCAGCGCCAGGATCCCGCCCAGTCCAACGGCAAGACAGCACAGACATGCAACGACGACCTTGGTGCGAATGGAATTCATTTTCATGGCTTCACCATTTAGAGATTCAGGTTGAGTATTTCTTTGGCGGCGCTTTTGAATTTGGCGATCGACTCGGGTTTGTCTGGCGTGTTCGCAGAAATCAGGGCGATCAACATGCCTGTCTTCAGCCCTAGCTTTCCTTTCACGGCCATCGCATCCAGGTTGTCGGCTTTGATCTTTTCTTCCACACGCATTTTCATTTCGTAGAGCAGGCTCACAAGGCATTCCTCGTTATTGCGGTAGGGTGGACGCGGAGTGCGTCGGATGTTAGATAGGTCGTAATGTTTATCGGCGCCGCGGGCGCACAATTCAGCCGCAGCAAGAGACTTTAACTGTATGTTCATCCTTGAATCTAGATATGAGCCGCCCTCACCGGAATTAGCCTGCTGCCTGATCATGCCATAAGTTGGAGCGAGGATACGGAGCGCTACTTGTTATTATCTTGTAAGTCGAGTTTCACGACAAATTCATTCTTCATTAACGCTTTGATCGCATGCTGACTGGCGAATCGTGGTAGGTCGCCTCTAGACGCCAGGAGATTCTCCTTGTTCTGGCACCAGATGGCGCCGTGGACGCCGCCATAACAGCAGGTCAGGAGACCGGCGCTGCTTTCCGTCTTGCCGAGTTATCGGCTTAAGAGCAGACGGAGTTAATGGTATAACTCGGCATGGCGCTGAGAGCCTGTTATGGAAATGGGAGAACAGGGACAAGAACGTCTACTGAATAGACTCGATCTGTTCAATCCATTTGGTTTTTTCCGGATCTGGAAGAAAGCTGGAGTGAATGGAGTTGGCCGCTAACTGGCGCAGTTCCTTGCGGGTGAATCCCTGCACAGTGTGGGCCAGAAGGTACTCGTTGGCTAAATCGGAGCCGAAGAAGGCCGGGTCGTCGGAGTTGAGTGTGACCATCAGGCCCTGGTCGAAGTAGCGGCGCAACGGGTGCTCGGCAAAGGAGGAGCAGACGCCGGTGCGGACATTCGATGTGGGGTTCAGTTCCAGGGGAATTCCGCGCTCCATCAAGTCCTGAAGCAGATAGAAGTCCTTGATGGCGGAGAGAGCGTGGCCGATGCGCTCCGAGCCGATGGCCAGGGCTTCGCGGATGGCTTCGGGGCCGGTGGTTTCGCCGGCATGGTTGGTCAGGTGCAGCCCGGCCGCAGCAGCTGCAGCATAGAGCCCACGGAAGGGTTCGGAGCCAGTTCGCCGCTCGTCGCCGCCCAGGCCGATGCCGATGATGGACGGGTGTGTCGGCTTGAGTTCGATAGCCTTCAGGAAGACCCGCTCGGCCTCTTCAAGGGTGAAGTGGCGCACGGCGTCGAATATCCAGTAGAGGGAGAGGCCCAACTCGCGGCGGCCGCGCTCCCGTGCGCGCTCCAGGCCGGCGAAGATGGGCTCGAAGGCTGCGGGGTCATGATTGCGGAAGAGATAGACAACGCCAACGGAGATGAAGACCTCGGCGTGGACCACGCCCTGCTCGGCCAGATGTTCCATCATGCGCCAGGCGGCCAGTTCGTAGTCCTCAGGACTGATCAGCAGGCGGGTGACGGCCTTGAAGGCTTCCAGGAAGCCGGTGAAATCCGAGAACTGATAGAGCGCTTCGGCCTCTGCCAGGGTGAGCGGGCGGGTGTCGTGGCGGGCGCTCAGCTCGACCAGCGTCGTGGGCAGGATGGTGCCTTCCATGTGCAGATGCAGTTCTGCTTTGGGAAGTCTGCGGATGAAGTCTTCTATATCCGGCATGGTCAAAGTCTACCGCTCTGCCTTCCGGGGTATCGCGAACTCCGAACGGTGGCGGCTATAGAAGAAGTAAATCAGCAGGCCGATGAGCAACCACGCAAAGAAGGCCATCCAGGTCATCACTTCCAGGCCCATCATCAGGACGATGCAGAAGATGATGCTCAGAATCGGGAACAGGGGGCCCAGCGGAGCGCGGAAGCTGCGCGGCCGATCCGGCTCGCGATAGCGCAGGATGAGCACGGCGATCGAGACCAGGACGAAGGCGAAGAGTGTGCCGATGTTGGAGAGGTTGGAGACGGTGCCGATGTCCAGCAGGCCGGCGGGGATGCCGACCGCGAATCCGGCCACCCAGGTGGCCACCGCCGGGGTGCGGAAGCGCGGATGAATGTGGCTGAAGATGGACGGCAGCAGGCCGTCGCGGGACATGGAAAACCAGACGCGCGCCTGGCCGAGCTGAAAGACCAGGATCGAGGAGATCATGCCCATCATGGCGCCGATGAGGACAAAGAGCCGGACCCAGTTGAGTCCCGTACCGCCGGGCAAGAGCGACAGCCGCTTCAGGGCGTTGACCACCGGAGCCGCATCGCCCATCACCGACTGCCAGGGGACAATGCCGCTGAGCACGATGGCGACTCCGCCATAAAGCAAGGTACAGGCCAGCAGGGTGGCGAGAATGCCAATGGGCATGTCGCGCTGCGGATTTTTGCACTCCTCTGCCGCCGTGGAGACCGAATCAAAGCCGATGTAGGTGAAGAAGATGATGGAGCCGCCGGTCAGAACGCCGGTCCAGCCGTTGGGCATGAAGGGGTGCCAATAGTGCGGCTTGACGAAGCTAGCGGCGGCGAAGATGAAGACCAGAATGGCGGCGATCTTGACCAGCACCAGGATGTTGTTGGTGCGCGCCGACTCCTGGATGCCGCGCACCAGGAGCACGGTGAGAACCATGACCACCAGGAAGGCGGGAATGTTGAAACCGAAGTGCCAGCCGGTGCCGTAGAGGGTGTTGCCTGTGAAGTCCTGCAAACCGGTGGGCAGATAAGCGGGCGAGATCCATCGCAGCGGGGGGTGGAAGCCGAACCAGTCCAGCAGATCGACAATGTGCGCGGAAAGCCCCACGCTCACGCTCATGTTGCTGAAGGCGTATTCCAGAATCAGGTCCCAGCCGATGATCCAGGCTACCAGTTCGCCGAGGGTGGCATAGGTGTAGGTGTAGGCCGAGCCGGCGATGGGGATCATGGAGGCCAGTTCGGCATAACAGAGGCCCGTGAAGACGCAGACGATGGCCACCAGCACCAACGAGAGCGCCAGCGCCGGTCCCGCGCCCGGCCGCCCGGCCAGGGCTGTGTGATAGATCAGATAGTGCAGCAGGGGCGTGTCGCGGACGTTGGGTACATCGAACTTCTGGCCCGCCATGGCCGTGCCGATCACCGTAAAGATGCCCGAGCCGATCACGGCGCCGATGCCGAGCGCCGTCAGAGACCACGGGCCCAGCGACTTCTTCAGCGCATTCTGGGGCTCTTCCGACTCGCGGATGAGCTTGTCGATCGACTTGCGGGCAAGCAGTTGACTGGGCAGTGCAGTTCTCCTCATCGCGCCAACGGCAGAGTCCTGTCGCTTCAGGGGCGGGACGGTAGAGGGCAATTCCCCTGGGTCAGGATGCCTTCGCCGAAATCTGCAGGACGAGGAATTCCCAAGAGGGTTCCTCGCTGGTCAAATCGGGCTGGGGCGGGACGGCAAAAGGAGAAAGGCCGCTGAATAGAAGGGCCGAATGCCGGACCGGCATAATGAGGCGAGCCGGCCCGGAACCCAGTCGATGCAGGCGGCGATTAACGCTTGGAAACGCCGCGCGCCAACTTCTTTACCTTCTTCTTCTTGGAGCCGCGCGGTTCAGTCTGCTTGGCCTTGGGGGCGGCCTTCTTGCGGGCTGCGCGCTTCACTTCTTTGCGTTCTTTTTTGTCTTCAATCTTGGTGGTATCTGCCACTTCAAACCTCTTCCGCTCAAATCTCTTCAGGTCTTCCCGCAAATCGCGTGAATATAACCCTTATGTTAACAGGGATTGTCCGGCGGCGAAAGCGCGGCGGGCATGTAAAGAGCGGCGCCCGACCTATTTCCAGCGTACAATGAAGATAGTTTCGAAGAATTTGTACCGTAGGGTTAATTAGAAAAGCCTGCTCGGCCTTGCTGCCCCACCGCTTCTGACGAGCTACGCAGTCCACGCACCAATCACCAGCTATCGGAGTAAAATTTATGCGTTCCGACCAAATACATCGCGCGCTAGCGCAGGGAATGAATCGCTTTGAAGTCTGTCAGCTTGTAGCTAAAGGCGTTAAGGCCACGCACAAGACGGGCGGGCGTTTTGAAGATTCGATCAACGACGTTCTGCAATATTTAGGCTCGCACGAGACGACGCAGAAGACCATTCATACCCAGCCCGAAACTGCCGAAGCCGCAGCCAAGGCGCTCAAAACAGCAGCATAGAGCGAGTATCGACGGCGCACACCCTTGCCAACCCCATAAAGGTTGGCATTTCCTTTTTATGGCCTTGGGAATGGCCCTCGGTCGGAGGTCCCTCTCAAGAAAAGGGCCGCTCAAAGTGAGTGGCTTCGGTGGATCGCGCTTTTTGGGAACCGCGCTCCGCGGGGACGGAAGTAACTTAAAAAGCTCCGGATGCACAAAAGGGACGGCAGGTATGCCGTCCCTTTGTTCTTGATTCCGAATGGGTAGATCCCGAATCAGACGCAGAGGTCGTTAGACGACCTGAACGTTCTCAGCCTGCCAGCCCTTGGGACCCTTGGTCACGTTGAACTGGACGCGCTGGCCCTCTTGAAGCGAACGGAAACCGTTCGACTGGATGGCGGTGTGATGAACGAATACGTCTTCGCCGTTCTCACGGCTCAGAAAACCAAAACCCTTGGCGTCATTAAACCACTTAACTGTGCCTTGTTCCATGTGTGTTGCTCCTCATACTACTGATTTACCGCACGAACGCAATGTGGAAGTGTTTGCGAGTAGGCGGTAACCGGAACAGGCAATGACTTCGTAATCGAATTCTACGATCTGAACTGAGTGTAGCACGGAACCAACTCGCAGCCAGGAAAAGTTTTTTATAGCAAGAATGCTTACCCGGAGTATCCCGTTTCGGGCCATTGTCCCGCCGCAAAGCCGGCAAGAGGCAGGTCCCTGGGAAGAAAGGGTACACTCTTTCTGGCCTGGAGGGCGTGCGCTGTGAGCGTTGGAGACAGCCGGGTTCTTGCCATCAACCCTGGATCGACGACCACCAAGTTCGGCGTTTTTGCCCGGACGGGCGCCGAATGGGTGGGTGCAGTCCGTCATCGCGACGACGAACTGGAGCAGTTCCGCGGACAATCCGCGCTGGCGCAGCTGGAGTTTCGCGCGGCTCCGCTGCGCAAGGCGCTGGAAGAGGCCGGGTACAATCTCACCTCGTTTGCCGCATTCGCGGGACGCGGCGGACTGCTACCACCCATGACCTGCGGCTCCTACCTGGTGGACGAGGCGATGGTCGAGGAACTGCGCCTGGCGCGCCGCGGAGATCATCCGTGCAACCTGGGCGCCGTGTTGGCGCTCAAGTTTGCGCAGGCTGCGGGGGTGAGCGCGTACATCGTCGATCCGGTGACGGTGGACGAGTGGCAGGACTGCGCGCGTCTCTCCGGTTCGCCGCTGGCGCCGCGCTCCCCCATCGGCCACGCCCTGAACATCAAGGCCGTAGCCAAACGCTTTGCACGGGAAAAGCATTGCCCATACGAAACCCTGAAACTCATCGTGGCGCATCTCGGTAGCGGCATCACCGTCTCTGCCCACCGCGGCGGAAGAATGATCGACAACAACACCATCGAAGAAGGCCCCTTCGGCCCCGACCGCACTGGAGCGCTTCCCATGCAGGCATGGCTCAAGGTCTGCTTCAGCGGCAAATACAACCAGAAGCAGCTCGACCGACACCTCTTCGGCGAGGGCGGCCTTTTCGCCTACCTGGGCACGCGGGACCTCCAGGAAGTCGAGCGGCGCATCGATGCAGGAGACGCCTTTGCCGCGCAGGTCTTCGAATCCATGACCTACCAGATTGCAAAAGAAATTGGCGCCATGGCGGCGGTTCTGAAGGGCCGGGTGGACGCACTGCTGCTCACCGGCGGCATGGCACACGCCGAGCGGATCGTAAGCCGGCTGCGCGAGTATGTGAATTGGGTTGCGCCCATCTCCGTCTATCCCGGCGAAGACGAACTGCAGGCGCTCGCCGAAGGCGTCTTCCGTGTGCTCGACGGCGAGGAGCCAGCAAGGCGAATGTGCGATTCGACCCCGGCCAGAGCGGACAGAGAAGCGCTGGTGATTGGTCTGGAATGAGGGAAGAGATTGGCTTGTTTGCGGTTGCCTTTGAGAGAGCCGCCAAGGGAAAAGCGAAAACTTGACAGCGGGATGCGACTTTAGAGAATCTTCTGGCGTCCCTGATGTAGGACGGTGGCCGACTGGCCAATTGGTTCGCAGGCGACCGGGCAGTGGAGCCTGGATGTATCCACAGAAAATTCAAGGGAGAACGAAACAATGAAACTTCGCAGCGTTCTGGTGATGACGATGTTGGCGGCGGGTTTGGCTTTGTCCGCATTTGCAGCCAACATCGACGGAAAATGGAAGGCAACCTTCGACACGCAGATGGGCGAGCAGCATTACACCTACACCCTCAAAGCCGACGGCGAGAAACTCACCGGCACGGCCCAGAACGACCGGGGGTCCGTCGAGATCGCGGATGGAACGATCAAGGGCGACGATGTCTCCTTTGTCGAAAACCTTGACTTTAATGGCAACAAGATTGCGATCACCTACACGGGTAAGATCTCAGGAGACGAGATCAAGCTCACGCGCAAGGTGGGAGATTTCGCAACCGAAGAGCTCGTGGCGAAACGAGAGAAGTAAATCTACGGTGTTTTCCGAAGTGGTGTGAACTTTGTGACTGAGTTGTCGCCAGGCGCTTCTTGATGTCGCGCTAGCTTGGGGGAGCGGTTTCGCTCTACACTATCGCGGAAAATGCTATATCGAGCGGTTCAGTGTTCATCAAGCAAGAAGGTGTCCCAGGTGTCCATGCCTGGGACGCCTTCTTGTTTTCAGTGATGGATGACGGACCTACATCTTCTGCAGATTCGCGAACTTTTCCATCAGCTTCTTCATTCCGTGGCGGACAAAAAGGACAGTGAGCTTGGCGTCTTCGCCGTTGCCTTCGCGCATGAGGATGGTGCCCTCGCCGTACTTCGCGTGGCGAACGCGCTGGCCCTTCTTGAGCCCCGTCGCGCCGGTTGGCTTGGCAACTTCGAGGGCGGGGCGGGGCAGGGCGCCGGGCTTGAGCGCGCCACCCGTGCCGCCAAAGAAGCGGGCAATATTGTCGATGGAGTGTCCGTCCACGCCGCCCTCTTTTGCAGTGGTTTCGCTGTTGCTTGAAGTAGCAGGGCCAGGTTTCGGGCTGGGAGAGGCGGGCTTGGCGCTGGCCGTCATCCAGGGGGCCACAAAGGGCTTGGAGGAATCGAGGTCGATTCCGAATCTCTTGTGCCCGCCGCTGCTTTGATGGACCGGGCCGCGCGGCGCATCCTGATTCTCGTCCTCGTAGTTGTAGTGCCGATCGGTGAACTCCGAAGATTGTCCGGCGCGCTGGCCTGCCCTGTGTCCATAGCCGGGGGTAGCCCACGCAGGGCTGTTGCCGGTCAGGTTCTCGACCAGTTGGTTGGGGACTTCCTCTAGGAAACGCGACGGGACGCTCATCTCCGGCGCCTCGTTGCCGTACCGGCGTCGATAGATAGCGCGGGTAAGAATCAGCGTGTTCATGGCGCGCGTCATGCCGACGTAGCAAAGGCGACGCTCCTCCTCCAACTCCTCGGGATTGTTGAAGGTGCGCGAATGGGGGAAAAGTCCCTCCTCCAGGCCGGCGAGAAAGACCAGCGGGAACTCCAGCCCCTTGGCGGCGTGCAGAGTCATCAGGGTGACGCGGGAGTCGGGGTCGAACTTGTCGGTGTCTGACGAGAGGGCCGCGTGGTCCAGAAAGTCGGCCAGGGTCTCGCCGCGGGCTTCGGCGTCGTGGGCTGCGTTGGCCAGTTCCTTCAGGTTTTCAATGCGGCTGAAGGATTCGGGCGACCCCTCGGTCTCCAGAGCCTTGATGTAGCCGGAGCGGTCGATGAGGAAGCGGATCAGCTCGGGGAGTGTGGCGGAGTCGCCGGGGGAGCGGAAGGCGCTGCCTTGCCCTTTCTCGTCTGCCGCGACCTCTTCCGCGTCGGACTCAAAGTCCGGGCTAGGTTGCGCCGCTTTCTTCGTTACCTGAATCTTCGGGGTCCGCTTGGCGGGCGCATCATCGAAAGGCGAAAAGTGCGAGGCATCAAGCAGAGAGAGCTGGCTGTCGTCCTCACTGCCAAAGTTGAAGCTGGTGGCGGATTCGGCGCTGGCTGCGTCGGCCGTCGTGGCACCGAAATCAAAGCCGGTGTCGCTCTCCTGGTCTTCGGCTACGTCGGCGGAAAGCTTCCCGGCAAAGTCGGGGTCCATCATGGCCTGGGCGTCGAGAATGAGTTGGCGGAAGGAATCCAGAGCCATCTGCGCACGGGTGGGAATCAGCTTGTGCGCCAGCGCGTCGGCCAGTGCGTCCCAGGTGGACTTGCCGGTTTCCAGAGCCAGGCGCTCCAGCGTTTCCAGGGTGGTTTTGCCAATGCCCCGGACCGGAGTGTTGATGACCCGCTGCAAAGCCATGGAATCGTGGGGATTGCGGACCAGGCGCAGGTAGCCGAGCAGGTCCTTGATTTCAGCGCGCTCGTAAAAGCTGAACCCTCCGACCATGGTGTAGGAGATGTTGTAGCGCCGCAGCGCTTCTTCCACCAGGCGGGATTGCGAGTTGGTGCGATACAGAACGGCGCAGTGCGCCCCGCCGGGGTTTTCGTTCTCCGACGACTGGGCCTCGCGCAGAAACTTCTGGATGCGGTCGGCAATGAAGAGGGCTTCGTTTTCGCCGTCGGGAGCCTCGTAGTAGCCGATCAGCGAGCCGCCCTGGCGGTCTGTCCAGAGCTTCTTGCCCTTGCGCTGCAAGTTGTTGGCGACGACAGCGCCGGCAGCTTCCAGAATCACCTGCGTCGAGCGGTAGTTCTGCTCCAGACGCACGATCCTGGCGTTAGGAAAGTCCTTCTCGAATTCCAGAATGTTGCGAATGTCGGCGCCGCGCCAGGAATAGATACTCTGGTCTTCGTCGCCCACGGCGCACACGTTCTTGGTTTCGCCGGCCAGAAGCTTCATCAGCTCGTACTGGGGGCGGTTGGTGTCCTGGTACTCATCTACCAGGAGGTAGCGGTAGCGGCGCTGGTAGCGCTCGCGCACCTCGGACGAAACCTTCAGCAGCCGCACAGCTTCCAGCAGAAGGTCGTCGAAGTCCAGGGCGTTGTTTTTGCCGAGCTCGGTCTTGTACGCCTGGTAGATGTGGGCGATGCGTTCGTTGTTGGGATCCTTGGAGCTGAGGTAATACTCCTGCGGATCGACCATGTGGTTCTTGGCCCAGGAAATCTTGCCCAGCACGGTGCGCGGGGTCAGTTGCTTGGTGTCCAGCCCCATCCGCTTCATCGCCTGCTTCACGATTGCTTGCTGGTCGTTCTCGTCGTAGATGGCAAACGAGCGGGTCAGACCCTCGCCGCCCACCCTCAGTGCCTCAATGTCGCGCCGCAACATGCGCACGCAGAGCGAGTGGAAGGTGCACAGAAGCGGCTTGGCCAGCGAGGAGTGGTCGAGCAGCTTCTCCACGCGTTCGCCCATTTCCTTGCTGGCCTTGTTGGTAAAGGTCACGGCCAGAATGGAATCGGGGGCAACGCCTTTCTCGCGGATCAGCCACGCAATGCGGCTGGTGATGACGCGGGTCTTGCCCGAGCCGGCTCCGGCCAGGATCAGCAAGGGGCCTTCCGTGGCCTCGACGGCGGCACGCTGTTCGGGATTCAGTTTGGCGATGAGCTCTTGCAAGGCAATGTCCGAGGGGAAGGATCCTTCTCTTAGTGTACCGTCCGGGGCGTTTGAAGGCTGAGGCCGCCCCGTTCAGAGTGTTCGCAACAACCTGATGGCACTACCGCCAATCGTCGCCTGCGTTGGCCAGCCCTTGATTCATGACGGACTCGAAGCCAACGTGCTTCTTGATGAAGATCTCGCTGAAGGCGCGGTCCTGGCGCAGGAGAATGGCCTGCACCCGCACCAGCTCCAGCAAGGCGAGAAACATTGCGATCAGAGCGCGCTCGGAGCGGGTGTGGCTCAGCAGGCGCCGCAGGGCCACCGGTTTGTCCTCCATGGTGAGCCGGCGCGCAAGGAACTGGACCATCTGGCCCACGGTGACGGAATCCTCTTCCAGGTTGAAGGAGGGCCGCTTGCGCGCGCGCTCCAGAATGTCGCGGAAGATGCGCACCAAGTCAACCGTGTCGGCGGCAATCTCCGGCTCCGCGGCCGCATCGTCCTTGAATTCGCGCACGCCGGGGTTAGTCCAGCTTGCCGCCTCCAGCATCTGCTTCTGTTGCAGCATCTGGGCGGCATTCTTGAAGCGCTCGTGTTCCAGCAGGCGCTCGACCAACTCGCGGCGGGGATCCTCGGCGGCATCGTCGGGGCCGGAGGGTGAACGCGGCAACAGCATCTTGCTCTTGATGTGAATCAGCAGTGAAGCGGTGTAGATGAACTCACCGGCCACATCCACGTCGCCAGCCTTCAACTGGTTCACATAGGCCAGGAACTGCGCCGTGATGGTGGCGATGGGAATGTCGTAGATGTCGATGTCCTGCTTGCGGATCAGGTCCAGCAGCAGGTCGAGGGGGCCGTCGTAGACCTGGCCCACGATG
>Ga0255356_1001340_pt1 | contig 15630 bp, 8 predicted proteins | sample HBST100metaG_FD_189944 | JGI IMG/M metagenome (GOLD analysis project Ga0255356, IMG submission 189944) | Peat soil microbial communities from Stordalen Mire, Sweden - H.B.S.T100 | ecosystem: Environmental > Terrestrial > Soil > Wetlands > Peat | place: Sweden: Norrbotten County, Stordalen Mire... | reverse complement strand
CTGGCATAGAGGAGAGCGTAGCCCTCGACCTCAACAGCCCCACCCTCGGCGCTCACCTCATCTCCGCTATTGGCGACTACGGCGGTTATGTCCACTGGGATCTGGATCATCCGGCGCCCGAGGGTGCTTCTGCGCCGCCGCGCATGAGCAACACCACGGGCGTTGCCTCCGCAGCCCTTCGCCCCGATCTCATTGTTCGCGTTGGCATCAACGCCGAGCATAAGCCTGCCGATAACATCAGCTATTCGCTCGATGAAGGCCACACGTGGAAACCAACTTCCACCGCACCTACTCCCGGAAGTTATGCTGGATCGATAGCCGTCTCGGCCGACGGCAGCACGTGGATCTGGACACCAGAGCACCAAGCTGCCTATGTTACTCATAATCTGGGCGCCACTTGGGCTGCCGTGCAGGGGCTTCCTGTGGGGCTTCGCGTCATTGCTGACCCGGCTACCCCGCAATTGTTCTACGCCATTTCACTCGCGGATCAAACCCTCTACAGCAGTAGCGATGGAGGTGCCGTTTTCACCGCGCAGCATGTCACGTTGCCAGGTGCCTCTCCCATACTTGCCCCGCCCGCTCGTGGCGATGAGCGTGGAGGCCAGGATCGCATCTACGCCGCTCCAGGCCGTGTATCAGACCTTTGGCTGGCCGCCTTTGACGGCCTATACCGCGCGCTTCCAGGAAACCAGCAAAGCGCCGCCAACGCATCATTCGTCCGCCTTCCGGGCGTTGAAGAAATTCATGCTTTCGGCTTCGGCAAGTCGGCTCCGCAGCAATCCTATCCAGCGCTCTACCTCGCCGGAACCATTCATGGCCAGCCCGGAATCTTCCGCTCCACGGATGAGGCGCGAAGCTGGGTGAGGATCAATGACGACCAGCACCAATTAGCTCTGATTCTGCAAATTGCCGGTGATCCGCGCATATATGGACGAGTCTATGTCGGAATTCACGGCCGCGGTATCTTCTACGGTGATCCTGTAGCACGCTGAAGCTGAGTGTAATAAGACAGCCGACACAAACGCGCGGAGTAGCTTATTAAGCTGCTCCGCGCGTTTGTGTCAATTACCTGTTGTGCCAGCGCCCTATTTGCAAGTCGTTCCGTTAACAGCGAACGACGTGGGCACTGCATTGGTGACGTTGTTCCAGGTTCCGTTGAATCCCATGCCGGTATAACTGCTGCCTGCCGGGATGCTTCCGTTATAACTCAGATTGTTCACTGTTACGTTGGCCCCGCTCTGGGTCTCCGCACCGTTCCAGAGCGAAGTAATCGTCTGCCCATTCGCGAAGGCCCAAGTCAGCGTCCAACTGCTGAGAGCTGTAGTCCCGGTGTTCTGGATGGTAATGGCCGCTCCAAAGCCGCCGCCCCACTGGCTTGAAATCGTGTAGACGACGTGGCAAGCAGTGCCGGTAGTTGCCGAATTGACGGTAAGTGCAATGGTTGTGGATGCGGTTACGGTGCCAGAGGTTCCTGTGATAGTGACCGTAGACGTACCCGCGGTGGCTGTGCTGCTAGCCGTCAGCGTAAGTACGCTGCTGCCGGTAGTTGGATTAGTAGCAAAGGCGGCCGTAACTCCGCTGGGCAATCCAGATGCTGCAAGAGTAACGCTGCCGATGAATCCACCAACGTCAGTGACCGTGATGGTGTCAGTCCCGCTGCTGCCCTGGGTTACGGACAGAGCAGACGCTGACGGAGCGAGTGTAAAGCTTGATGCAGGGCTGACGGTAAGTGCGATGGTTGCTGTTGCGGTCACCGTGCCGGACGTTCCCGTGATGGTCACTGTGGAAGTTCCGGCAGTGGCCGCGCTGGTAGCTGTGAATGTGAGAACGCTGCTGCCTGTGGTTGGATTAGTGGCAAAGGCGGCAGTAACTCCGCTGGGCAATCCTGATGCAGCAAGAGTTACGCTGCCGGTGAATCCACCAACATCAGTGACCGTGATGGTGTCGGCCGCTGTCTTCCCCTGTACAACTGTCAAAGAGCTTGCTGAAGGCGCGAGTGTAAAGCTCGACGCTGGACTGACGGTAAGTGCGATGGTTGTTGTAGCAGTTACAGAGCCGGAAGTCCCCGTGATGGTCACAGTGGATGTCCCGGCAGTGGCCGCGCTGGTTGCTGTGAACGTAACAACGCTGCTCCCGGTAGTGGGGTTGGTGCCAAATGCGGCAGTAACTCCGCTGGGCAGCCCGGATGCGGCAAGCGTAACACTGCCTGTGAATCCGCCAAGATCAGTTACCGTGATGGTATCGGTCGCAGTCTTGCCCTGAATAATAGAGAGGTTAGCCGCAGATGGGGCCAGAGTAAATCCAGCGGATGAACTGCTGGGAGGGGTCCCCGTTCCCATGATGATGCCGCGGCCGTTAGTTCCCACGTAGACGGTTCCAAAGACCTGTGGATCACCGGTCATGGCTTGACTTGCGGCACCGTACTCATGTGCGGCGTCATTGATCTGAGTCCACGTGGATCCTTCATTGGTGGAGGCGAAGATGCCGCGTACACCGTTGATCTCAGCATTGGTAAACAACGTGAGATAAGTACCGCCAGGAGCAGCCTTCCCGAATCCAATAACATCGGCCTGCGTCACGTTCGTCAGTTTAGTAAAACTGGCGCCGCTATTGGTCGAATGCCATAACCCGTACATGCCGTTGGCAACGCTTCCGCCAGCAACCCAAACATCGCCCGTTACTCCAGGCAAAGCTTTCATGCTAACGGGATCGCCCGATACAGGCAGCCCTGTTGCGGCCGTAGCTGTAAAGGTCACTCCGCCGTTTACACTTACATAGAACTGGCCGGCAGCGTAATAGTAAAACTTCAGAGGGTTCACGCGATCTGAGGCGATAATGCCTCCCGCGGGGGCACCCGTTGAAGCCGTCCAGCTACTGCCTGTACTGGTGGAATAGAAAGGCACCATGCTGCCTGGAGCCCACACAACACGGCTAGCATCCGCCGCCGCTGCAATCGTTCCGCCGCTACCAGTGGTATAGCCCGGAGGATCGACAGCTCCTGCATACCATGCGGTTTCACTTGTGCCAGCCGAGTAAGTGAACGCGGAACTGGTAACCACCGGACTAGCCGTAGGGCTACCGTTGCCTACCATGGCCATAAAAGTAGGCGATAACTCGGCGTAATCGATACTTGTGCGCGTCCCAAAGAACGGAATAGCCCATGGGAAGGTGGGGGCGGTAGTCATACTCGTGTGAATGAATCCGCCGATATCTCCCATCACGCTGTATAGATGCGCGCCCCCGCCTGCTGGCGGACTGACCAAACCGAGCACTGATGTTTCTTCAATCCCCATCGATGCATCTGAGAGGGCAAACTGCGTGCCAGCATCCCAATTGGTAAGGTTTTCCGTGCCCCACATCGTCATGCCAGTTCCATACAACATGTGGTTCGAGTTAAACGGATCAATCGCCAAACCCGATACCATCCAGCCAAGTTCTGGCGCGAATATGGGCGCCACGGGATTGGTATCTCCCTCATTCAGCCACGGTGCGGCAGAGTCATTCAGTGTGTACATAAAGCTGCGGCTGGGATAACTCGTCCAGTTCCAAATCTGGGACCAGGTAGCTCCAGAATTGGTACTGCGCCAGAAGATCGTATCTGGCCACCATGAGTTAAAGGCTGAGACCATAAGTGTGGTCGGAACCTGTGGGTCGACAGCCAGCCCGCAGTAGCCGAAATAGTCGGAGCCACTGGCGGTGGTAGGAACGACCGGTGCAATTTGAGTCCACACGCCGGTTGCAGTGTTGTACTGTTGGACGTCTCCCATGGTGCCGTCATAAGGTCCAGCCCCATTACTATAGGTGATGTAAAGCATACCTGTAGTCGGTGCCAGCACGGCGCGATCAGGGAAGAAGCCTGGGCCAGGCGCGTTGGAGGCCACCGACCAACTAGCGCCGTTAGTGCAAGCAACCGTTCCTGTCGTTTGAGTTCCGGTCAGTGTACAAGTAGGTTGACCGGGCACAGCGGCCCATGTAGTCCCACCGTTCTTGGTTACATAGATATTTGTGCCGTCAGGTTGCGCGACACCGACATAGATGGTCTGCGTAGCCTTTCCCGACGAACCACTCCGCGGGTCAAAGACAACCCAGGCGGGTCCAATGATGTCCCCTTGGTACACATCGCCCGGCAACACCGCATAGGTACCAGGCTGCGGAAAGCTGGATACCTTGCTCCAGGTAAGTCCAGAATTGGTGCTCTCCCAAAGACCGTTTCCGCTTCTAGCTGCAAAGAACAAGATGCTGTTGAGATTAGGATCAATCGCCAAACGCTCGCCCATATTGCGCGCGGGCATGTTACCGCCCATTTTGAAAGGCATGGCTACCTGAGTAAAGGTGCTCCCTTGATTGTTCGAAATCAAAAGTGTTCCGTTTGTAGTTGACCAAGCATTCGTGTACATGCCGGTCATGATGTATAGGTTGTTTGGATTCACCGGATCGGTCGCCAGACTCTCCACACCCAAACTGCTCCAATTGGCCCACGTCGTAAAATCCATCAACGGAACCCAGAGATTTGTCGTGGCGTTCCACTTATAGGCGCCGCCGATGTCAGTGCGTGCGTAAATGAGATTCTGCTGTGACGGGTTAAAGATAATGTTTGGAATGTAACCACCACCCGCACCCGTATAGACGTTGCCCCAGGTGTAACCTGCAGCGTTAGCTTGTCCAAACGCACTGCTGCAAGATAAGGTGACTGCAAACGCACACAAGACGATCATGCGCAGGAAGACTGACGTTGAAACTACTTGCCTGTTCGTTGGAATCATTTCATTTCCTCGCTTTTGCACGGTATCTCACGCTGATGCCGAGGGCACAACCTGCAATCGTATGTCTCCCTGCATTGCATGGGGTTTGGTTTTGAGCGATGGGCAGCGCAGATCAATCGATCTGCGCTGCCCACCTTCTAGGTGTTCTTTCAAAGTTGCCCTCAGCGTCCTATTTGCGCGTTGTTCCATTAACAGCAAATGACGTGGGCACTGCGTTGATGACATTGTCTAGGTTCCGTTGAATCCCGCGCTGCTAGAACCTCCACCTGCCGGAAAGTACAAGGAAGAGAGTTATGGCAGGGATTCAGCTCTGAAACAGAGGGAATGCACTCCGATTCGAATCTAAGCAGAGGCGCATCGTTACGTGCGGCCGTTTAAGTGGTCGGTGTTAACGGTGGCCAGCGCACGTTCGAATTGCAGTCTGCTGTGAGCGAGAAGTTGTGGATGAGTGCATTGTCGTTCAATCAATCGGTGAGCACATGACTGCTCACATGGGGGAGGGAACTGCCAAGACATGGTTTCTCCTTTACATCACATGGCCCACATACATGGCTCAATGCCTGAGTACAATTCGCAGTAAGATGCCGATATCGGAGTCTTATCCGCGGTGGGTGTGATAAGTGACTTGCCCGTGAATTCGTGCGCGTTGTAAAGTGTTGCAGAATTGCAAAGGAGAAAACTACCATGCTCCGCGCTAAGTTTCTGAGCGCGGGCTGTTTCAGAAATGACCCATAACACTGGGGCTGCTAGCTCACCAGTGGACCTTGCCGAGACAACTAAAAATAAGACAGCAATTAACTCTGGCAGACAAACCCGCCAAAGTTGCGGTTGCATATGTGACCCGCTTCCGGTCAGAAATTGACGTGTGTGCAACTGCGGGACAAATGCTAGTACGCCTGAATCAAAAATGGAAGGTTACGGAAGTAAGATTACGAGAATGGCGGCCTTGAGTAAGGATTCAGGCTCTCGCAAAAAATAGAGAGAATATGTAGAATCAAAAAGATAGGAAATATGGCTACCCCTAGTCCTGGTCAGTTCCGAGTCCGATCCATCCCCTACGCAGCCTTTTCTCCTGAATTTTCGCGCCCTGCAGTTCTGGTGGTGGGTACGCCTGTGCTCCTTGTGTGAATGCACAAGATAGGCTTCCGCGCTATGCCCTTGGTCACGGCTATCAGGTGGAAGAGATTGCTATCCTTAAAATGATCGCCCAAAAGGACCATATCAATGAAAAGTCTTGCAGTTTTGACAAGCGGGGGAGACGCTCCGGGGATGAATGCCGCGATCCGCGCGGTGATTCGAACGGGACAAGCCCGAGGGATCAATACCTTTGGCGTGTATCAGGGATATTCGGGACTCATTGAAGGAAACTTCAAGAGGCTTGGCGCGCGCGACGTGGGCAGCATCATCCAGCGCGGCGGAACCATGTTAGGATCGGCACGCTGCCCTGAGTTTCATGCCGAAGAGGGCGTAGAGTTGGCCATTCGCAGGTTGCGCGGCGCTGGCATTGACGGCCTCGTGGTGATCGGCGGCAATGGCTCACAGACCGGCGCCAATGCGCTGCGAAAGATGGGGTTTCCCGTCGTCGGTGTAGCTTCCACCATCGACAACGATCTTTTTGGTTCGGATATCACGATCGGCGTGGACACCGCTCTCAACGTGGCCCTGAACGCCATCGATAATCTAAAGGTAACTGCCTCGTCGCATCGTCGTGCCCTGCTGGTCGAGGTCATGGGAAGAAAATGCGGCTACCTTGCTCTGATGGCCGGTATCGCCGGCGGAGCAGAAGCCATCGTTATTCCCGAGGTGGAGGTGGTCCCAGAGCAGTTGGCTGAGCGCATCCAGGATGTCTATGAGCGCGGCAAACCTCACGCGATTGTTGTCGTGGCGGAGGGGGCCAAATATAACGCCGAAGGCCTGTGCCAATACTTTGAAGAACACGATCTGTTGCGGGGCTATGAATTTCGCTCCACCGTGCTGGGCTATGTGCAGCGCGGCGCCGTACCCACCTGTTCTGACCGTCTGCTGGGCACCCGGCTGGGGTCGGAAGCAGCGGAGCAGATCATCGCGGGCAACTCGGGCGTCCTCGTAGGCGTCATCAAGAGTGAGTTGACGACGACCCCGCTCGAGGAAGTCGTCGTAGGCCATAAACCGCTAGATCCCTGGTTTCTGAAGGCCTCGGATATGCTGGCGCGGTAAGCGTACTCCTGGCAAAACCTGTCTCGGTGCTCATATCTCGCGATCTGAAGGGAGGGCTCACGTTGAGAGCCCTCTCTTCATTTAGTGCGGAGTTTTGAGGTGCGTTTGCCTCATGCTTTCCAGGCTATTTGCACGGCTTGAATGAAATCGTTTACCATGCGCGTTTATGAGCAATTCAGCTTACTTCTTGTCTGCTATTTTGTTTTTGGCTACGCCGTTTGCCGTTGCCCAGGCTCCCACCGCAAGCCCCGACCCTTTCGCGCCGACCCGCGACACCAAATCTGCCGCCGAAATCGATCGTGAATGGCAACAATCGGGGGCGAAGTTCAGTGCTGAGCGCAGCCGTCTTCTGGCCGAGGCCGACAGGCAGGCCAGCGACGGCCCCTTCCGCGCCGACTGGGCCACTCTGGTCAAGTATCAGCAGCCGCAGTGGTACAAGGACGCCAAGTTTGGCATCTTCATCCATTGGGGCGTGTACTCGGTGCCAGCGGCGGAGGATGAGTGGTATCCGCGCAATATGTACCGGCCCACTGAGGGCGCTTACAAAAACTTTCAAGAGCATTTTGCCTCAAAGGATCCGGCCCTGAAGAATGGAGCCCTCGCGAGCAAGCCCTCCTCTGCGGAGTCGCACGAGATGCGTGGCTACAAGGATCTGATCCCTCTCCTCAAGGCCGAGCACTTCGATGCAGCAGCCTGGGCCAAGCTCTTCAAGGAATCAGGCGCGCAGTATGTGATTCCCGTAGCCGAGCATCACGATGGTTTTGCGATGTACGACTCGGGGCTCTCGGACTGGACTGCAGTTAAGATGGGGCCTAAACGCGACGCGATTGGCGAGTTGGCCAAGGCCATTCGCGCCGAGGGGCTGCACTTCGGCTTGAGCTCTCACCGCGCTGAGCATGACTTTTTCCTCGACGGCGGCCGCACCATCCACTCCGATGTGAACGACCCCAAATATGCCTCATTCTACGGTCCGGCGCACGAGTGGATGGCCTCCGAAAATGATGATCACAACCAAATAAACGACTGGACCTATGTCAGCCAGGCATGGACCGACGACTGGCTGGCCCGCAGCACGGAGCTAGTGGAGAAGTACAAGCCGGAGGTGGTCTACTTCGACTGGTGGATCGGGAATCCGCACTTTCGTGGCTCTGTCGCCGAGTTTGCCGCTTCTTATTACAACTACGCTGTGGCCCACGGCTATACAGGAGTGATCGATTTCAAGGACTATGGCTTGAACTGGAAGGCGGGCGTGCGGGACTTTGAACGCGGCCAGCAGGACCACATCTTCCCCGACCACTGGCAGACTGATACCTCCGTCAGCAACGCCAGTTGGGGCTACCTTGAGCACGACACCTTCAAGACGCCAGATCTGCTGATTCGCCAGTTGGTCGACATCGTAAGCAAGAACGGCAATCTGCTGCTCAACATCGGTCCGCGCGCTGACGGCACCATCCCCGACGAAGTCCAGGCAACGCTCCGGGCGATGGGTGCGTGGCTCACCGTAAACGGCGAGGCTATCTACGCGACCACCACGTGGAAGAGCTTCGGTGAAGGGCCGACGCAGATCAAGCCTGGTGCCTTCCACGACACCGACACCAAGCCGTATACGTCGCAAGACTTCCGCTTCACCGCCAAGGGAGCCACGGTGTATGCCATCGGCATGGCCTGTCCTGCAGACGGGAAAGCGACCATTCACTCACTCGGATGGGCTCACGAGGGGAGCACGCTTCCGATCGCTTCGGTCCAATTGCTCGGCTCTTCCGGCAAGGTGACCTGGGCGCAGAACGCTGATGCGCTTGAGGTGACGCTGCCGGCCGAAGCTGCCTGCAAATATGCCTACGCTCTCAAGGTGACTCCGGCGACGAAATAATCGCACCGGCGACATCGGCGGATCAGCCGGCCCACACGTTTACCATCGAAGCATGGCGCTCGTTGAGGTGGATACAGTTTGGAAGAGCTATCCCCGGCAGGTGGGATTCAGAACAGTGCAGTGTCCTGTCGTTGAGGACGTGTCGCTCACGATTGAATCTGGTGAGACGCTGGGGCTGGTCGGCGAGTCGGGCTCGGGCAAAACGACCGTGGCGCGCATGATTCTAGGTCTCGTCGCGCCCACTCGGGGCAGTGTCCGCGTAGACGGCACAGATGTGGCACATGCCTCGCGCGCTGAGTTGCATCGTCTGCGCCGTCAGATGCAGCCCGTCTTCCAGGATCCCTATGCCGCCCTCAATCCGCGCATGAAGGTGCTGGAAATTATCACCGAGCCGCTGCTGATTCATCGTCAGGAAACCGCCATCAAGACGGACCCCGCCTCGCTGCGCGCGAAGGCAATCGAATTGCTCAAAGAGGTCGGCCTCGACGAGTCGGCGCTGGGTCGTTTCCCGCATGAGTTCTCCGGTGGGCAGAGGCAGCGCATCAATATTGCTCGCGCGCTCGCGCTCCGGCCGAAGCTGCTGATTTTGGATGAGCCGGTTTCAGCCCTGGATGTGAGCGTGGGAGCACAGATCGTGAATCTGCTGCGGCGGTTGCAACGAGACTATGCGCTTACTTACCTGTTCATCTCGCACTCCATGCCGCTGGTCCGCTATCTGGCTACGCGAATCGCGGTGATGGAGCACGGCCGTCTGGTCGAGACTGGCGAGGCCGTCGCTTTGTGCGCCAATCCCCAAGAGGCTTATACCCGCCAATTGATTCAGGCCACGCCGGAGTTGCCCGCTGGCGTGGCCTGATCAAATTACAAAGCCTTCTGATTGAGGAGTCCTCAGCTTTGAAAGAACACGACAAACGCGCGTCCTTTCAAAGTCGAGGAAATAACCCTACTTCGATTCCGGCTGAGACGGAGTTGTGGTCGCAGCCGGAGCTGCGGGTGCAGTCGGAGTTGGCGGCCCGGCAGGAACCGGAGTAGTTGCCGGTGTAGCTGGCGGTGGTGTGGCTGCTTTGGGAGTGGTTGCCGTAACAGGTGCCGAATTCGGACCAGCCGCAGCCGCTGGTGCCGCCGAAGCTCCTGGCATCGAATGAGCGCCGGCTGGCGGGCGCATTCCGCTCGCTCCGCCGGGGTGCTGAGGCGGCGCGGGCATATCTGTCACGTCCACTAGCTCGATATCAAAGATCAGGTCGGCCTTTTCAGGAATTCCCGGATGCGCGGCATCGGGTCCCGGACGTCCCTTCGCGCCGTAGGCCAGTCGCCAGGGAATGAAGAGACGGCGTTGGCCGCCGATCCTCATGCCTTCAAAGCCTTGATCCCAGCCGGGAATGACGCGGCCATAGCCCTGAGGAAAGCTGATGGGCTGGGGCGGTCCCTGCTTGGGTTTGCCGTCGTCACCCAGAACTGGCTTGCCGTCCTTGCCCTGGAGCGGCTGCCGCGGATGGTCGTCCGTGGAGTCGAATTTGTGTCCGTCCGCTGCCAGCCAGCCCGTGTAGAGCACTTTGTACAGCTTGTTCGGCTCGGCCACGGCACCGGTTCCAATCTTGGTGTCCTGGTAACGCAGGGCAACCGTGAAGAGGGTCTTCTTGAGTCCCTTTACTGGAGGAATGCCGGGAGGCAGCTTCTCAGCCGTTGCCGTGGACTTGGCGGCGGGTTTGGCGGTAGTGGTCGCCGATTTGGCGGCAGTGGACGCACTGACGGCCGGCTTCGCGCTGGGAGTGGCTTGTTTCGTGGGGGTTTGGGCGCTTGCGGCCACGCTGCCGGCCGCCAACAACAGAATCAGAATAGTTGGTTTCATGGCGTTGTTGAACTCCAGATGTTTCTTCACGGAAGTGTATCAGGTGCTCCAGCTCCAGGACATGTACTTAAATCAAAGAGGCTTGGCTCAAAGCGAATTAGCTTGTTGGAGCTTTCATCGCAGCCCCAGCATTCCCGCCAGCAGAGCGGTTCTCGGCGCCAGATGCTCCACCACGACCGATTCATGGCTGGCGTGCGCTCCTTCGCCTACCGCGCCCATCCCGTCCAGCGTAGGAATCCCCAGCGCCGAGGTGAAGTTGCCGTCGGAGCCGCCGCCGGTCGAGGCCTCCTCCAGCGGGAAGCCCAGTTCCGCGGCCAACGCCCTGGCCTGCCGGTAAAGCCGGACGGTTCCGCGCGTACGCTCCATCGGTGGGCGGTTGATGCCGCCCGAGACGGCGACCGTGCATCTCTTGTCTACCGTCTTGAGAGCGGCAAATTTGCGCTCGATGCGCCCCCCATCGGCCTTGCGGACGATGCGCAGATCAACCTCCGCCCAAGCCTCGGCGGGAACCACATTGCTCTTGCTCCCGCCCCCGGCGACGCCGACGCTCACCGTCACGCCCCGTTTGAGGTCGGTCCAGCCGCTCACCGTCTCAATCACTCGGGCCAACTCGCGAAGGGCGTTGGCTCCCTTCTCGAAATCCACCCCGGCGTGAGCCGCCACGCCGCTCACCTCGATCCGCCAGTCGCCAACGCCCTTGCGAGCGGTCTTGTAGGCCAGCCCCTGCGCCGCTTCCAGAACAAACACCTGGGCGCACTCCGCCGCCAACCGTTCGATCGTGGCCCGCGAGACCGGGCTGCCCACCTCCTCGTCGCTGGTGAGCAGCAGCACAATCTCCTGATTGAGCATTCCCGCATCGGTCAGCATCTCAATGGCGGTGAAGGCCATCGCCACCCCGACTTTCATGTCCAGTGTGCCCGGGCCCCAAAGCCTCACCTCGCCCAAGCGACCCGTACCCAGCCGGCAAGGCATCGTCTTCAGCGTGCCCAGCGGCCAAACCGTATCCAGATGCCCCAGTAGCAGCGTGCGTCCTGCCGCCCCGGTCTTCGATTTCGGCCCGAATCGCGCTTCCATCAGATCGCCAAATTTCTTCTGTCTGTGGAGCTTGACGCGTCCGCCCAGGCCGCGTGCGTGGGCCGCTGCCAGCGCCACGCAGGCGTCCACGGCGGCCTTGTCGTCCGAAGGCGACTCCACCCGCACAAGCTTTTGTGCGAGGTCGAGCAGGGCGGCCTCCTTGCGTCGCGCGCCGGCTAGCAGCGCGCGCATCGGGAATGGCAGATCAATTGTTGCGTGCATTGGTGAACCTTTCGCGATCGTTTTTTGCGAGCGATAACTCTGAGATTTCCTGATTCTACGACGGTTAAACCAGTCAAATACATCTTCCCGCAGATCAAAAGTTTCCCTATTTGGCTCAAAGTGTGGCAAAAATGCTACATGACGAAGATGGTCTTTCGCGTCTAATCTAGCGACTGTGCTTGGTTTTGCACTGCTGGAGATGAATGTTTGGCTAATCCCGCGCACCTGAGCTCCGCGCACCTGGAACAGACGATTGTTGCCCCTCTGGAGTTCATCGGGGTTGGGCTGCACTCAGGCGCCCCGGTGACCATGCGTCTGCTGCCCGCGCCGGCTGGCTCAGGTATCGTCTTCCGTCGCACGGATTTAGACAACTTTGAGATTCCCGCCAATGGCCGCAACGTGGCCAAAGTAAGTTACGCCACCAGCCTGATGCGTCAAGGCGTACTGATTCAAACCACCGAGCATTTGCTCTCAGCGCTCATCGGCATGGGCGTGGACAACGTGATTGCCGAGTTGGACAACCTGGAGCTGCCCATCCTCGACGGCAGCGCCCTCCCCTACGTCGAGGCTTTCCTGAGCGTGGGCATCCGCACCCAGCGCCGCCGCCGCGAGACCATTCGCGTGCTACGTCCTGTCGAGGTGCGCGAAGGGAACAAGTTCATCGGCGTCTATCCCGGCTCCGGTTACAGCATTCAGTACGCCATCGATTTTCCCGCACCCATCGGCTATCAGAGCGCCACGATTGACTTGGCTGCGGAGACCTATGGCAATGCCATTGCCCCGGCTCGCACCTTCGGCTATAAGGTCGACGAGAAGCGCCTGCGCGATATGGGCCTTATCCGCGGCGCCAGCCCAGCAAGCACCATCATCCTTACCTCAAAGGGCCCTGAGAATGGCCCGCTCCGTTTTGCCGACGAGTATGTGCGCCACAAAGTTCTTGATCTGATCGGCGATCTGGCCCTCATCGGCCGTCGCATTGAGGGCCACGTCGTCGCCGAGCGCGCCGGTCACGCCATGCACACCGCGCTGGTTTCCCGCCTGATGAAGGACCGCTCAGCCTGGGAGCTAGCCCACGTGTCGATGGAGACAGAGCTGGTAGAGGAGAACGTGGCAGACGGAGCAAATGCCGTCCTAGGCGCTCCCGCCCTGATAGGCGCTTAACATTTCCTGACGAGTGCTTGACAGAGTAGGAAATATGGCACGAGCCCTCATGCTGACCCCAGCTTCACACAAACAGAATGCACATCGGTGCCGCCGCCGCGAAGCTCTTGCCTTCTAGCACCAGCGCCCCGCTCACCGTGTTTCGCCGGAAGACGCTGATCTCGTTCGAGTCCTGATTGGCCACCAGCATCCACCGCTCCGTCGGGTCCAGTACAAAGTTGCGCGGCGTCTTCCCGCCGCAGTCGAAGCGTCCGCCCGGCGTTAGCGTCCCGCTCTTCTCATTGGCATGGAAAAGATAAATCGAGTTATTGCCGCGATTGGCAAAGTAGACCGACTTGCCATCCTTTGAAATCACCGTGTCGCAGGCGTGTGTGTCACCCGTGTAACCAGCGGGCAGCAGCGCAATGCGCGTAACCAGCGTGAGGCTGCCGTCCGCACCGCTCCACTCCAGCACATCCACGGTCGAATCCAGTTCATTGATCGAGTACGTGGTATGGTCGTTCGGGTGAAAGTGCAGTGTTCGCGGTCCTGCGCCGGGCTTGGCGTGGTAAGTGCCAGCCGCCGTTAGTTCGGCCGTAGCCGCGTTCAGCCTGTAGATATGAATGCAATCTCCGCCCAGATCATTGAAATAGGCAAACCGGTTGTCAGGGGAGAAGGAAGCAAAGTGCGCGTGTGCGCTTTGTTGCCGGTCGGCATTGGGGCCGTGGACGGTGTAGTGCTCGCTCCAGACAATAGGGCTGAGCCCGCCATCGGTAACCAGATAGCTACCCGCTGATCCGCCGCCGTAATCGGCTGATAACAGCACGCGGCCGGTCTGGTCCAGAGCCACGTGGCAGGTGCCCGTGCTCGCCGAGTTCTGCGCCGACAGCGGATGCAGTTTCCCGTTTTCCACGCTGAAGCTGGCCACCGCGCCCGTTGCCTTGCCGTTGAAGCTGTCCACCTCCGAGGAAGCAAACAGGTACTTCCGGTCCGGTGAATAAGTGACCCAATCCACGTTGGCCAGCTTGGCGGCCACCCCGGCAGCGGTTAGCTTGCCGGTCGCTGGTTCCCAGTCATAGGCCAAAATGCCATCGGCCGTATTGGAACCGATGAAGACCCTCTGGCGGCCCGATAAAGCAGGAGCGGGTGCAGCAAGTGAGTGTGTAGCGGTGGCAAGCGTGGCGGCGGAGACAGTCATCATAAAATCGCGGCGAGAAAGTTTGCTCATGGCAGAAGCGATTGTCGCCGATAAGGCGGGAGGCGCGCCAGTGGTCGTGGCTGCGGCGAGCCACTTCGCAACGCACCGCTGGCGGTGCGTTATGTCACAGGACGTTAACACTCCGCGTGTGATAGCATCCGTTTTCTTAGTAAAGACGCTCCGCGGATGCATCCTCCAGCTATCTGCCCAGCGCCGGCCCGAGACCTTTAGGTTCAAGCCTTGATGGACGAGGTAGACGGCAGACCCGCAGCTGTGGCCCTTCAATCCGGCCACCTTGACGCCCCCACGGACGTCCCTGCGGCCTCTCTGCGCCGCGTTCATCCGATTCCGCAAATCCTGGCAATACCCCGCATAAAACCGTTGTCGATTTTCCCATCAACTCAACTTCCGCGCCTTTTTCCTGGCGCGGGTCGGCCGAAGGCAGCAAAACCCACCGGAGGTGGAGAAACACCATGAAAACTTATCAGGGAAGTGAGATCCGCAACGTAGCTGTAGTGGGGCATGCGCACAGTGGCAAAACAACCTTGATTGCCGCTCTGCTGCATGCCGCGAAGATGACCCCAACCCAGGGCCGCGTCGACGACGGCACGGCCGTCACCGCCTATGACGAAGAAGAAGTAGCCCGCGGCGCTACCATGCAGAACGCGGTCGCCTTTGCCGAGTGGCAAGGCGTCAAAATCAACCTCGTCGATACTCCCGGCTTTCACATGTTTACCCACGAAGCTCGCGCGGCCCTCCTGCCTGTTGAAGCGGCAGTCGTCCTGGTCAACGCTCAGAATGGCGTCGAGTCCGTCACCGAACGGGTCTGGCGCTATGCCGAAGAGGCCAGCGTCCCTCGTGTCGTCCTGGTCAATCAGATGGACCACCCCAAAGCTGGCGGTGGCGGCGGGCTCAACGCCCTCATGGATGACCTGGTTGAACGCTGGGGCCGCAATTGCGTACCCGTCCAGTTGCCCATCTCCGGCCCCGAGGGCTTTCGCGGCGTGGTGGACCTCGTCACCATGCAGGCCTACTATTACACCCCGGGCGGCGATGGCCACGGCAAGGCCACCGGCGAAATTCCCGCCAGCCTCACCGCCGACGCCAAGACTCGCCACGAGGCGCTCGTCGAACTCGTAGCTGAAGGCAAAGACGAGCTGATGGAGGAGTACTTCGAGAAGGGCACCATCCCCGAAGAGCACCTCATCGCCGCCCTCCATGAAGCCATCCGTGAAGATCGCATCTTCCCCGTGCTCTTTGCGAGCGGTCTCGCCAACATCGCCCTCGACCATCTCCTCGACTTCATCAAGGCCTACAT
>Ga0255356_1001338_pt1 | contig 15635 bp, 15 predicted proteins | sample HBST100metaG_FD_189944 | JGI IMG/M metagenome (GOLD analysis project Ga0255356, IMG submission 189944) | Peat soil microbial communities from Stordalen Mire, Sweden - H.B.S.T100 | ecosystem: Environmental > Terrestrial > Soil > Wetlands > Peat | place: Sweden: Norrbotten County, Stordalen Mire... | reverse complement strand
GGCAACTGCTCTCTCGTGTTAAGTCGATGCGGAAGAGTCTAGCCCAGCAACTTGGTTTTCTGGTTCCGTCTATCCACATCACGGACAACCTTTCGCTGCGCGAAAGAGAGTATGTGATCTATCTGCGCGGGGTCGAGATCGCCCGGTGGGAGCTGCGCCGAGACAGTCTGCTTGCTATCACTTCCAATCCCAACGCACAAGCTTTGCCCGGCCAGGATACAAGAGAACCGGCTTTCGATGTGCCGGCAAAGTGGATTTCTCCGCAAATACAGGGACAGGCCATTGCGGCCGGATATGCGGTGGTGGACTCGACCTCCGTCCTGGCCGCTCACTTGGCAGAAGTAATCAAGCACAACGCTCATGAGTTGCTGTCACGGCATGAAACCCGGAGACTGATTGACCGGCTCAGCGAGTCGCATCCCAAGCTGGCAGATGAACTGATTCCCAAGCTCATGAGCCTGGGCGAGGTGCAGAAAGTCCTGCAGCAGCTGCTGCGCGAGCAGGTGTCGATCCGTGACCTGGGAACCATTCTCGAAACTCTCGTTGAGGCAGCAGCATTCAACAAAAACCCGATTGCGCTGGTTGAAGCGGTTCGCCACACATTAGGACGGTCTCTAATCCGGCCCTTACTTAATGAACAGGGCGAATTGAAGGTTGTCACGCTGGATACAGCAATCGAAGACGAATGCACGCGCGGATCGAACCTTCCGATGAACCACAGCGTCTCATCTCCGCAGCAGGTCACATTGGCCCGCCGCGTGCTAGATGGACTACGTGCGGACTTCGGTAAGGAGATTAGCTCCGCACCTCCCGTTCTGCTGTGTTCTTCTCCTGGCCGCTACTATCTTCGCCGCCTATTGGAGCCGTTCATCCCCAGAATCGTGGTGATCTCTCCTGGGGAGGTCCCACCCCTGACCCCAGTTCAATCTGTAGGGGTACTGCATTGAGTAGGTCAAGTAGAGAAGTAATGGTCGACATAGAAAGCCGCAAGACTAAGAAACAGCGTTTTATGAGCAGCAGATGTGAGTGCGCACAAAGGGAGGGATGCAATGACGACAGCAGAATTAGCATACCGTGTGAGTAGTGATTCCATGGATGAACGCAATGACCTCGTATTGCGCGAGTTGCCGCAGGTCTATTATGTAGCGGCGAGGATTCACGAGCGTTTGCCCGCAAGTGTGAACATCGAAGACCTTGTCCAAGAGGGCGTTCTAGGACTGCTCGACGCCTGCCGGAATTACGACGTCTCAAAGGACGCACAATTCTCCACCTTTGCGAAGTTTCGTATCCGCGGCGCAATCCTGGACAGTCTTCGCAAGCTCGACTGGGGATCTCGCACACTGCGCAGAAAAGGACGAGAGATTGCCTCATCTGTCTCTAAGCTTGAGTCGTCGCTAGGAAGACAGCCGCTCGAAGAAGAGATAGCGGCGGACCTGAAGATGCGCCTAGACGAGTTGCAGAGCACGATGACACAACTCGATGGCCTATACCTGGTAGGACAGCAGACAAGTTCCTTCCACGACCATGCCGAGTCCTTTGATTTGATCGAATCGGCGCAAGGCTCGGATGAGAACAATCCCTTTGAACTTTGCCTTGAAGGTGAAAGAAAGGAGCAGCTAGCCGAGGCCGTCTCCCGAATGTCAGAGCGGGAACAACTGATTCTTTCGCTGTATTACAAAGAAGAACTAACGATGAAAGAAATCTCGCAAGTGGTGGGCATCGTCGTGTCGCGAGTTTCACAAATCCACGCCGCCGCAATGGTAAAGCTGCGCGCATCGCTCGGGCATCTTAGCGATAGAGCGGCGGAGCCAATGAACCGTCTAAAGCCAGTCGGTCAGAGTGCAAAAGCGCAGCAGTTCAAAAGGCAGTCATGATGCAAGTCTCTGAATCCGATCAGGCAACAAGCACGGCAAAAGACACAGTACCGCAGGCGAAACCACGCAGCATTCATTCCTGCAACTTCCGCTATGCCGGCCGGCTGTCAAATGAAAACGCGCGCACTTTGACCGCGCTGCATGATAAATTCGCCCTGAGCGTTACAACTTCGCTCGAACTCTATCTGGGCGTTTCTTTACGTTTGAAGCTAGGTGCGCTCGAGCAGGTAGCTGCCGCCGAGTATCCCAGCAGGACATCTCCCAACTGCTACTTGGTGCCCTGTTCACTGAACGTGATGGAAACCAATATCATGCTGGAGATGGATGATGAACTGATCTTTCCCATGATTGACGTTTTGCTCGGCGGCGCCGGAACAGCATCGGGAGAGTCACGCGAGCTTACCGAGATTGACGAAGAGATCTTGCAGAGTGTAACTGTTCTCATCGTAAAGGAATTGGAGCGTTCGTGGCGGTCCCTGAACATGTCACTAACACCAAGCCGTTGCATCAAGCCAGCGGCGATTCCGCAAGTATTTCAGGCGAACGAAAAGTTGGTGCTTTTGATTTTTGAGATGACTCTAGGGGAGACAAACGGGGCCATCACCATTGTGCTGCCGACTTCATTTGTAGGCTTCTTACTGAGACATCTGCAGGTGGCGCAGTCTAAAAAAATATCGAGCCTTCGTCCGCTCCGAAGCCCTACCCTGCGGGAGCGAATTCTCGACTGTGACATCAATGTAGCTGCAGATATGACACAGATGCGAGTGCTGGTGAAGGATCTGGTTGGCCTGAAGCCGGGAATGATCTTGAAGATGAATGCGCCGGTCAAACGGCCTGGGCGACTTACAGTGGATGGTGTCCAAATCTTTGAAGCTTTGCTGGTTCGCAATGGAACGCGGAAGGCTGCCCAACTCTCAGTCCGGTCACAGGAACCGGCTCTGGAAAAGGAGTAGTTCAATGACAGATCAGACAGCCGAATCGATTCATCAATCGTTCTCGAGCGCATTCTTCAACGCTCTTGTGGGCGCTATCACCACGGCTAGCGGATCCACATGGCTGGTCGCAGCCCTGCCAGACGCCGAGTCGGCACCAGATGAATACGAGCCAATCCGGATCAAGCTCAGTCTCGAAGGGAGTTTGGAAGGCGAATTTCTGCTGCAGTTCCATCTCGTCGAAGCCGCCTTGTTGGCATCGAAGTTTCTTCACCGACCTGTGGAAGAGTTCGGACAAGATGAGCTCGAAGCCGTGCTGGAAGTCGTCAAGACGGCAATGAACGAGTTTCGTTCCTCGCTTGAGGAGGAGCATGGCATCTTTGAGATTAGCGCCGTGGCGGTTCCCGATCCTCCGTCTGAAGGGGCGAACGTCGTCCAGATCACTGCCGCCGACGATGAATCCAATCGCATAACGGTCTCAATCTATCTGGATCCAGCACTGACGGAAGCGCTCACCGCTCATCCTGAGGTTGAGAGCACCGATGCTGCTGGCGCAGAGGAAACTCCCAAGGTAGAGGAAACTCCCAAGAATGTTGAGAACGTTGTTTTAAATGCGATTCCGGAGCATACAAACCTGAATCTGGTCATGGATGTTGAACTAAACGTCACGCTACGATTCGGACAGCGCAAACTTACTCTGCGTGAAGTGCTGGATCTGACCAGCGGATCTGTCGTAGAACTTGATCGCCAGGTTGAAGAGCCTGTGGAGCTTCTGCTCGATGGCATCGTGATCGCAAGGGGTGAAGCGGTTGTAATCGACGGCAACTACGGCCTTCGTGTGACCGAGGTATCGCGGCCCGTCACTGCCCCAGTGCTTCGTTGAGCACCGCAGTTGAGGGCAGAACCAGGAAACAAGAAAAGCGGAAACGGAAAAACAATGAATCTGATGCAGTCAATTGCAATGCCGGCCTGGACTGAAAAGTTCAGGGCCATCACCTCTAGATGTCACCACTGCGACCGTTCGCTCGCGCTGCCACGCTATTCGGCGCGCAAGGCGGGGATCAAGATGCACGACTTCTGGTATTGCAGCTCGCGCTGTTTTGCGGCGGCGGCAGAAGAGGAACTCGCATCTCTGACCATATCGAGACGGGAGCCGACAAATCGTTTCTCGCGCATGCCGCTTGGGCTGATGATGATGCGTGACGGTCTGCTCAATAGCGCACAATTTAAGGAAGTAAGCGACGAGCAGAAAGAAGCTGGAGGGGAGATCGGTGAACTTCTGGTGCGCCAAGGCTTCTTGAGCGAAAAGCAAGTAACCGCTGTGCGCGCAACGCAGTGGGGCTGCCCTGTATTTACGGTGCCCGAGCGCGGAATGCAAACCGAGATTTATATTCCGTCAACTTTCATCAAGCTCTACTCGATGATTCCACTCCATTATGTAGCCACTACAAATCTGCTGCTGATGGGTTTTGTGAATGGCATTGAGTACGGTCTGCTCTATGCCATTGAAAAAATAACCGGATGCAAAACACAACCCTGCTTCGTGACGCCCAGTGATTTTCAGAGCCAAGTGCAGCATATTGAGCAGGTGAATGCGCAGTCTGAAGATGAATCCCCAAGGGAAATCAAGTTCGAAAGTATCAAAACTCCTTCGGAGATGGCGCGTATTCTTTGCAGTTACAGCGTTCACCTCGAGGCGGATGAAGCCATTATCGGAAGGTGCAAGGAATATTTATGGGCGCGACTGAAGTGCGGCCCCAAAGAAGTCGATCTTCTCTTCAATGCCGGTTGAGCATGGCTCCTCTGCCGAAATCTGTCGACATGTCCCACGTTAGTGCGAGTATTTTCCTTTTTGCTCCCGATAAATCAGAAAGTTGCGGCTTTAGCTTGGACAGATCCTCCTGTTGTGCCGATAGGGACACAACGGGTGCTGAACAGTGTTCAATCAAGCGTTTGACACGGTAACGGATCATAGCTGGGTTCCATCTTCTGCGTGGCGGGGACTTCAGCTCATCGAGCAGCAGACGTTCGTGCAGAAAAGTGATGACTTTCTGGATGAAGTGCCGGTCATGTCGACGACCGTACTGGGTCTGGAGATGCTCCTGCAGAACCACTATGTCGACTTGCGCACGGCTACCGAACTCGTGCTAAGTGATGTCGGTGCAACGATCCAAGTACTGCGATTGATTGGCAGAGAATATGATTTTGCCTCGGAACGCCCAAGCCGGATGGGAGATTGTCTAGCTGATCTCGAGGTGGACGCCTGGTTTGGCGCAGTCTCTGCTCGAACGTTTGCAAGTGACCGGGAACATTCGACAACCACCGCGCTTTGGAAGCACTCCCGCCTAGTCGCACAGTACGCACAGCTTGTTGCTGAGTCTCTGAATGGAATTTCATCGGAAGATGCATATCTTGTGGGTCTGCTTCATGGAATTGGAGATATTCCAGCGGCTCTGGGCTGGCCAAATTCCGGCCGAGGACGCAAGAACTCGGGCGCATTGCTCGCAATGGAAGGAACGCTACCGCTCTTTGTTCTCACTGCCATGCACAGCATGAATGATTCTTCGTCCTCGTCCGCTTGGAGTTTTATTCTCACTGCGGCACACGAACTTGCAGGCACTCGCATGGATCGTACTCCATTTGCGCTCCAGGGTTGTAACTCCATGGAGGTCACGTCACGCTAGAAGAGGTTGCTGTCTGCCAAGAGCTGAAACCTGAAAATTAGAACCATAGTCATATAAGAATTTGCAATCCGAGCAATGCCTGCGAGTGCGGACGAGGTGTTGCATCTCATGAGTTTCTCATCGACTCCTCATTCGCGGCGCGGGCGAAGCTCGACACTGTTAGTTATCTGTTCTCAAATGAAGTGAATCCCTAGATAAACCGGAAATAGATTCAATTGGCCCCTCGCGTGCAGATTATCTGCCCGAGGCTACAAATAAATGAGCAGTGGATATTACGCAGCCTGTACCGGGCTGATGTCGCGCACCCTGGCTCTGGATACGATCGCCAACAACTTGGCCAACGTGAGCACAGCGGGTTTTCGGGCGAGCCACAATATTTTTAGCTCCGTTCTGGCCAGTTCCGCCGACTCTTCACTTTCCGTTCTCAATCAGGACGCGAACGAATACGGCGTACTAAGCGGAACGCAACTGGATACTTCGCAAGGCGCTCTGGTGACAACCGGCAATAGTCTAGATCTCGCCGTGGAAGGGGCAGGCTACTTTACGGTCCAAACTGCGAAGGGCACTGTCTACACGCGGGGAGGAAACTTCCGCGTCTCTCCACAAGGACAGCTGATTACGTCCGCAGGCGATCCAGTCATGGGAGACACTGGCCCAATCACGATTGTTGGCGATCCAGTTTCGATCAGTACGGACGGAACGATCTCTTCAAATGACGCAATCTCAGGACGGTTGAAGATGGTAGAGTTCCCACCCGGTGTCGCAATTGAGAGCGCAGGTGGAACCTACTATACAGCTCCTGCCGGGAGCGCAGTTGCCGCTACAAATTCCCAAGTGCGCCAAGGAATGCTCGAAAGCTCAAACGTCAACCCGGTTACAAGCGTCGTTGAGATGATTACCGCTCAGCGCGAGGTCGAGACGATGCGCCGAGTGCTTACGATGTTCAGCACAGAGATGGACAAAACCGCAGCCCAGGACCTTCCACGCGTCAGCTGATGAAACGTCGAATGTCGATTGAGCGAATCTTGAAAGGAATCTGATATGTTTCGTGCCCTCTATACAGCAGCAAGCGGAATGACGGCCCAGCAGTTGAACTTGGATAACATCGCCAACAATCTTGCGAACTCGAGTACCACAGGCTTCCAGCAGCGGCAGTTGAATTTCACAGACCTTCTCTATCAGAACCAGATCATGCCAGGCGCCGCGGCAACACAGCAGACCACGCAAGCAGCTGGCCTGCAGGTGGGCCTCGGCACACGACCCGCAGAGACCGAGATCATCCAGACGCAAGGCGACTTCTCTTCCACCGGAAACCCCCTCGACTTGGCCATTCAGGGATCTGGGTTCTTTCAGATTCTGATGCCCAACGGGCAGACGGGCTATACGCGTGACGGATCATTTCACCCGGATGCGCAGGGCACGCTTGTAACATCCGATGGCAACGCGCTGCAACCTGCGGTAACGATTCCCGCAGACGCTCTGTCGGTGACCGTAGGCAGTGACGGAACGGTCAGTGTGACCCAACCAGGTCAGACGGCGTCTGCACAAGTTGGCAGTATTCAGACGGCTCTTTTCATTAATCCAGGAGGCCTGAATAGTATAGGCAACAATATCTGCTTGCCAACAACTGCCTCCGGTCAACCGGTTGTTGGAACGCCAGGCGGCTCGGAAGGCTTGGGGACCCTGCAGCAGGGCGGGCTGGAGCAATCGAACGTTAGCGTCGTTAATCAGTTCGTGGCCATGATCCTGGCGCAGCGTTCATATGAATCGAATTCGAGGGTAGTCAAGGCCGCAGATGAGATGTTGCAACAACTGAACCAACTTGCACAGTAAAGGTTCAGATAAAGAAGTAGCGGCAACTGCGAGGATATATGACGACGAGATGGATGTCAGCTCTAGTGACGATGGCTATATGTTTGCCTGTGTGGGGTCAGTCTAAATTGCAAGGCAACTTTACGCTCACAACGCAGCAGGTTGCGCGGACTCTCTCCGACAACGGGATTCAGACCGTGGAAGAGCAGGTGTCCTTGCTAGCCAAGGTAGTCGCCACAGAGCCCTCTCCTTTGCTCGACGTTTTGTCAGTTACTCCGTTAGGTGACAGGTCGCCCGGCAAGCAGCACAGCGAAGCTCACTCCCTGGTTAAACTAGCCTGCCGTGTGCCCGGTGTATGCCTTCCTTTCTATTCGATAGTGGACAGGTCGGAAGCAAAAGCTGACAACACACCTAACCTTCTCAGCGCCGGTACTGGTATCACGATGCTGAAATCGAATACCGCGATCATTATGCGGACAGGCGCGCACGCGACCCTGGTGATGGACGATGCACGGTCGCATATTCAGGTCACTGTCATCAGTCTTGAGAATGGCATTGCCGGCCACAAAATTCACGTAACAACCCCGGACCACAAACAGGTCTACATCGCCGAAGTAATTAGCGCAAACGTGGTGAAAGGAAGTTTCTAAGATGCGGATGAAGTTGAAACTTCTTAGGCGAGTGGCAATCCTCGCATTGTTCGGTGTTTATTCCGCCTTCGGGTTCTGCCTTGCCGCGCACAAGACAGATTCAAAAGCTTCCCAACTTCTGCGTTCGCAGTACATTACACGATTGCAGCAGCAGTACGTCCCTGGAGCTGAGGAGCGCACCGTCGGGAGTCTATGGTCGCCGGAAAGCGCTCTCGGCGATTTCTCGTCCGATTACAAGGCGCATCACCTGAACGACACCATTACCATCCAGGTTGCCGTCCAGACAACCGCAGCACAATCCGGCACGGTTGACAGTGAACGGTCTTTCACAAGCAGCTCTGCCATAACCGGCATTATGGGCAGGACTCCCGCAGCGACTAACCCGCTGCTCTCTGGAAACTCTTCATCAGTGCTTAAGGGAAAGGGATCGACGGCATCGAATACGCTCTTCCAGACCAACCTGACAGGCCAGGTGATCGCAGTGCTTCCCAACGGAAATCTGGTTGTGGAAGCAGGACGCCAGATATTCATGAACAACCAGCACGAAGATATCGTCGTGCGCGGCATGATCAGACCGGGCGACATCGGCCCCAGCAACACCGTCCCATCGACAGCGCTGAGCAATCTCGAAATCGAAATGAAGGGCAAAGGAATCATCTCCGACGGTGTGCGTCCGCCGAATTTCATCACCAGGGCGGTCCTATGGCTATTGAACTTTTGATCGGCAAGCATCTCGAGAGGAAACTGCGGAAGAGGCTTAACAGACCGCGACGGCTCGCTCTGCTCTCAGCGATCTGGCTCCTTGCTGCGCTTCCAGCCTTTGGATCCGAAGTCGACCGCAAGATGTTGATTCGCGATGTGACGCAGATAGAGGGCGTCCGCGACAATCAACTGGTCGGGTATGGCTTGGTAATTGGCCTGAAAAACACCGGCGACTCACAACAAACTTTCTTTACAGTGCAGACACTGGCAAATTCCCTCCAGCGGATGGGAGTACAGATCTCGCCGAGCACAGTGGTGGTAAAGAATGTTGCCGCCGTTTTTGTAACAGCCACGCTTCCACCGTTTGCCCGGCCCGGAATGAAGATCGACATTACAGTCTCCTCGGTAGGCGACGCCAAGAGCATTGTTGGCGGAGTGCTATTGCTCACCGCCCTGCGGGCAGCCAACGGACAGGTCTACGCCGAGTCGCAGGGGGCGTTGGTCATCGGAGGTTATTCCGAAGGCGCAGCCGGCAGTTCCAAGAGCGTGAATCATCCAACAGTCGGCAGGATCGCCGAAGGCGCGACGGTGGAACGGGACGCGGCCGTGGATTTGAGCCGTTTTCATACCGTCTCGCTGCTGCTGCTGAACCCCGACTTTACCGCGGCCCGCGATGTTGCGGATGCCGTCAACAAAGATTTTGGCAAACCAATCGCCACCGCTCTCGACAGCCGCCGAATTGACGTCGATGTTGCCGCCAGTGGTTCTCCCTCGGTGCCAATTCTCATCTCGCGTGTCCAGAATCTTTCCATCAGTCTTCGTTCACCTGCCAAGGTAGTAGTTAACGAACGCACGGGAACGATCGTGATGGGGGGCGACGTAAGACTCTCGCCGGTCTCTGTGATTCAAGGCAGTTTGACCATCGACGTCGAGACCGCGCACGTCGTTGTGCAGCCAGCCCCATTCTCCGAGGGCAAAACGGAGACAGTCACGAATACAAAGCTGGCGGTGAACGATGCGCCCGCACAGTCGATCCAGTTGGAAGAAGGGGCCAACGTCGACGAACTGATCAAGGGGCTTCACGCCATCGGCGCAACCTCTCATGACATCATTTCTATCCTGCAGGCCATCAAGGCAGCAGGTGGACTGCAAGCCGATCTGGAGGTGATCTAATGTCAGATAACTCATCCTTTGGCAGCGTCTCTGGAGCTGCGACCGAGCCGCTCACCACTTATACGAATAAGCTTCTTCACCAGGTTCCCTCATCGGCCACGGAAAATACCAAGATCGAGAAGTCGGCAAAGGATTTCGAGTCCATTCTCATGGGCAGTTGGTTGCAACAGGCCGAGCAGAGTTTTGGCTCGCTGCCGGGTGGAGACGACGACGGCGATGCAGATTCCGGCAAGGACCAGTTTCAAGGCATTGCAATGCAATCGCTGGGAGCTTCACTGACCGCTTCCGGAGGAATCGGCATTGCCAAGATGATTGCAAAGAACCTTCACAAGGCGGAAGACGCGGCGGTCGATCAAGCAGCAAAGACCCACCCGGCTCCAGCCGACTAGCGGACTCAAGGAGGCAATTTCACCTGTTTCTTCATAACTTTTGCCGACAGACTGAAACGTTTGGAGGGAGAAGCCGATAGCAGTACCGTAGAGACAGGAGAAGTTGCTATGAAGATTGATTTGAACAGCCCGGCGGCCAGCCAGCTTTCTGTTGACCGGGGAACAAAACAAGTCTCCAACGGCAGCCTGGCCGGCACTCAGGCAACAACAGAAGACCAGATCTCGTTCCGTTCAGACAACTTATCGGTCCAGTCGTTGACCAGTCAGGCTCTGAAGACACCCGCAATTCGTCAGGACAAGGTCGATACTCTTCACCAATCTGTGACAAGTGGAACCTATCAGGTTGACGCAAACAAAACCGCCAGCGCCATGATTGAGGACAACGGGCGGTAAATGGGCAAGAACGGCAAGTGGAAGCGTTCATTAGCCCAGGATGAGAGATTCTGCTGGAAGGGCATGCAATGAACGACGGTATTCTCCAGTCGCGCGATCAAACCGCCGCCATATATCTGCAGCAGATGCAGGAGCTGGCGCATGAGATTTCGATTGCCATGGAGGCGATTGCCGCCAATAAGCTGCCAAGACTCCAAGAAAGTGTTGCGAGGCAGGAAATGCTTTGCGCCAGCTTGGCAACCATGGCGAATACGGTGAGCGAAGGATTTAGCTCATCCGAAGCGCCTTTGCGCTCCGGCGTTGATACTTCTGTCGAGCACAGAATACGCGCAGCAGGAAGCGCCATCCGGGAGCTGAATCTGCAGTACGCAGCGCTGCTGAAGCATTCCGGCAAATCAATTGCTCTTCTCTCTCTGTTGTGCAGCAGCCACACAGGACAATTCCAGGAGGCTCGCGGTCCCAGGTTGAAACATCAGACCTGGTCCTGCGAGATGTAATCCATGTCTCTGAACACTTCACTCTCGATAGCCGTGCAATCGCTGAACGCCGCCTCTGGCGCTCTGCAGGCAACGAACAACAATATTGCCAACGCAAACACGCCTGGCTACACCCGCGAGGTCCCCATCCTACAAGAGGTGGCGCCTACCACTGAAGGCAACGTCAGCCTGGGGAACGGGGTTCAAATTGAAGGCTATCAAAGCATACGGGATGGGCTGGTGCAGACGCGGATCCAAGAAGAGACCACGGCCCAGAGCAGCGCCAATGCGCAGCTGAGCTCGATGCAGCAGATACAACCCACCTTCACCACCTCTACTCAAGACATCGGGACGGACATGTCCGCTCTGTTCACTAGCATTTCAAATCTCTCGACCAATCCCTCCAGCACCTCTTCACAACAGGCGGTACTCACTGCCGGACAGAATCTGGCCGCAGCCTTCAATACAGCTTCCAATACTCTGTCCTCGCAGCAGGCCGGACTCAATACTCAGGTCACCCAAGACGTGAGCCAGATCAATCAGCTGACCACCCAGATTGCTGCGTTGAATCCGCAAATCGCCGGGATGACTGCGAACGGCCAGGATGGTGGAACGCTTCAGGACCAGCAGAACGAACTTGTACTGAAACTATCGGCGCTGACCAGTGTCTCCGTTACTCAAGGCAAAACCGGAGTGACTCTCTCGACTGGAAACGGAACGCCTCTGGTCGTGGGGTCGCAAAGCTACGCGTTGCAGACAACAACAGGCACCGACGGCATGACACACGTACTTGATGAGAACGGCGCAGACATCACGAAGACGATCACCAGCGGAGACCTGGGTGGAACCATCCAGACGCGTGACACAACCATTCCAGGGCTTTTGACCCAGTTGGACACGCTCGCCAATCAGTTCGGCACTGCCATCAATGCGGCCCAGGCAAAAGGCTACGACCAAAAAGGCAACGCCGGGCAGAACTTCTTCAATGTTTCAACGACGGTTGCAGGTTCGGCCGCCTCGATCAGCATGGCGATCTCGGACCCGACCTTGATCGCTTCCAGTTCCGACGGGACAGCCGGAAGCAACGGCAACCTGGCCAATCTGAGCGCTGTGCAGACGACCGCGCTTGCCAGCGGAAAAACTCCTGCCAACGCCTATGCGAACCTGGTCTATCAGGTTGGCAGTCTCACATCAGCCGCCAATGCGGAATCTACAGCGACCACAAGCAGCCTGGTGCAGCTCAACGATCAGCTCAACTCAGTTTCAGGTGTGTCGATCGATCAGGAATCCGCCAATTTGATCACGTATCAGCAGGCCTACGAGGCAGCTGCTCGAGTCGTCAGCACCATTCAACAGCTTTTCTCGATAACGATGAGCATGGGCACTGCAGCGGCTGCGTAAACCATAACGGACGCGGCGGATGACCGCGCAAAGAAGGGCACAAATGCGCGTCACAAGCATGCTTGCCGATATCCAATACCAGATGCAGCAGAGCCAACAGGCCCTTGCAACCGCGACGCAGCAGGTGTCAACCAGCTTGCGGGTTAATCAACTTTCCGATGACCCTGCAGCCTCGGCCAACATGGTGCTTTCTCTCGGTGTCTCGGCAAACGTCGACACATACACCAGCAATATCAGTTCCGTCACCCCTCAAATGCAGACGGCGGACTCGGCTATGGCTTCGATAGTGACTTCGCTCAACACAGCCATCACGTTGGGCACCTCAGGCGCAAACGGAACCAACTCCGCTGCCAATACACAGGCCATTGCTTCTCAAGTTCAGGGTCTTTTGACCAGCATCGTTGCGAAGGGCAATACATCCTTCCAAGGCGTCTATCTCTTCGGCGGCACAGAGAACGGCACACCACCCTTTGTGGCAGCCTCGACGACTTACACCTCTTCAGTGGGAACGGCTGCTAACTCCCTGTCTGTCGGCACCACCGCTTCCATTCACGGTAACGGGACGCTCCTGACACCCGGTTCGGTCACAACAATTACAGATGCTGGCGGTACCGGCACATTTACTTACACGGCTCAAGCCGGTGACACGATCAAGAATCTGACGGACGCAATTACCCAAGCGGCCAGCGCAGGAACAGTTCTCCCCAGCACCGTGAGCGCAACTCTCGACGGCTCCGGCCAACTGGTGGTTGCGGACAGCGCCAATAATCTCACAATGTCGAGCAACGACTCGGTTTTAGGCGGGATGACCGCCACCAATGCGAAAACCGCAACCTCGACGAGCGGTTCTCTGGTTGAGGGCACTACCGCATTTGTCGCAGGCAACGGGACTGCGATGACGGCCGGTTCGATCACCACCATCGGCGACGCATCCACCGGCGGGACGATGACCTTCCAAGCGAAGGCCGGTGATACCCTCGCAAACTTGAACGCCGCAATAGGAGCCGCGGTCACAGCCGGCACGCTCTCCGCAGGCACGACTGCAACCATCAATGCCGCTGGCCAACTGTCGATCGGAACTAACTCGGCTACCGATGGTATCGCGGTCAACACCGATGACGCCGCCCTCGGGTCCATGTCTGCCGCATCCAGCACCGCAGTCGCGAACGCTTACGCTTATGTAGGAAACAGCACCGTCAACAGCGTGCAGGTGGGCGAGTCCATGAGTGTTCCCACCAATTTGCCTGGAAACCAGTTGCTCATCTCGGGGGCCAATGTCATCGGCTCGCTCAATGAACTAATCACTGCCCTGCAGAGTGGATCCGCCACACAGATTGGCGCTGCAACCACCGCCGTTTCCACGGCTTTGAATTATGTAAGTCAGCAGCGCGTTCCTCTGGATAACACTATTAGTCAATTGAACGCCGAGAATACGTCCCTGAGCTCGGAGACAATCACCCTGAAAACTCAGCAGACCGCGCTGGTGGGAATCACTCTTGCGGATGCCGCCACTAACCTTTCCCAGGCTGAACTCGATAACAGTGCTGTGCTAGCTGCCGCCGCCAAAATCGCGCCCCAAACGCTCCTCGATTATTTGAAATAGTCGGGAGCGCTGCGGCAGAAACAATAGCGATAAAAAGGAGAGTCCAGGTGCCATCCCTGGATTCTTCTTTGTTGTATCTGTAATCGTTGGTCACGACAAGCAGCGCGCCCGCAATTCACGCTGTATTAATGGGGTTTTGAAGATTAACGGCCGATGCTCTCCGTTCTGCCTATCGCATGAGTTAGCATAGACCTCCTGCTTGCTGGAACGAGTGCGATGTTATCGATCTGAGCGCACAACTCCAACAAAACAGTTTGTCAAAATAAAAATGAATTGACATTTGCATTGAAATGATTTTCCACAGTGGTCGATAGATTGACTGTCCAAGATGACCTCTTTCTCGACGAATCGGCGCCTCAAAGCAGGCCCCACAAAAATTGCCGAGTGCAGGCGCAACAAGGGCAAATAAGGAGAAACACCAATGGCACTTACAGTCCTGAATAACATCTCCTCCCTGACGGCGGAGAACGCATTGGCGAACACACAGGCCAGTCTGCAAAAGACCCTGACTCAGCTTTCGACCGGCATGAAAATCAATTCCGGTTCAGATGATGCGGCAGGATTGTCGATTGTCAGCGGAATGAACGCCAATATTTCAGCCCTCACACAGTCTCAGCAGAACGCCAGCAACGGCGTTGGCTTGCTGCAGACCGCTGACGGCGCCCTCTCACAGGTCACCACTCTTCTCAATCGCGCTGTAACGCTGGCCACGGAAGGCTCGACGACCGGCATCACGCAGAGCCAGTCCACCGCACTCAATACGGAATTCGCGTCCATTCTTTCCGAGATCAACCAGATCGGCCAAGCGACCAACTTCAACGGTTCGAATGTATTCGGCACCGCAAAAGCGTATTCTGACACAGTCACAGGGATGGCCACACCAGGCGCCATGGACGTAGGCTCAAAGATTGTCATCACAGACGCTACCACGGGTGGATCGCTCACCCTCACGGGCATCGCAACTGGCAGCGCAACGACTGCCACCAATGGCGGTTCGGGTCTGGCCTATACCGCGTCGGTCTCTTCCACAGCTCAACTCAACGCTGCGATAACCGCTGCGTTCGGCGGAAACTTAACAGGGTCCGCTGCGGGTGGGGCGGCGCCCGAAGTGATTACCTCCTCTACCGACAGCTTCACGGTTACGAGCACGGACACCGCTTTGCTCGGTGTTACCGCGGGCCTTACGACGGCAGTCGCTACCACAGCCGGCGCCGCAAATGTCAACAACGTGTACATCGGCGACGGCACCACCGCGTCGGGAACCAACACCTCGATCCAAACCTCGATCCAGGGGCTTTCCGCAGCGGATCTGGGCCTTGTTACAGACGGCCTGAGCAGCACAACCAAAGCGCAAACGGCCTTGACGGCCATCACCAATGCCATCAACTCCGTCTCGGCACAACGCGGCGTCATCGGCGCCTCCGTCAACCGCCTCACCGCGGCCAACGGCGACATGGCCAGCCAGGTCACCAACCTACAGAGCGCGGCAAACAGCATTCAGAATGCCGACATCGGCAAGACCGTAGCCAACATGACTCAGTACAAC